>Ga0160423_10000698_pt1 | contig 27853 bp, 24 predicted proteins | sample CRUFie14St8metaG_FD_108191 | JGI IMG/M metagenome (GOLD analysis project Ga0160423, IMG submission 108191) | Marine microbial communities from the Costa Rica Dome - CRUD Field 142mm St8 metaG | ecosystem: Environmental > Aquatic > Marine > Oceanic > Photic zone | place: Costa Rica: the Eastern...
AACCAAAGGCATCGACGCGCTCCGCCAATCAAACGTCAAGTTCCTCATTCCAATTGCCGACGCGCTCATTTCAACCGCGGCAACTACGTGCGTCGCAACGCTGAGTACAACGTCGCATTTGACGGCGCTCGGGGAATTACTCATCATCGGGATCACCGGCGTCGCCACAAGCCGCTTTTCCCTCGGAGTCAACACTGTGAAAGACCACGTGGTCATCAGCTACAGCCTTTGGTCCGTTGGACTGTTGGCCGTCGATCTTGCCGGAAAATATCAGTGCGATCCGCGGCTCGTCGCTATTCAGTTCTTTTTGGTCGCGGTCAGCGTCGGAATTTTGGTGCTTAAACGATGAAATAAACCAATTCTTTGTAGGGTGGCGTGAAGTATATGGACCGAGTTGCAGCCTGCATCAATTAAAATGGCCGGCTTAGCAGCGGGCGATAGTCCCCCTGTCGATGTCCCAAAAACATTTTCTGATGTTGATGCCGTAGGACAACCAAGCTTCCAAACACAATTGTATCAGTACTACGACAAAAAGGCGACAGAGAAAGCCGCCGCCTCGCCAAGTCCGCGGTCGTTTGGCCGGCGCGGCGCAATCATCGTTGCCGTGAATCAAAGCGAAGAGGAACAACACTACACGGGAAGGTTCGGGACGCGCTTCGAAGCAAGCACGCGGTTAAAAAAGATCATGACCCAATGTTTTAGAGGCGACACCGTTGACGCCGAAGAAACAATGGTCACAAGGCACAACGAAGCTACAGACAGCGTTCTCTTGATGAGGCTTCAGGCCTTTTTGCAGACAACCAAGCCACCAATCTGCGGACTGGAAGAAGCGTACGAACCTTACCAAATGAAGCGTGACGAGAAAGTAGCGTACAAGTGCGAAGCCGAAGATATTGACCCGACTACACAGTTTACGCAAGTACAGCGATTCAAGCATGTTGTTTTTGCCACCCACGACGTAAAACTGATTGAGGCTGCCATTCGCGTTTATCGGCGTGATAATACTCATCGAGAATCAGACGGCACGCCCGCAAAAAAACTTCATATCGTGCATTTGCTTACCGAAAAGACAAATCCGGGCGAACTTGAAAAGATACGCGAAAAAATTGGGTGGGTCGCAACGGCGTGCACTTGCCTCGACGATGATCCGCCGGAACAATCGGTTTCTTATTATCTGTACGGAAAACTGGCTCACGATATGGCGACCGAGGTTAAACGACGCTTTCATTATCACGCGTCGTTGCAAGAGTGGTTTACAGACAACGAGGCAGTGTACAAACCTGATTCCGGCCTGGTTCCGGCGGTAGCAAGTGAGTTTTCCAGGGCTGAACGTAATAATGCAAATTGGCTTTGGACAAACATTGATCGGGGCGGAAAACCGGGAACAAAACCCCAAAAAAAAGATACAGCGGTGCAGATCGAGCATGCAAAACGAACGGCCGGAAACATCACAGCTTTGCCGTGGAATACTCCCGACGGTTGCGATCTTAGCGCAGTTGCAGGAGCTAACAACGTTTTGGTGTTGTGGGACAACGACACCCCAATGTTTTTTGATAAGGCCGAAAGTAAAATTGTTGAATCTTTTGGACGCGCGTACGTGAAAAAAACAAAAGACGCACAATACTACGACCCAAAGACAACCAAAGACCTTTACGACAAAAACAAGGAAAAGTTTAACTCTTATTACAAATTCGTAATGAGGCGCACGTCGGACCCGACCGCGCTAAACAGAAACGAATGGAATGCACTAGAGGAGGCCTACGACTGGCCGACGGAACAACGGTTGACGCGAACGGGATCGGCGCCCGAATCGTCTCATTTAATACTATAAATAAAAACCGTGTCCCTAATCCCAATATTAGGCATGTATTACCCAAATACACTCTTATTCACGGCGCCAGGTCACCTCCACCTGCAAGTTATTGAGCACTGGGTATAATACTCACTTATTTGAACCTATTATTAGAACACACCTTACTGACAATCTAATGAGTGATGCTTATTGTGAGCGCAGGGAGCAGTGTATTGTCAGCCATCGGCATTTATTGGCCACACAACCCCGGCGGCAATGAGGAGAGTGTGGTCGCGCCATGATCTGGATTCGGGCGACGAACGGTGGATTACGCTGCTTTCGGGCGGATCGGCGGTGTACATGTTCGACTTCAGGTCGGACTGGGCGACGCGTGTTCATTCCCACGTGAAACGATACGGGTTCGGCCGCGCCGGACTGAAGGCACGATGCGAAACCGATGGCTTTTTTGATGAAGCCGCGGTCGTAGTTGCATCTCGCCGGCCGACGGAAGGACTGATGGTGTCGACCGTCAGCGTCAAGAATGCGCTCCGCTTCGAACCCCCGCCCCTCGAATCTCCCGACTCCTTCTTCGAGCGGGGCGCCTTCCGGCTCGGCGATGTGGTGCTCTTGGGAGTTGACAACGTTCCGCCCCGAATTCCGATTGACGGTGCACTTCCGTCTGTGCTGATGCCGGGAGCCGAGTGGGAGCTGGCGTGCGCAGCCGCTAAATCGGCAAAGGCGTTGAACGTGTACTGCGAATTGAACGACGACGAAGTTGGCCGATGGACGCGCGAAGCATTGCTTTCGGGGGGATCGGCCGTTGAGATCGGCGGCGTTGTTCGGGTCGTAGACTCGGCATCCGGGGAATTTCATCGACGGAAGCCTGACCGCCCGAAGCGGAAGCGGGCATCGAACCGCACGCTGCAAATCAAAACGACTCGTTCCATCGGCGAAGGCCTGAAGCCGAAGCAAAAAAAGGTGAGGATTGTTCCGGCGGACCGGCCGCCGTGCCTCTGGGAAGCAGTCGGGCCGGCAGATCGGCTTCGGGCGTTGACGGGAATGAATTGGTCCGAAGAAGGGTTCAAGCATGCCGAGCAGCTTCGCAAGGCCGGGCACGCCGATCGGGTCGAGGGAGGTTCTGGTTCGTTGTGGGTGGACGTTGTAAGCATTTCGGTGCGTGATTTCCTTCGCGGCCCGGATTGGCTTCAAGGCGAAGACGGCTGCCCAGAATTGTTTCGGGTGTTGTCGAAGGCGTCGCGGCCCGGGGGCCCAAAATCCCCAGCAAATGCAGGGTTCCCGAATTGCCTCCAGAATGTTCGATCGTTTGTGCAGCCGTCGAAAGCCGGGGCGCGGTTGGTTGTTGACGCCGGAACGCTTGGAGCGGACTTTTTTGACGCGGTTTGGCTTCGGTTTCAGCAAACGGCGAAACGTCGCGCCGAGACGTTGTCGGATTGGGCGGAAAATTCGGTAACCGGAACCAGGGCGTTTACCGCGGAGGAACGAAGGCTCTTGAGGTGCGCGAGCAAACGAAGCGAGGCTGCCGTGCAGATTGAATTGAACGAAGAGCTGCTTCCGCCGTGCGTTCGGTCGTTGCTTCCCGGCGGGGCTGCACGGAAAAAGGCCGAGGCCGGGGATCCGGAATGGGATCACATGCGAAACGAAGAGCGAATGGTTGCGGGCGTCGTGCTCGGCTCAATTACCCCGCGGCCGCCCGTCGTCGACATCGAAGACATGCTGGGAGCGTGTTTTTCAAACATCAAAACGTCGGCCGACAAGGCGTCGTTCAGGTACCATTACAACCGACCAATGCCGACCAAAATGTTTTCGTGCGGTCGGCTTATTGCAAGCGCGGGATTTTCGCTCTGCCCGTACGCCAAAGTCTACGGATCGAACGGGGCGTTTATTGAGTGCACAAAGGGCTGCGACACCTCGAGGCTTCGGCGCACTCCGTTCGGGGCCGCCGTGGCAAGGCAGCGCGCAAAGCTTCGGGACGATTGATCCGTCGGGAAAACAAAGGCGTTGATTAAACGGGATCAATCGTTCTTATATCGAAAGGCATTTGCACCATTAAATACGGTGCCATGGTACTATGATGGTTCTTGAGTGCTGCTTTGAGATTTACGGGCTGAGCGGGCACGGCGCACTTCCCGGACGCATCGGCGGCCGAACGTGCAAATTGTGGTTGCCCGCGTCATTATGTTGGCCCCGGGCCTAGGCAATGCCGAGAACGCCTTCATGTCTTAAACGCGCAGTTAACCCTATATGGGAGGCTACAAGTCGTTGGTCAACCTCTAACATGAGCGCGGCTGCTCAATCCACCGCCATCTCCAGGGTATTTCAAGCAGTGTTGGAAAACAATGAGGCGACGTTACGCCAAATGCACGCTGAAGATGCTAACGTGCTCAGGTTGCTTAGTCCGAAGGGCCGCGAGGCTATGCACATTGCCGCCGAACATAACAAGGCAAAGATGATTGATCTGCTGTGCGAGCTTGGCGCCGAAGCGTCGCTCGATCACCGGGATAATTCTGGCTACACCCCAGCATTCCTTGCCGCTGATCGAAACAGCACCGACGCTCTGCAAAAAATTTTTGACCATCGCCCGGATACAGGTTCGATTACAGTCAATAGTTTAACCCTGGCGCACGTTGCCGCAAGGCGGGGACACGTCGATACCCTGAGGTTGCTCAAGAGAAACAGAGTTGCTCTCTCGGTTAGGGACGACATGCAGAAAACCCCAGCGCATTGGGCCGCAAGACAAGGTCACGACAATGTGCTGAAATTGCTGGCAGAGATCGAGGGTCTTCCGTCATTAGATGTAACGGATGTGAATTTAACGACCCCGGCGCACGAGGCCGCTAGATATGGTTACGTCAGTACGCTGCAAACGCTTGAGTTTTTCACGGGGACACTTAACGTCATGGACCGTGACAACCGAACCCCGGCGCATTCAGCCGCACTGGGTGGACACACCGATGTGTTGAGAAAGCTGCACAAATCCGGCGTGCCCGTTGACACGCAAGACAGGGACGGCCTAAGCCCGCTGCTCTTTGCCGCGGGGAAAGGTCACGTCAACATGCTGCGCATGCTCATCGCAGAACTCAAAGCATCTGCTCAAACATGCGACAATAATGGCCGGTCTGCGGCGCATTGGGCCGCAATGAATAATCACGCGGGCATACTGGAAGAGCTTAAGAGAGTTGACGGCGTCCTTCAAATACGGACCCCGGAGGGGCGACTGCCGGTGCACGACGCCGCCGCGTTCGGAAGTGAGGAAGCGCTAAGGGCTCTCCACAGACTTGGCCAACCGCTCTTTGCTCCCACTCGTCGTGGCGTGACCGCGGTGCACGAGGCCGCCAAAAATGGTCGCAACGGCATTTTAATGTTTTTGGGGGAAATTGCGAAAGAGGACGTCACACGTTATTTCAATGCCAGAACCAGTGCAGGAGATCCCACTTTCGAACGAAGCCCCGCACACTATGCGGCAATCATGGGTCACGACGCTATCCTGTACACGTTGAACGCGTTAGGGGCGATGCTTACTGATAAAGACGAAAACTCCATGACCGTAGCACACTTGGCTGCTGTTAATAACCGCGTCGGTGTGCTTCAGGCGCTGGCCCACATGAATGCTCGAACGACGCTGTTTGAAACCATCGGCGGCCCGAACTCACGAATGCCGGTAAGCTACGCTGCGGAGCTAGGCCACGAAGATGTTGTCAGAGTGCTGGACAAGCTCGGGGCTCAAGGTACCTTCGCCATTTGTGATTTCTATGCCGGCAACACTCCAGCGCACTTTGCCGCTAAGAACGCAAAGGTGGGCGTTCTCCGCGCTTTGTTCGATACCGCGATTACGTCAAGGCGCTCTGCGGCTATCCTGGAATCATTCTCATCAAGAAATAGGGAGAACAACACTCCGGCCTCCGCGGCCGTTCTAAACAATGACCTTCGGTGGTCCAGTAGACAAAGAACGGTCGAGTTTCTTGCAGCAGCCGGCGCGAACTTGTTTTCTAATGACGGAATCTTGCTCGATCACATTGAAGGAGCACGGCCCTTCTTGCAGACTGACCATGATCAAGAAGAAGCATCGACTTTAATTGAACATCTTAAACTCGCCGGCGAAGAAGATGATCCGATGGTGCGACAGGTTTACGCCGCTTTTTTGATCGGAGGGCGGTTTCCTGACGTTATTCGAAGTGCTCTTCGCGCAAACTTTTATGATGCTGCGCCCTTTTTCAGGATCGCGTTTCATAAATTCAAGAAAATCCCGTCGGCCTTGCGCATGCTGCAAAGGTCACCGGACGACACTACAAAAGGGCCTTCTATTGATGCCTTTCTTCAAGAGTTTTCGAAATTTAACACGATATACCCCGCACCGCCGCTGCTTCAGTTTTATTCCCAAAACTCTCAAGACGTTATACTTTTTCTTCAGCATCACTGCGACAAAAAAAGACAGGAAAAACTGGAAAAAATAGCAAAAGAACAAGGTCTTGAATACGAAGCGCCGGACGATGGATTCAACAAGTTGCCGGTGGAGCTGCTCACTCTCATCCTGAAGTTAGCGTACCGACCGGCCGACGCGTATAGACCCTCCGTGCACAGACGGGATGTCCGTGCGGTTACTCCAATACTGCGGACGTCGTTTAGTCACTTGATTGTGTGATCTTTTAAGTTTTCATTACAGCAAAATGCGAACAAACGGAGCGGTGCCTGCTGCGATTGCGGTCTATGGTTTAAACAAATGAACTAAAAGAACAGAGGCGTTAAATGACTTGGTCCACTCGGCGCGCTTTTTGGGGCCCCACGGTTTAGCATTCGAATAGTAATCCTGGGGCCGGCGGGCGTACCCAAGCTCGTACGCGTTCGGCGCCGCCGCAGAACACGCGGGGCAAAGCCAGTACGTCTCCCGAGGGACCGTGGTTTCTCCGCGGTAGTTTGCGCAGCTTGCTTCGGCGCATTTGGGAGGAAACTCGTACGGCTTTTTCGGCTGCTGGAACTTTAGTTGCTCTTCGGCGATCCGTTGATCGGAATCATACTCTATGGATCGGGCCGCCGCCATTTGTGTACCGTGTAGTTTAAAGATACCGCGGGTTGGCTTATATGAGCATTCATTTAGACGCACCAAACAAATCATGGCAGCCGCAAACGTTGAAGCGGTGGAGAAAAAGATTGAAAAGCTGGAGACAGAAATCGAGAGAACGCGAAATGATGACAGCGAGTTGATGCTTGTTCCGTATGCCAGAAACTTGCTTGAGCTCGCGCACTATTATTTCTTGGTGCATCAAGAATACGAATCCGACCCCGGTAAAAATGACCTTGCGGAAAAAACGTTCGAAAAACTAGAAAGGATTGTCGAAGGCCTCAAAAATGGCCTGACCGGAGCATTTATTGACCAACCGGAGTTAAAACAGAAGTCCGAGCTAATACTTACTTATTTTGAACGCATAAGATTCAACCCCGGGAAGGCACCGCGTTCTGCTGCGGCTGCGGAGGCGTCTCCGGTCCAACCGAAGGAAGGGGCGGCTTCAAGGGATCAAACGATGGCAGCGCAAGACGCGCGACGGGCGGCAATGCAACGTGCCGCAATGACCACGGCGTCGCCGGCCCAGTCAGAAAAATATAGTCCACGTTCGCTCGCAGTCAAGTCGCTGCTGCATTTCAAGGAAAACCCCGTGGTTTTTTCCGCGGCCCCGAGGCGCCTCGACTTTGATTCAGGTGCAGCCGCCGCGGGCCCGTCGTGGACAGACCCCGCGTACGACGGCGGCATAAATTTTGAAGCGTTTCCGGAGCCGGGCCTTCCAGACGAAGTTCTCGGCACTGAATACCCCACAACAACGTTTCCCGGAGCGCCGTTTGCTCATGTGATTCTTTGATCGCTACAAAATAAGATGAGAAAAGGCTTCGTTAAGCGTATTCCTCTTTCCTTTTCCTTTGCGGCTTCTCTTTTTCTTGCCGCTTTGTTCTTTACCGGACCCCTGAGTTTTAAACCTTTTCGTTCCTTTTCTCGGGGCTGGAGCCCCGCCTCTACTACCCGGGGGTCCTCGCTTCGTCGCATCCTTTGCTGAAGCACCGCCCGGCGGTCCAGCAAATAATACCCTTGCGGTCGCATCGACTGAGCGGTCGACTTCAAGCGATTTGCAATAATCCTTCATATACACTATTGCTTTCTCACATTCCTTGATGTGTTGCTTGTCCAGAGCCTCGGAGTAGCCATGGCCAAAATAATATGTCAGCGCTTTGGCGGTTCGTAGAACAACATCCGCAACACCCAAGGTCAATCGATCATAATCTTTAGCACCGTGTATTGCTACATCCCGCCCCTGTTCTTTTGCAGTTTCCAAATCGTGCACTTTCTTGTAATAAGAATCGTGCAATGGCTTGTGGTATGAAACTTTTGTTTCTCCCAGCTTGTCAGTGACGTGAACACGGATTTTCATACCTTTGTTTTTCTTCTCGATAAGACGCTCCATTAAAAGCAACGCTTCTTTTGCTCCTTCAAAATCGACTAGTTGGCTTCCGCCTCTTATCGTGGCTGTGATGGAAAATTTATGTTCTTTAGTAAGTTTATCGGCTACGGGCATGTTGTACACAAACATCCAGGTTTCTTCCGCGGTTGGCGTTTTGTGCGTAATGTCCTTTGCTAGAATTTGCATGCCAGCTTCTGCAAAAGCGGCAATGATCCTTTTGTTTTTTTCTTCTTCGGACCCTTCCTTCAAATTTCCAATTTGAAAACCGCTTGGAAACAGTGCTGATGCCGGCCCTAGTGTTAGATCATGCTTCATTATAAAATCTGTGACGTTGCGTCGAATAAAGTCTTGTCGTGCACCGCCTGTAAGTTCGTTGCGCACAATTGCGTAGCCGTTCGCTAAGTGTGTAAACAAGCCGCATACGGAAGCCTTGGGTTCGGAATTTTTGCACAGCACTTTTATTGTTTTCAGTTCTTGCCCTTTTCTCAAGCCGCTTATCAGTGGCCTGGCGTCAATGAGTTTTGTCCGTGCAATTTGAGCCTTTCCCTTCGCGGATTCTAGATGAAGTTTTGATGCCGCCATTGCACCATTGGTTTTGAGTGTTAACTACAAAGGTCTATATACGTGCTATCATCGTTTCAAATCAATATATAAAAAAGCGGCAGAGAGTTTCAACACAATTACGATTTGCGCCTCGTTTAATAAGAGGAATAATGCAGCCATTCCGAAAAAACGCCGGACGTTAGGACCACAACAATGTGGAACACGTAGTAATTATGCATGCGCACACTTTTAGGGGTCTCGCACAAACGAGCAGGGGAGGTCGGAACCAAATTCTGCACACTTTCGGCCAAACACGTCGCAGACACCCGTTTGTATATTTCGGACGCCTCCTCGCAGTTCTCGGTCGGCTTGTAGTGCAGGACGTGCCCGACGAGCGCCTGCCCGCAATCTTCCTTGGTAAAACTCTTTTTTCCGAAGAGGTGGGTCTTGATCAACGCACGACGACCCGCGCTGAGCCCGCTGCACGTTTCGTGCTCACCGCAAAGGCCGTGCGCAGGGGCGGAACCAAGAACCAAAGCCACACAAAGAGCAAGACGCAAACTAGCTGAAGGAGCTGCTCCCACCGATACTCCGAAATATACCGAGGATCGGCCATCGGGCATGTCTTTGTCGCCAAACGTCGACGACGACCTCTGTGGGAGCCCCCCGGTTGTCTCGCCAAATACGGCCCCGGTCGTTCTCGAAATTGATCAAAACCCAAGGCAGATTTCGGCACCCGCAGGGGCCGTCGTTATCATGACGGACGACGCGTCGACAAGAACCATCGTTCAGGCAAAACCGGGCGAAATTGTTCAAATTGGGGGCGCGCCGACGTCGTTCAAGGCGCGCGTGCCGCGTTCATCAAAAAAAAACTCACGGACCTGCGCCGGGGCGTTTTCCTTCTCCGACACTATCGATGCGCCGGCGTACTACCCGCGGGAGCCGACCGTTTTGATTGCTCGAAAGGTCAAGCGGGGAAACGCGGCAAACATATGGCAGATTGCGCTCGGTAACGTTAAAACTGGCGTCGTTTCATGCGCCGAGTGCCAATCCGAAACGTGCGAGTCTATTACCAACAAAGAAGGCACCATCAAAGTCCTCCCAAACACCCGGTGGGCTTGCATTACCAAGCTGGGAAAGGTCGGGGCGCGGCTTTGGGATCAAGTCCCGGGACCTCGGAAACGACGAAGGACCAGCAAAGTTGACGCGTTCGTCGAGTCGAGCAGAACAAAGGCCAAAGATGGACTGGCCATTCCGTTTCACGAACTGTACTCCCTCGACGCAAACGCCGTCCGGTCACGGCTTTCAAAACTTGAGGCGTCTAGGCTTCCGCCATAAGTTTGGCAAAGGCGCTCATCTTACCTGCCTTTGACTTTTCGTCGCCTGATTGAACCTCGGCGCTTCCGAACGTGGCGTACTTGTTGTTTGCACCGTAGCTCCCTACCACGCTGTGGTCCGCTTGTCCGAGCCCCGACTTGCCAATGTGGATGTACGCGTACGAAACCGACGCCATGATCGAAATCGCAATCACAACCGCAACGTACGACCGAGAGAGCGCGTTGACCTCCTCCGCGGCAGCAATGTCGCACGTCTGCGATGCCTGCCACTGAAGCGGCCGGATGATGAAGAAGACGGCGAGCGAAAGAAGAAGACCGGCGCCAAGCACCATAATGAGGTGCTGTCCCGGAATGTGCTTCCAAATCTTTGTGTAGGTAGCGTCCGCAGCACCGCCAGCCTTGTCCCTTGCACCGACGCCGACCGCCATCTTGTGGCCGCTCTGGAGAAGCAGAAGCCCGCCGTACACAATGCCCGAAAAGATGGCAGCGTAGAAAAGGTTTCCGTCGGCGTGCCGCTCCTGCCGCTCCGACATGACGTACCGCTCGTCGCCGGCCATGGTGGCAAACGCGCACGATTCAAACGCCGAAGCTTGATCGTCGTGGCCGATTGCTTGGTAGATCTGAACAGCGCTCACAACCATGATGGTAAGCATCGACACGATGATGGCAAAGATGACCATGTGCGTTCGACCCCACGACAGAAGCTCCGCCGGCTGAACGGTCCGGCTCTCGTTGTAAATGTTCATGACGAGCCCAAGGAAGATGATGAAAAGCATCCAGTTGGCCGCCTTGGTGTTCCGCCAGATCGAAACCTTCTTGTCGACCAGCTCGTCCCGGAAGTTCTTCGGGTAAGCAACTTTCGAATTTCCGGTGAGGCCTCCGCCTGCCGTCATTGCAGCCTTGTTTTCGCACAGGATTGCGTACGCTCCCATCAGCGCGTAGTTGTACGGTTCATCCTTTGTGCCCGAACCAAACACGTCCTGGAGCGCCTCAACTGAAGTTTTGTAAGCAGCGCACCCTCCGGTTGCACCGTTGTCGCACTTCTCTTCATCGTCCCGAACATCCTCGATAAGTGTTGCGATCGTGTTGCAGGTTTTGAACACAGCGGATTTGTCGGCACCGGCATCAGTCAACGGAGTCAAATCGAAATGAGGGTTCGGATCATCTTTGTTTTCCTTGCAAACTGAGTCTGCTACGCTTTCAGTATCGACGTCAATACCATCGGCGCCGCCGGCAGTAAATTGGGGGACACCCGTACCTTGGCACGAGTGGAAGTCGGTTCCGTCAACAAGACAGGTGTCCCGGGATGCAACTCCTGCGTAGAACAGCACTAGAGCGGCCGCCGCAAGGCCTACAACCGCAAGAGTGAGGAGCCGGTAAATGTATCGACCAATGCGCCGTTCCATAAAGAAGTTGCCGTAATCCTGCAATGGCGTCGACCGGTTTGTAAAACCAATACCGGCAAGGAAAAGAACGAAAAGAGTCTTGGCAATCAAAATGCCGGTCACTGTCCACGCAATCGGGACGACCTTGTCGTTCATTTCGTCGAGGAAATCAAACTTGTTTTTTTCAAGAATGTGGGTTCCGGTCTTGCATTCCGTAAAAATATTTCGTTTGTTGGTTCCTTTGGTTCCCAGCTTATCAGAATGTTTGCTTAAATCAGCAACCTGGTTGCCGCCGCCATCATCCTTAAAGTGACCGACTGGGTACGGATAACATCCCGTGGCCGTTTGGGACGACGGGGAGTCTTTTTCGCATTTGTTTACGTAAACGTGCGAATCGTCCATGTTCCGGACCGCGGCGATGATAAAGAGGAAAAGCGCGATGAAAGCACCGTGGGTAACGACCTTCCAGACGAGGCCGGTGAGGCGCTGCATGTTTCGCATCATTGCATTGGATGAATCGGCCATGGTGGCTGCACGAAGGCTGAAAAGTTAGCGGGCGCGTTCGAGCTGGGCATTGTCATTGCGTTCGCTTTATATGCCAGAAGTACGTCAACGGCAATTTTGGGCTTTTTGGGAATCTACAAAACCGCGTGGTGGCCGTGAGCCGAAAATTTTAGGTCGGTTCGGCCGAGGTATTTTGAGCCGTCAAATTCGGCAATAATCCACGAAAACGGGCCGACCCCCAGCGCCCGGTTTGCGCCGCCGGCCGGCATTTTTGAGGCGGAATGACCCGGCATCGCCGTCGTTTGGGACGTTCGGGAGCCCGGCATAAGCTCCTTGGCCGACACCACCGTCACGCCGGACGGGGCCTTGGTCACTTGAAGCCGTTGCCGGAGCGCATCGTCCGACGTGAGGTTCGGGATCGGCGAGACCGGGTGAGGCCGTTCGAGGGGAACAGAGACCGCTTTCATGTGGTCGCTCAGGCTCGAGCACAGCACGTCCGTTAAGGAAAGGAGTCCCTGCGACACCCACATTTTTGGGCCTTGCTGAATCGTGAGGATGTTCGGGTACTTTCGTTCGTCAAACGGCTTCATCTGATTGTAGCCCATCGAATTCGCCGGATCAAACGCGACGGAAAACGCTGCGTCCAGCTTCGCCTTTTCGCCGGGTTTGTCGGGACAAATGGACGGGTGCGAAAAGCACGTCGTTTCCACCAGCAGGAATCCGAGCGAGCCCTTTCGCTGCAAGAGAAGGGCTTCGTGGAGGCCGAGCTCAGGGAGCTTCGAGAGCGACGTGGCCCCGAACGCAACATCGGGGTCGGCGTTGCACACCATCATTGCAGGCGTCGGCTCCGTCTTCGACCACGCCCACTCCATGCCGCACCGAAGGCCGGCCGCCGCGGGGTGCGACGAATGCTTGAGGATTTCGGATAGCTCGGGGCGGTGCTCGTGCACAAACAGGTGGACATCGCCGGCAATCATGGTCGCGCCGTCGCAATCGTCCCCGATGCCGCTGAGCAAGATTGGGGTGTCGCGGGCATCAATTTTCTCAAGCTCGTAAGGACCGGCGGCTGCCGTCAAAATGTTGGTCCACAAGGCTTCGCCCACAATGTCGTCGCCAAACGATTCAACGGGGTTCAGGTACATGAAAAGAGCCGCGGCCTCGAGAAGCCACTCAAAAACGTACTCGGGCGTCGCCTCAAACGCCCGCGGCAGGTAAAGTCCGCTGAAATTTGCCGAGAATCCGCAGTAGCTGTAATCGACGAAGCCCGAGAGGTAAGACCGGAGGTAATCAAAGGTCGGCGACGCCGAGGCTACCATGGCTTTTCGAAACCTTGCTTCCGCAGCTTTTTCGCGGGAAACCGCCTCGGACGTAACGTCGACAACGCGGCCTTGTCCGTGCACTTTTAACGGACGGGCCCCGGACGACGGTGAAAAGGTCACCGTTTTGAAGGAGGAGGAAGGAGCCCCAGTCGGTCGCGGGGCAATTGAGATGCTCGCGCCGCCCGGAACTTGAAGCATGGCGTTCCCGCGCGACGTAATGCTCCGGGACCCCGGGAACTTTGTTTCGAACAAGGCCGTTCGAAGGTACGCAGGCTCATCCTTTGATTCGTCGATTGTTATTTTTAACGCCTTGGTGCCGTCCACGATAAGGGTCGACGCATCGTCTTCGGATCGTCCAAACGACGCAGTCCAATAAAAAGAGGCGGGTACATCATGCGAAACCAAAACATGGCTCATGGCTTTGGCAGTTTAAATGAGCATGATATATAGGCACAATGTCGGTAGAATTCGCAAAAGTAATGGCCGCGGCAAAGCGACGGCGAATTGATGATGACGGACTCTGCTGCGTCGTCCCGGGCAAAACGTGCGCGGGCAAATCGTGCGGGTTTCACCAATGGGCAAATCAAAAACAATTTTTTCCCCCGGAGGACGCAAAGGTGTCGTTGTCCGAAACGTACAAACGCCTCATGATTGAATTGCACTCGTCGGCCGAACCCGAGAAAGCTCGGACGCAGGCCACGTCAAAAAAAGTAAAGACGTTGGCAAAGGCCGGCGTCATGAAACGAACTTTTAAACGAACGACCGTGGCCGCAACGCTCGTCTCCGACGTAGACAAAGAACGGCACGCCGGCGTGCTGGCGGTGTCCCAATTCATGGCCCTCATCTCTGATCTCGGCACCGCGCCGTGGGCCAACCAAAAGTTCGCCACAAACCAAAGCATGGTCAGAAGACTTGCGGCGAGCCACCTCCCGATCATCGTCGGAAAAAAAATTGCAGTGGCGCACCGAGAAACCCTCGTGGCCTTCATCGACTCGGAAGTTAACCTGACGGATGCAAGAAACACAATTTGGATCACAAATCGACAGCAAGGTAAAACTAGCACCCTCGGAAAATTTATTGCGGCGCTCGCCATCTTCAGTCCAAAGGGCGGGCTCGTCTCAACCATCTACTCCACAAACCTTGACCGGGCCGTCGAGCTCATCAAGGCCGCAAAACAGTACATCAATTGGTACAAATCGGTCTTTTCGAAAAAAACCCAGCTGGCGGCCGCGCTCGTGTACACCCGCGACAACGAACGCAGCTTCACCCTCAGGACCCACGCGGGGTCGGAGAACGAAATTGCCGCAAGGCCAAGATCCGTCGACTCGTGCCGTGGCGATGCGCCGGCGTCTGCATTCTTTGACGAAGCCGCGTTCATGTCCGAAAACTTTTGGTACCAGTTTGCGTACCCGCTCCTCCAGGTTAAAGACCGGATCTTTACTTGCACCACCACGCCCCCGCCCCCGGACAACTACTTTGCGGAGTTTGCCAAACGCGTCAAGGAAGCAAACAAGCGGGGCGAAACGTTCTTTTACCTAATTAATCATTCCTTGGCGTGCCCGGAGTGCGCCGAAAAAAATCTTCACCACGATTGCACTCACCAACTCTACTTGATTCCGCCGTGGAAATCGCTTCTCAGAATGACGCAGATGGAACACTTGGTGCCCGCGTCGCAGCGTCAAAACTTTCAGGCAGAGGTCTACGGCGTCTGCCACAAGCAGAAAGGATCGTACTTCCGGAGCGACATTGTCGAGGCCTTCGTCGCACGGAAGCGCATCGAAGCACCAATCCCGCAGAACGACGTCGTGTACTTTACGATCGACCCGGCGTCCCATCAAAAATCCGAAATGGGCCTCGTCGCAACGACGCTCACCAACACAGGGCAAACCGTCGTGCTCGGCCTCGGCGCCGTCAACGTCGCACGGTACGAAACGCTCCACATCCAGGCCCTCATCGCCCGCTTCGTGCGGAACGTCGCGTCGGTGCTGTCGCACGTCCCCAGCCCAACAAGGCTGACGGCAATTCCGATCGTCGAGTGTAATAACAACGAAGTCATCGCCCTGTCAATCGTCACGGCCTTCCGGCAGGCGTGCGGCGCAATCCGGAGGTTCGAGATTCAAAACCCTTTCACCGAAGAACACTTTTCAAAGAACATCACGCCCGGCATCGGAGTCTGGACCACGCAGGCAAACAAATTGGCGGGCGTTCTCGGCCTCCAGGAAAAATTAAGGGACGGGTCCATCGTTCTTGCGAGCCGGTTGGCATCCGTCACGCGCGAAGCTGTTGCGGCCGCAAGATCGTCAGCACTCTGGGGATCCAAAATTTCAGCTTCCGAAAAAGCCGAAGAAGCCGTCAAAACGCTCGCCGAGCAGCTCGGGCGAATTAAGGACGACCCCAAAAAGAAAGGCCTCATTTCAGGGAAAACGCTTCACGGCGACAACGACGACCTTGCCATCGCCCTCATCATTGCCGATCATTGGTCAAAAACGCTTCGAATGCTGAGCCTAACGTAACAAAAAAATGACGCCGCAAACGCACCGGGTAGTCATTTGTCTTGAAGGCACCATTTTTTTTTCAGAGCTGCGTTGCGGCTACCCCCGGAATTACTTAAATTAAGTTTGGATGGAGTTCTATTTTTAGGTGTTCGCCAAAACACAGAACCGGAATGCAACTCAAAAATGTTAAGTGCGCGTAAAACAATAAATCCAGCTTTTGGACTCGGACGACGGCAATTGTGGGTCGCAATAATTTACAACACAACGTGCGCGGCCGGGGCGCCCCCGAGTTCATCCACCAGCGCCATGACGGAGTGGTTTGGCCGGTAGTAATCGTTCAATTCGGAATTTTCTTGGTTGCCGTCCGTTCCTGACGTTTGGTAAATCCGGACGGCAGCCTCTTTATGCCGGAGCATCAAATTGTACATGTCATGAATGCACTTGACGTCGTCGGGAAACCTGACGTCAATTTTTTCGAAAAAGTCTTTTGCCCGGCGGCTCATTTTACCCCAGCACTCTTTTGCGCGAGCTGCCGCGGCAGAGGAGCCGTCGAGTTGGTCAATCCACGCCATGACCGAGTGGAAGGCGGCCTCTTTGCGGCTGATCATCATATCGTACATGTCGTGAATGCACTCAGCGTCCGAAATTTGCAATCCAGAGATCGGAAATTTGACTCGTTTAAAAAAATCTTTTGCCTGGGGGCTCATCTTACCCCAGCACTCTTTTGCGCGAGCTGCCGCTTCAGCTGTGTCCGGTGATACCGCGCCCTCAATGACCGTCAGAGCAAATCCCGTCCGGCCGTGTCCTGCTGAACAGTGCATAACCACAAAGTCGCCCGACCCCCACGTCTTTGACATTGCAACGAGATTTCGGCCCATCTCCATATCGTTTGTGTTTTTGTAATCTATCAACGGAAGAAAATGATACTGAAACGGACGGCCGCCCGCAACATAATCAAGAATGCCGCTTTCAAAGTCCGATCGAGCCGTCGCTTCAAGCATTTCGCCAAGATTGCGCCCATCAAGGTTTATAAAAATTAACCGGTTTCCGCCAGCTGTTTCAAAAAAATGATTAAACAGCGTTTCGTGCGACCGCGTGATTTCGGCAAGCCGCCGCTCGTTTATTTCGTGATGGCCCGACGACGGCTTTGTTAAATCGCTAATTTCATAATTGTACATTTCGTCTCCAGATTGGTACACCATTAGCCCAAACTCTTCGTTGCTTTGATTTCGGTTTTTCACTTTGGTCGGTTTGATGACAAGAACCTCCTTGAGCAAGTTTGCCCCAAGCGGCGCAACCTTAAAACGAAATCGCGGTTCATGTTCGTTCAGATACGCCATAATGTCCGCAATGTCGTACTTGGGGTGAACCTCAATAGTCTGAGTCGGTACAGGACTCGTCAAAAGGCCGCCGACAAGCGGAAATCTGCCAAGGATGCCCACGGAACACTTCGCATTAAACTGCCAATCCGGGTTTAGGGCTACGTCTTCCAAATCCCAAACGTAGCGAAGTGTCGCTTTGTTTTGGGTGGCATCACACGTAATTGTAGCATGCACAGTTACGGCCAGGTCTCCGGCTTTTTTGAACGCGCTGCATACGACTTTGGCGTCAAAATTGCACACAACTGATTCACTGGCCCTCTTTACGCTATATTTTTCAGAATGACAATTTGCATGGCCAAACGACGCCATCTCTAGCTCAGGCTATTAATATTATGAAACAAGAACATGCATATAGGCGACGCTGGCTAGCTCTATTCAATCTGCTTTCGCACTCGCTTTATCAAATATCTTTCGGATCAGGCGTTCTTAAGACACGCTCAACCCGGGGTCCGACGGCGTCTTCTGAATGGGCATTCAAAGACAGCGGGCTTAATCTATTTCTAAAACACGTTTTTACAGAACAAAATGAGTGAACGACGCCTCCAGCGGCTCATTGGCCAATTCTTTCAGCGTCACTTCGCCCTGCATGGCTTTTCCCGCATCCGTGCGTTCAAGTATTTCCCATTGTCGTTCGATCATTTGATCAATCTCCTCGAGGCTTTTTTCTTGACTCTTTAGTTGAGTAATCTCCTCTTTTGCAGCGTCGCCGTGCTCCCGTAAATCCAGAATCAGTATTTTGAGTCTGCCGAGCAACTCGATTCCTTTTTCCCTATGAAGCTTCCGAATTGCGTAATAATAATTTGAGGCGGAGTACTGTGTACTGTACAGGTGAATGTCGCTCAAGTAAGACACAATCTCGTCGTTGAGTTGAACCGATTCGGCCTTAAGAGTTTTGAGCGTACTGGGATTTGGTTTCTCTACGGAAAGGAGCCTTTTAAGTTCGGCTGCGATGTCTTGCCGTGGGTACTCTCGCCATTCCTTTTTGATTTTTTTGCCCGTTTTGCGCTTCGGCGGCGGACCGTTCAGCTTTTTGTCCAACTCATTCAACGAAATGGTAGGATCTTCTTTGAGGATCATCCAAATGCTAGTGCCTAAATCGGCCGCCGCCATTTTGACTTTACCTTAAAAAAAGCGCAATCGATATATCCCACTCTGTCCATGAATGCAAAACCCACATTATTCAGAAAAATGTACCACGGGTTTCGGTAGACTATTTTTTTCCGCCGACCAAGACCGGAAACGCAGCCATCTTGTCTTTCGCAGGCGCTGCCGCGGCGTTCTTTTATTTAGACGCACCGTACGAATAGCCCCGCAAATTTGTTAAACGTTACGCGCGGCAAAGCGCACTTTTTTGTGAATCAATTAAGCAGGAACCGGACTACAAAATTGTATGAGAAAACGCCGCATTTAGCTTGCCCTGGGGTGGGGCAGGCGCGCCGCCGCCCTGAGTTGATGCGGCGCTCCCGCCGGGAAAGGGCCACGACGCAAGAAAACTTGCTACGTCTGGGTCAATTGCATATTCGGAACCCATTGCTTCTTGCCGCTTCTCAATTGCACGACGAATGCTCTCCGCGTAAAGAAATCCGGCTTTTGTATGTCGGCTATGAATCATGGCCTGTCTTACAGCAGCAATCAGCCGTGAGTTGATTGGCACCGCGTCGAACGCTTCTAAAAACTCTTTAAGGTTCTGGTCACGATGCATGTTTCGAATGGCTGTGGTTTCGAGCTGCGATGTCAATATGTGCATTGTAATGCCCGGATCTAGCCGAATATCTTTGCTCACGTACTTCCACAAAAATGTTGCATGAAGAGCAGCCTTAGAGTTCGGTGTAGAAAAGAGCCATCTCACCAAGTGCGGGTCTTGTAATACAGCTAGCACCGCTTCCTTTTCGCGCTGCTTTTTTTCTTCTCTAGCTAAAAATGAAGCATACATGCCTATACCGCGGAACAGATCATCCTCACCGGTTGGGAATCTGGGGTCCTCCTCGTATTTCTTAAAGCTGGCACGTTCCCTTATTTCTGTAAGCATCGCGTTTATGAAGTCTGTCTCGTGCTTCTTCCAAGCTGGCCCACCCACAAAACGGATCTGCTCAAATTGGCGGCACGCGTACGCAAGAAACCCAACGTCAATTGGCACGTGAGTCAATATAGTCGTCCATTCGCACATCATGCGGCTTAGGTTCTGCGGAGCCTGGAGATCCCGAGCGGTCATCAGGTTAAACATAAACTCATAGTCGGCCTTGAGACTTGGGTCAATATGCTTGATGTTATCGCGGCGTCTAACGCAGTAATATTGTGCAGCCTCCCGATCGTTTTTGAGGGACGAGCGGCTCAAATCGCCGCCGGTTGATTCGTAGTCCGTTTGAAGGTCCGTTTTCAGCGTTCGTTGTGACGCACCGGCATTGTACGGAGTCCAATCCATTTTATCCGCGGCGGCCCTTTTTGCGGGTGGTTTGGCGCAAGGCTTATACGTGCGCCGCTGCTACATGGTCTTGACGTCATTTAATGTTGACGCACCCTACAAATAGCCTCACGGATTTGCCAAACGTTACGCCCAGCATCGCGACGAGCCACAACCAACCATGCTCAAGCTCCCGCGGTTGCTCGTCGAGCCCACAAAGGAAAATCAGGCCGAGCTGTACGACATCCTTGCTCTCACGGGACTCGTCACCAGGCTGACCGAAAACAATATTGCAAAATTGCAGCACTCGGCGTCGAGGTGGCGGACCGAACGGCATGATCAGGACTACGTCGCCATGGAACTTTACAAGAGGAAGCAATTAAAAGGCAACCCACAAAACTAACCCAAACGCGAGCGGCAGGAATTGGAAAATGTACCCGCCGTCGCTCCGGTACCCCGCCGATCGGTACGAGGTCTTTCCGCCGTGGTGCTTAATTCCAGTAGTGCTGTAGCCGTCGGCCAAATCAATAAAGAGTACAGACAACGCCAGCCCGCCTATCGCCACCAGCACAGCAAAGGCCCGGAAAAAAAAGTTTGTGGGCGCTTTCTGAGGTGCAGTCGTCGTTAAAAGCCGATCGTACGCATCGCGGTGAACAAACAAGGACGTAGAACTGATGCGCCCGCACGTCCACGCAATGCACACTAGAACAGCGTGCGTTCCGATGCTGTACTGCCCAAACGCCACACTCTTTTCATCGAGGTGGTCCACCATCGCCAGGGTCGTCCCGTACTTGTTCCGCGACGCCGAATCCTCGGAATGCGTGTTGCTGAACAAAGTAAACGAAAACGTCGTCCCCGGAACATCCACCGCCAAATGCGGCCGAAACGACGACCACAACACTATGAACATGCACGCCCCAACCGTCAACCCAACCTCAAACACCACCCCGGCCCGCCGGGCCGATCGACAACACCGCCGCCGGCTGCCGAGCAACGCAGTCGCCTTCCGTTGAAGACGCAGGTCACTTCTTGGAACCGGCTTCGCTTTCGGAACGGCTCCGGCTTTTTTTTTTGCCGACGGGGGCATCAAATTTGCCATCGATGATGGCCGCGGCCTCGGCTTCAATCTGAAATCGTTTTAAAACAGCCTGGGGATCCGGCCCAAATACACAGTCACGCATCCCGTCAAACAACAAACGTTCTGGGATTCGGGGAGGGGGTGCCTTACAATGTCCGCCTCTAAACTCTTCATGCTGGCCACAAGCTCCGTTATGAGCGTCTGGCGCTTCGACACAGTCGCTTCGTCGGTATCTTCGTCGTCTTCTTTCAAAGCTTCGGCGTTCGTCTTCAGCTTCGAAAGCCGAACGCACCGAGCTTCAAGGCGTTGGATCGCGCTCAAAATTTGCTCCGGCGTCGACGTCGCGCTGATGCTGATGTTCGGCAACCGTCGGCACACATCCGACGACGACGACGACGACCCGCCGTCAAACAACTCGCTCCACGCCGAACCCATTTATTCGTAAAATATTTTAAAAGGCAAATACGGTGGACCAAAGTTTAGAACATATTTGACTCGCAAAATGATCTTCGAGAAGTGTCAACCGTAAGAAAATTGAGTCAGCACCATATCCGAACCGTCTCAAAAAGAAAGAGAAATCTACTACTACTTGGAAGACCTAAATTCCGATAATGGACCTACGCCGCGTTTTGAAATTGTGAAAGTAGTGGTCACAGGAGCCAAACCGTACGTACAATTTAACTGGTACTACGGAGCTTTCGACAAAAAAGATCAGGAGCGACTGGCTGACTTAACTGTCATTTCGGCGTCGGACGAAACGTATTCTTTCCAGTACGCAGAGTCGGTGGGATCATGGACAAATAAAGTAGTCTTGCGCAGAAAAGAGGGACTCGCCAAGATTGAGAGGAAACAATCCGCGACAATGTTTGGGACCTCTTATTTCAGAACAAAGGAAAAACACAAAGAAAACCCCATGTCAAAGAAAGAAGCCGAATTGGTTTTTAAAGGCCCGGCGCCCCTCACAATGTGCATTGTCAAGCCGCCGTAGCTTTTCCTGAGTAAACAACACATCACCCGTTGGAAACGGCTTCCTTTTCGCTGATTTTAGCACTCTTTGAGGCATTTTGCTTTTCTTTTTCTTCAGGACTGATGCCTTCGGTCTCTTCCTTCCGTTTTCGCTTTCCTGATCCGGTCTCCTTCCCGCCGCTCGCTAGCATGAGGTCGGCGTGCGTCCGGAGCGCGTCCGCGTCAAACATCGACGGATTAACATCGTAGGCGCACGCGTAGAGGTGGGGAAGCTTCGACCGAGATATCAACGGGGTCAGCTTTTCAAGGTCGTACTGCGTCAAACACTCGGAAAAGGCCACCCGGGATCCCTTTGGGCCGCCGGTCCCAGCCGGAATCAGCTCAAAAAGGCCGTCGCACACGTCCCGAAACCGAGACACCGTCCCGTGAAATACCCGAAGGGCCGCCTGCGTTAACGAATTCGAGGCCGCAAGCCGTTCAGAGTTGATGTTTTTGCCGAGGGCCTGCGGCGGAACCCCGAGCAAGAAAAGAATCGAGTTCTCGAGCTTTTCAAAATGGTGCTGCGAATTCGCCATTGATAAAAGCGCGTTGGCCTCCCGGAGCGTGTAGCCGTCCGACACCATAAACTCGGCGTGCTCCTTCCGAAACGCATCGGCATCCCCGCGCGGCATGACAAGGTCGCCTTGCGCGTTCGTGCTCGTCACCCGCGACCGGCTCAACGAACTCTCCGCCTCAAGCTTCCGAATCATCTCCGCACGGTTCCGGACCAAACTTTCAACCCCGCCGCTCCCGCTCATCACATCGGCGAGCAGCTCGTGCGACGTCGCCCCGCCAGCTGCGCTCGCAAACCACGTCTCGCTCGACCCGTGAGGATTCGTCAGCGCTGGGTTCGTCGAGGTGAAGCCGCTGTGCCGGGAATTTGCTGCGTCCCGCCGGTTAAAGTTCGAAATCATGCTCGAATGATACTTGATCAGCATCAGCGCACGCGCCGTCCCAGATTGAATCACGCGCAGGCCGGCTCCAGCAAACTTTCCGCCATCGTCAAACGCAAACTGCGGCCGATTGAAAATGACAATCCGCCAGTCGGCGTCGGCAAGGTCCCCTCGGAACTCCTTGTTCCCGCGGACCAGCGTCTCGCCAGAATCCGAAACGTAAGGAACAACCTCAAGAACGTGCGCTATTCTCAACGGAAACTCATCGTCCACAAACGTGTACGCAAAGTATCCCACTTGCAGCACGCTCTCCACAATCTGCCGAATGCACTTTAAGTAACCAAGCGGAACTTTTCGCCGGTAATCGGGCTCGTGCGACCCGCGTTTGTGCCACCGAAGCTTTTGGCGCATCATGTCCTCGTAAATCGCCTCAACTGCAAGAAGAGGGACGGAGCTCTGCGCGTAAGTACGGTGAATCTCAAGGACCTCCCGGAGAACCACATCATCAGACGACGACGTCCGCGCAGAAAAAATTGAAGATGACATGATTCAAACCAACGGGAAATTGCCTCGCATATACGGTGCAAACCGCCCCGCCCATTTTGCTTCTGTGGCCTCCTGTATTTCATACGCAGCTTTTGTACGACAGTCAGTTTAATTAAAGGTCATAGCAAAAGCTCGCTCAAGGGCACTTTTTGGCTCGGCAGGGGCCGGAGCAGCGGCGGCGGCACTAGCAGAGGCAGCCTTCACTTCCGGAGCAGCCTCCGGCACAACCCGCTGCCGCTTCGAGGAACGCTGCTCGTCAGAAGCATCCGCGGCAAGCTGAGCAAACCGTCGGTTAGCTACAGTCAACATTCGGTCAAGGCTTCGCCGCATCTCAGGGGCGCTCGAGCTGTCAACCAAACTTTGGCCGCAACGTTCAAGACCGTAACCGGGGGTCGTCGCAGGAGCAGCATTCTGGAGGAAAAGGTCAATCTGCTCCTTAAGCATCGCCTTGTCAGCTTCGGACGCAGACTCAAGCTCCTTCAGTTGCGAAGCAAGCTCCTTCTTTGAGGATTCGGATCCCTCGAGCGCGCCCACCACTTCGGTGAACCGGCCTTCCACCAGAGCACGGTCCTCCGGCGACAGCTTCGCAAGCACAAGCTTAAAGGGATTTTCCTCTTCCGCCTTTGGGGCTTCCGTTTCGGTCTTCATTGGAGCAGCAGCCATCGCGATCTCAGGTTTACCACCGAACCCAGGAAGTCGCTTATAGGCCATAGCACGTTCAAGGTCCGACGTACGCCACATTATCCAGCTGTTCGGCCGGGCCGGAAAATTGCACAGCGAAAGCTCAATCGGAATTTTTCGGCCGTCCGAAAAATTGGCCGTCGTCAAACTCACGCTCTTTAAAGGACCGAGCAGCATCGCACTCACCCGAGGATACTTGTCCCGGCTCACAGCAAACATCGCAGCACCAGAACCATCATCAATCACCCCCGCCCACAACACAACGCCGACGGGTCGGCTCGAACCGTTCATCATCAGCAAACGACGGCTCACCCCGTTCACATCGCCGAGCGCCTCAAAAGATGCATCAACCGCATCCTCAATTCCACGGTGCTCAAACGTCAGGGGACACCCCGTCATCAGCTCGCACACCCCTTCGAGCTCGGAGGCCGTCAGCGTGTACCCCGGGGGCATCCCAGATTCGCTTGACGCATCGTAAAAAATGCACCCGTAGTAATCCATCGTCGTCATTTGCCGGGGATATAAGACCGGCTGGCAAGAAGCGACACAGAAACGCTCGCAGCCACCGTCGTCACGCTCGGCACGGAAAAAATTACCAGAAGAACAATCAAAACCAACCACGCAACAAACCGAACAACGCCTCGGGGCGTGACCGGCACGAGAACAAACGGAAGCCAGTACCAAAGTCGAGAAAGCTCAGCGCCGCGGCTCAGTTCAACCGCAGTGAAACCCCCGACAAACGGCAACGAGTTCATTTCAGGTTGACCCCGATGATCTGGCCATATACTCTGGCGGCGGCCCTCGCCGCAGATCACACGATTGCGTGGGTCGAATCCTGCGCACCAAAAATTTGCAACGACGCAGAATGGGCAGCAAGGCAGTGGAACAACATCCTAAGGCCAACAGAAAAATCGCCCCGAATCCCCCTCACAATCACCATCGGGAAAGTCGACCACGACAAAACCCTGGGAACGTTTACGGGGTGCACAGCGCACACGTGCAACATCGTCATCGATAAAACAGCGTTCCCATCCCTCGTAAAAGAAACCCTCCTCCACGAAATCGGACACGCCATGGGCGTTAACAACTACCCGCAAACACCCTTCGCAGAAGTCGAATCACAGTTCGGCCCAAAATCAAAACTATGGATCAAGAAGGCACATTGGTCCCAGCAGGGACTCCTCATGTCATCGCACATCAGAGAAGGACAGCACATCGAGTACGCAGACGCAGCCGCAGTCGCAAAGGCCACAAACGCAACGCTCAGGGGAAACATCTGCGGGTCGCACAAGGATTGCAAACGGGGACACATCTGCTCAAAAATGGCGTGGCCGTCCCCACACAAATGTATTACAGGAACCGCAAAAATTGAAGCAACAGCCCTCGCGCTCACAGCAGCAGCGGCCGCATCCATCACCGCCATCCTCATGCTGACGACAACGAGGGATCGATAGCTTTTTTAAAAATCTCTGCGAACGCCGTGGCGCCTGCGTCACCGCCGAGTACTTCAACGTTCATTTTAATTTTGTTTGCTTTGATGAACGCAATTTGTCGTTGTAAATCTTTGTCTCCTTTGATTATATCAGACGGTTCCTCAAAAACATTAAACTGGAAATACTTGTAAGATTGGTTTTTATCAAGCATCGTTAGGTCAGCTACGTTGATCGGGTTCAACTTCTTTTCGACTAATGCCTCGTCAAATTGTCTTTCGTTCATATGGTGAAGGTACAGAGTTTTTGCGCCTGGAGCGTCCGGAGCCTGGATCACCGGAGGAGCTTGAGCACCACCGCCGACCGGTACGGAAACCAATTTGTTCTCCGTCGAAAACATGTCTTCCCCGATGTCGCCGCCTGTCGAAGTTTTCTTAGAAGCATCCGTCTGTGCTGTCATCACAGGAAAATCAAAGCTGTAAACGTCGCCGGACTTAAAAACCGCGCCGATTGTAGCGGTGTGCTTCCGTAGGTTTTCAATATCAGCAGACAGCTTGGCATCCTGTGCGTAATCCATGCTCTTCGAATCAAGACTTAGATCATCCGTGGAAAATGTGGCCATTCCAATGTCGTCACCGCTCGTCGGCATCATAAGCACAATTTGATTGGATTTGTTAAACATAAAAAAAAAACGACACACTCGATCCACCGTTACCTCGGACGGCCCTTTGCCTTTCGGCAGACCCGTGCACAATTTCCCAAACGGTGAGAAATATGCAGCAATTTCCTGTGCTTTTTCATCATCGTCGTCGCCTGTAAGCACAAGGTCTTCACTTGGAAATCCGAAAAATGTCGGGTTTGCTGCACTAAAATCATCATCCATAGCTTTTAAATCACGTGTGTCTTGATTTTTTACAATGGCGTTCAACGCCACCACTTGAGGAAAGCTAGCGCATACGACGGATTTTTCGACCCCGTTTTTTTGAATAAACTTCATGCATTCGTACTCGGATACGACCCCTATCTCTGGAGTCGCTGGCATGTTTTGCAACTCTTCATACGTGCCGACCGGCCCGGGGTCGGGCACTATTTGCTCTGGCGCAGCAGAAGACATCTTGGTCGTGCTCTAGGAATTGGCAATCGCGCATATATGTGCAAATACAGTACGTTAACAAAACGGCAAAAGCATGGCTTGGGCACTCGTCGAAAGCGTCGGCCTCTTTGCGGCTTTTTGGATTGCACCGCCGCACCCAAAAGAAAAAATTACGCACTTTACATGGTAAGACAAAAGACGTGGCCCCGCACGCTCGCACGGACGCAACGCTGACATCCGACCATCGGCCGCAGGTGGGGAATCATTTCGTTGTTCGTCTACGACCTCGCCATCGTCATCAGAGACAAGGCAAAATGGGCCGGGCCGTACAACGCGTACCACTACACGGCGTTCGCAATCAGCATCAGCATCGCCATAGGGGTCTGGGGATTATCGGCCATGCAGTGCTCAATGCTCGCGCAGGCAGCAGCAGAGTACGGAGCAGCAGGCTACATTATTGGAAACTTCGCCGTTCATTATTATCCCGTCATCCGGATTCTAGCATCGTCAGCAGGAGACATTGCGAAAACGAAAGACAGGACCCAGACCGTCGCAGCGTTCATTTTATTCCTGACGTACCTCCACATTAACAACGCAAACACGGTCTACGGGTGCCCGGTCGCAGAAAACGTCATCATCGCCGCCGCAGCCGTCGGCATCATCATTACTTACGCCATCGAACTCGCCGCGAAAAGGCAACTTAGGTCATCGCAGAAATGTTGATTTCACGGACCTTAGCCCGAATTAAGGAAAGGCTCACCGTAAACGAACTCATCGCAATCATCGTCACAAGGTGCCAGTACCGAGGCAACCCGTCGTCAATCTGCCCGGTAATGCACGCATCGTGGTTTCCGCATTTAGACGAACTCGCAAAACTTAGGTCACGGCATATCAAATTGTTCTCCCCGCTGTTCGCAGTCGAGGGAGGATCATAAAAATCAGTGTACATCGGACAAAGCCCGCGGTCAAGCTTCCAGGGGTTCGAGCGGTCAGACTTGCAGTAGCATCCCCACGCACGACGCCAAGGCGACACTAGGAATAGTCCAACGAGCAGTATCACCGCGCACACCGCGTTCGCAGCCAAAAATATCCAATGCTGAATCCGAAGATCATTCAGGCCGCGGCCGCACACATCAAACGCAAAATTGAACACGCTGAAATGCGCCCCGTAGTACAACAACTTGTTGTTTCCCGCAAGCACCCGGAACGAGCCTTGAGAGTAAAAGTAAATGCAGCATATCCACAATAAACCGTAGAACCCGAGCGACGCAAACCACGGCCACAACGAACCGTAGAACACAGTGATGCCAAGCCACGCAAATAAGCTCCGGAGCACCCCAAGAATTCCGAAGAGCAATTGCTGCCGAGATCCGCTCGTCGTCAACAAAAAGGCATGCGGAATCCCAAGAAGGTAGTACACCTGGAACCGCAAAAAAAAAACAAAAATAGAAGGCAAGAACGTAAAATTATTTTTATCCGTCAACGGGGGGTAAAAACCCCCCAAC
>Ga0160423_10000699_pt1 | contig 27788 bp, 22 predicted proteins | sample CRUFie14St8metaG_FD_108191 | JGI IMG/M metagenome (GOLD analysis project Ga0160423, IMG submission 108191) | Marine microbial communities from the Costa Rica Dome - CRUD Field 142mm St8 metaG | ecosystem: Environmental > Aquatic > Marine > Oceanic > Photic zone | place: Costa Rica: the Eastern...
CTGAAGAAACTTTCATACGCTTTGAATTTGGAATAATACCTTTAAAAACAAATTGTTCATCTCCAACTTGATAGAGTGTTGCTGTTTGAAGAGATGATAACGTATCAATTGGAATATTTTTATACATAGAATCTAATATTTGCATTCCATCTTGCCTAACTTTCTGCATTTCTGACATGGGCAAATAACGAATCGGATATTGAGACTTAATAAAAACTTTCAAACCTCTTTGAAAAAATTGAACTCCAGGTATTTCTTCTTCAAGTTGATAAGAAAATGGTATTTTACCTATCATTACAAAATCACCCTCTGAAATATAATTAGAAGTCATTCCATCATTAATAATTTCTATTGAGGAAGATAATATTGTATCATTTATGACTAATGAATCAACCATTTTTTTATTAAAATCAACATATTCAATTTTAATAGTATTTTGATGATTTGGGAACTCAACATCAAAACTAAAGTTATTATTAGTTTGTTCTGACATATATTTCTTTATATAATCAGTATACTGTAGCTTCCCATCATTTATTTTAAACCATATATATGGATCTGAGGAATAAATAAAATTTGACTGTTCATTTTCACGAATCAACATCAAACCTTCAAAACTAAAAAAACGTGTTACTCCAGCTCCAATTATCATTATGATAAAAGATAAATGGAACACCAACATCGCTATTTTTTGACGTTGTAACATTTTATAGCGAAAAATATTTGAAATAAGATTAATACATAAATAAGCTAATAATATCTCAAACCATGTAGCATTGTATACTAATATTTTAGCTGTTTGCACATCATATTTAGACTCTAATAAAGTAGCGATTCCAATAGCAACAAGGAAAACAAACATCCCAAAAGCCATCATGCGCATTGAAAAAAGTTTACTTGCAAGTTTATCCATAATTTAAAGTCGAATATTAATAGACAATTAGATATTCATTTTATAATGTTTGAAGATAATTATCTACATTTTCTTGAATACGTTCTTCAATATTTAACGTATCATATTTTTTAAATCTCTTTCCAGTTACTACTTCATATAACTCTATATAACGATTTGTAACAACATCCACAAAAGAATTTGGCATATTAGGCATTTTCTGACCTTCTAATCCCTGAAAACCCTTCTCTATCAACCATTCACGAACAAACTCTTTTGACAATTGTTTTTGTACTTCACCTTTTTCTTGACGGTATTCATAACCATTAGCATAAAAATATCTTGAAGAATCGGGAGTGTGAATTTCATCTATAAGAATAATCTCACCGTCCTTCATCCCAAACTCATATTTAGTATCAACTAAAATTAAACCTTTATCTGCTGCTATTTCTGTGCCTCTTTGAAATAATGCTCTAGTATATTCTTCTAATTTTATATATATTTCCTCTTCAACAATTCCTTGATTTATAATTTCTTCGCGAGAAATATCTTCGTCATGTCCTTCCTCAGCTTTTATAGCAGGAGTAATGATTGGGTTAGGAAACTTATCATTTTCTTTCATACCCTCTGGCAATGGTACACCACATAAAACTCGTTTACCTGTTTTATATTCTCGTGCAGAATGCCCAGACATATATCCTCGAATGACCATTTCAACGCGAATGGGTTCACAAGCATAACCAACAGATACTGAAGGGTCTGGTGTCCCTATTAACCAATTAGGAACAATATCTTCAGTTGCGTTTAAGAACATAGTTGCAATTTGATTTAAAACTTGACCCTTAAATGGGATACCTTTAGGCAGTATATGATCAAATGCTGAAATTCTATCGGAAGCAACCATAATCAAAAGACCGTTATTTAACGTATAAACATCTCGAACCTTACCCTTATAAGATTTAATTTGACCTTTAAAATTAAATTTAGAATCAGTAATAACATTTGTCATTTCTTACTTTTTTATTTCATATAAAATTAACTAATCATTTATATCTTTCTAATTGATTTAATAGAAATATCTTAATTTTCTTCTGTTTCAAATGCATTAATAATATTTTTAACTAAAATATTACGCATAACATCAATTGAACCCATTTTAATAATCCCAATACCGTCAAGTTTTTGAAGCTTTTCTATTGCAAACATCAAACCTGATTTTTGTTGACGTGGCAAATCAACTTGTGACATATCTCCTGTGACAACAAATTTTGCAGACTTCCCCATTCTTGTTAAAAACATCTTCATTTGCATAGTGGTTGTATTCTGTGCTTCATCTAATATAACAAACGCCTTATCTAGAGTCCTTCCTCTCATGAAAGCCAAAGGAGCTATTTCAACTATACCATATTCTATCATATCTGCTAGTTTCTCAGGAGGTATCATATCGCGTAGAGCATCATATAAAGGCATTAAGTAAGGATCTAACTTCTCTTTTAAATCCCCAGGAAGAAAACCTAAATGTTCTCCCGATTCAACAGCTGGTCGTGTTAAAATTATACGCTTTACCTCTTTAGCTTTCAAAGCACGAACAGCCAAAGCAACAGCTGTATAAGTTTTCCCTGTACCTGCAGGCCCAACAGCAAAAACCATATCATTGCTTTTGATCAAATCAACCATTCTATGTTGATTAATAGTTTTTGCAGTAATCTTGGAACCATGATTACCATGAACTATAACATCAAAAGCATCATTCCTATCTAATAGTTTAATACCATCTTCTTTTATTATCTCTTCAATATTACGATCAGTCAATAGATTAAACTTATTAAAATGACGAACCAATAGATCAAATTTCGATTCAAATTGTTCCATCACCTCTTCATCACCTTTTATGCTTATAATATTGCCTCTTGCAATAATCTTAAGTTTTGGAAAATAAGTCCTTATTTGCTTTAATTTGGCATTATTAACGCCGAAGAATTCCAATGGGCTTATACCCTTAATTTCTATTTTTCTTTCCAACTAAAATACGTTTATAATTTTTTAATATTTAACTCATTACACTTTTAATTTAGATCTAATTATATAAGTATAAAGAAAAGCTTTTTCTTATTTTTGAATCAAATTTATAAAATAATTAGGCTCGGTGCTTTTGATTTTTCACTGAAAATGGGAATAATAACATTAACTACTGACATGGGATTGAACGACCACTATGTCGCTTCATTAAAAGGATCTATCTTAAAATCAATTAAAGATATACATATAGTTGATATATCCCACAACGTAAAACCATTTGATATTAATGAAGCTGCATATCTTTTAGCATCCTGTTTTAAAGAGTTCCCAGAAAACACAGTACATATTATAGGTGTTGATAGTGAACCAATCGTTAATTTTAGCGGATCAGATGGAAGTTTTCCATCTATTTTAATCTATAAAAAACAATACTTTATATCCAATGATAATGGTTTTTTTGGATCATTCTTAAAAGAAGAAGAAGCTGATTCTTTTTGGCGAATTGAAGATATATTATCAAATCAAAAACTATTTAAATTTCCAACAAAAAATTTACTTTTAACTGCCGGTATATCTTTAATAAAAGGAAACAAAATTGAAACTATAGCCTCACCATTTAAAGTCTATAAAAAAGCATTCTCTCCTATCGCAATTATAGAAAAAAATCTTATCAAAGGATATATTATACATATTGATAACTATGGAAATGCAATAACAAATATTCACAAATCATTTTTTGAAAGATTCGGAGAAGAAACTTCATTCACTATATATTTTAAGAAAAAAGATTACTTCATAAATAAAGTATCAAATTCATATAATGAAGTTCCACAAGGTGAAAAAGTAGCCTTATTTAATGAAAATAATTACTTAGAAATAGCTATTAATAGAGGTGCAAATGAAAACGGAGGAGGTGCTGAAAAATTATTTGGTTTAAATATAAACGATATAATTCGAATAGAATTTACACCTCAAGGATCTAGAGAAACAATCGATTCATTTTTCACATGATTAACCGTATAGTAAAATTAGAATTTAAAGAAGATAAAATTTCAGATTTCTTATCGTTATTTGATCAAATCAAAAATTTCATCAATGAATTTCCTGGTTGTTTAGGGACGAAATTATACCATAGCATTAATAATCCTAGTGTTATAATAACACATAGCTGTTGGACATCTGAAGAGAGCTTAAATAAATACAGAAATTCAAAAAAATTTAAGGAAACTTGGATAAAAATAAAACCTTGGTTCAAAGAAAAACCTTTGGCTTGGAGTATGCATGAACACTTTAATGGTTTTAAAAAGAAGAGTAATTGTCATTTGAATTAGAAATCTTACTTTTGATAATAACTTAATTAAATAAATAATGAGATCATTATACCTAAGAGAAATTAAAGGGTTCTTAAGCTCAATCATTGGCTATGTATTTATTTTAATTTACTTAATATCATCAGGTATAATGCACTGGATTGCTCCAACTGAAGCAAATCTATTAGAAGGAACAGAAGCTGACTTAATACCATTCTTTAACTCATCACCAATAATTTTTCTCATCTTAATACCTGCAATCACCATGCGCTCTATTGCCGAAGAGCGAAGAACAGGAACCATAGAACTATTATTTACAAGACCAATTTCTGATCTAAAAATACTTTTAGCTAAATATTTCGCAAGTGTAACCTTAATGTTAATAGCAATACTACCAACATTAATCTACTACTATTCAATGATTCAATTATCTGAAGACCCTAGTAAATTTGACCATGGAGCAGCAATAACATCATACATAGGATTAATTCTATTAGGCTCATGCTTTGTTGCAATAGGTATCTTTACCTCAGCATTAACAAATAGTCAAATTGTTGCCTTTATTCTAGCTCTTTTCTTTTGCTGGATTTTTGTACCTAACATTGGTGGGATTGCACTATTAGGTTCATACAACTTAATGGGCAGCTTTGATTCTATAGTTCAATACTTTGGAATGACATTTCATTATGAAGGAATAAAAAAAGGAGTTATTGATACAAAAAATATTATCTATTTTTTATCATTAATATATGGTTTTATCTACGCTGCTTTAACAGTTATTAAATCAACAAAAAAATAATTATGTCAAAGAGTATACAAAAAATATATAATTGGACATTTTTAACCATTATTATTGTCAGTATAATTTTAGTCAATGTAATATCTTCATTCATTAATAGTCGTTATGATATGACAAATGACCAACGTTACTCCCTAGCAAATGGAACAATTTCATATTTAGAAAATGTAGATAATTTTAAAACTCGCCTAAACTTAAAAATTTATTTAGAAGGCAAACTTCCTGCAGAAATAAAGCATTTCAGAAATGCAGTAGAAGATAAATTAAAAGAATTCAAACAATATACTGGAAACAAAATTGAATATCAGTTTATTAATCCAAACATTGGTACAGATATAGAAAAACAAGAATTATTTGATAATATTTGGGCAAAAGGAAAGGGTATTCTACCCATGGATATAGTTTATAATAAAGATGGTTCTCAAAGTCAAATGATGATCTGGCCAGGTGCAATAATTGAATATGGAGGGTCAACAGTTCAAAGTATTCAGTTTTTACCGGGATCTAAAACTGGAAGACCTTATCAATTAAATAATATTTCTCAAATCATACAAAACTCTATTAATAATCTGGAATATATTTTAATCAGTTCTATAAGAAGAGCTACACAGGAAAAAAAGCCACGTATAGGTTTTCTTCATGGACATGGAGAACTAACTTGGCCAGAAACACAACGAATTAGAGCCTTGATATCCCCTTACTTTAATATTGCTGATGTAACTATCAATGATACTATACAGGTATTAAATAATTTAGATGGATTAATTATTGCTCGACCAAGATTAAAATTTAGCGATAAAGATCTTTTATTAATAGATCAATTTTTAATGCGTGGAGGAAGATTAATGTGTTTTCTAGATAAATTAAAAATAAATACAGACACATTAGAATCAATAGGTAGAGCTCATACAACAAGATATTCAAATCTTAGAATTGATAAAATGCTTTTTGATTACGGCTTAAAAATAAATGATAATTATGTAATGGATGGACGCTGTCTTCCAAAACGAGTATCATTAAATAACCAATCTATTATACCTTGGTTCTTTAATATAATAGCTTCCCCTACTTCTCATCCAATTGCTAGAAATGTTGAGCCTGTAAATCTTGAATATGCGAATGAAATTCAATTTGTAGGAAAAGATCCTAATATTGTATTAAAACCAATATTAACATCAAGTTCAAATTCAATACCAACAGGATTAGCACCTATGATTAGCTTAGCATTACCATTAAATTATGGCAAGAACCCTCAATTAGTTCCAAACCCAGATAGTGAATCAAATAAAAAATGTTTAGCAGGGTTAGCTGAAGGTATTTTTAAATCTCACTATAGAAATCGTATTGTTGAAGGGTATAAAGATACACTATACAGAAAAAGTAAAAAAGAAGGGAAAGTTTTACTTGTTGGAAATGGAAGATTTATTGCAAATGAATACGACTCTATACCTAATAAATTCGGAACTGGATATCAATATAGACCAAAAAAAATAAATAATTTACAATTTAATGAAGAGCTAATAAATATGAATATATCGCACTTTTTTGGCAATCAAGATTTCTTTCAAAACATGGTTGATTATATGTTAGATGACAGCTCAGTGTTAGACATTCGAAGTCGTCAAATTGACATACATAAAATCAACACAGAAGAAGTTAAATCAAGTGCTAATTATTACAAAATTTTAAATTTGATTCTTCCAATTGGAATAATTTTAATAATTGCCCTATCTTTTGGAATAATTCGCAAAAATAAATACACCTAAAATTTAATGAAATGAAAAAATTAATTAAACTAATATTCGCATTGGTTATTATTTTAGGGCTGACATATTATGTTAATATTCTTTATAAAAACAAAGGTAAATCAGATTTAGAACTAATTGAGTTTGCAATTAAAAACACTGATAACATTGATAAAATAATTATTAACGATGCCTTTAATAGAAGTTTTGAAATTAAGCGAAATGAAGAATATTGGACAGACAAAAATGGAGATTGTATACAACAAACAAACGTAGAATTCATTTTAGAAACATTAAGAAATATAGAGTTCAAAGGATATTTACCTGAAAGCTCACACGAAAAGTATAAAAAACTTATGTCTAGCCAACATTCAAAAGTGGATATATATGAAAATGGTGAATGGATAAAATCATGGTATATAGGTCCAAGTGCTCAAGATCATTATGGTCAAATAATGTTACTGGACTCAAAAAAATATGGAAAAAGTGACAATCCTGTAATTATGAAAATAAAAGGTGTAAATGGAATTATTGAACCTCGCTTTTTCGCTGATTATAGAAAATGGTTATGTACAGATATATTTACTTTAAAAATAGAAGATATTAAAGAGGTAGATCTAAAATTCTTTGATGAACCTGAAAGAAGTTTTACAGTAAGAAAAAATGGAACCAATATGAGTGTTTTTCAACAAGGAAAACCATTAGAATATGTAGACACAAGTATGATTTTTAGATACCTAAATAATTATCAAAAAATACATTACGAACAAGCTAATTTTGAACTAAATGAAAAACAAATAGATAGTCTAAAAAAAACCAGTCCTTTTTGTGTTTTATCTTTAACTGAAACAAATAATTTAACAACTAAACTTAAATGTTATAGAATTCAAATAAATGAATACACTAATAAAGATCAAATTGAATATAGAGATACAGACAAAGACCGATTTTGGTTAGAATTACCAAGTGGAAATATTGTAAAATGTCAATATTTTGTTTTCAACCCACTATTATTAGGACATATTTATTTTCCTATGGATATTTCGATGCTTGAAGAACAAAAAAGTAGCTAACATTTTGTTAATAACTAACAACTAAAAGAAGGTAATATAACATAAATAATTACTAATTAATTAATAGCTTTGAATATATTAAATAATAATGTATTTGAAATGAATTTCGTAATATCAAGCGCGTCTTTACTAAAACAACTTCAAAGAATTTCTGGAGTTTTAAGTACCAACAACACATTGCCTATCCTAGACAATTTTCTATTTGAAATTATGAGCGGAAAACTTACTATCTCTGCATCTGACCTAGAAACAACAATGCGTACTTCTTTAGAAGTTGAAGCAAAAGAAGAAGGTAAAATTGCAATTCCAGCAAAATTGTTACTGGACGTGTTAAAAAATCTTCCTGATCAACCCTGTACTTTTTTAGTTAATAAAAATACTTTTTCAGTAGAAATTGCATACGATAATGGTAAATCCAAAATGGTTGGATATAATGGTGAAGATTTTCCTCGCACACCAGAATTAAATAAACCTAGCTCAATTAACATCTCTGGAGAGATTATTTCAAAAGCAATTAACAAAACATTATTTGCAACCGGTATAGATGAATTAAGACCTGTAATGAGTGGAGTTTTCTGTGAATTTTCTCCAGATAACATAACATTTGTGGCTACTGATGCCCATAAACTAGTTCGTTATACAAGAACTGATTCTCAAGCTTCTGGAAGTTCTTCCTTTATTCTACCAAAGAAACCTTTAAACCTTTTAAAGCTAAACTTAAAAGGTGATGAAGACGTGAAATTAGAATACAATGATTCAAACGCTGTGTTTACATTTAATGAAAATGTATTAATCTGTCGTCTCATTGATGGTAAATACCCTAATTATGAAGCAGTAATTCCTAAAGAGAATCCTAATGTTCTTAAAATTGATAGATTACAATTTTTAAGTTCAATTAAACGAGTTTCTATTTTTTCAAACAAAACAACTCACCAAATTAAATTAAAATTAGCCGGGTCTGAACTTTCCCTTTCAGCTGAAGATATTGATTTTTCAAATGAAGCAAATGAACGTCTAACTTGTAACTATTCAGGTGAGGATATGGAAATTGGTTTTAATTCTCGATTTTTAATGGAAATGATAAATAACCTTGATACTTCAGAAGTTTGTTTAGAAATGAGTGAACCTAGTAGAGCTGGTTTATTAACTCCATCTGAGAAAAACAAGGATGAAGATATATTAATGCTTGTTATGCCAGTTATGCTTAATAGATAAATATATTTTATCTTAACACTTTCTGCTTATTAAGTTTTAGATTTTATTTTTTAAAATTTTCTTTACTCTATTTGAACGAAAATAAAGAACATCTATAAAAAACAATAATTTCATAGATATACTATTAATTTGAGGTTGGTTGAAAAGCGAATCAAAAGTTCTAAAATAACTTTCATCTAGTTCTGTCTTAGAATAAAAAATATTATTCTTATATACAATTCTAAGTTCACTCCCAGGAATAAACACCCAACGATAATTTAAATCTAATGTAAAAGCATTATAACTAGTATTATGAGCAGATTCGCCATTATCTTGTAATGGATTATAAGTAGTTGATGACATAATAGCATCATCTTCTAAGATTGCAAAATTGATATATCTTACTTGCTGCCAATAATGTCTAAACTGTAAATCAATACTCATTCTATTAGTAAATAAAAACTCTGCAGATATTTTATTGACCACTAATTCACGATCGCGAAAACCTAATAATATAAAATCTTCATAATCTGTTTGTTTTGAAGCAACAAAACCATAATCTCCTCTTATGAATTCAAGTTTTGTATTCCAAATAAGAAACATTCTATCAGAAACACGTAACCTTGGACTTATATACATTCCGAAACCATATTGATCTCTACCAAAAAATTGTTTAAACCAAAAATCACCATCTAAGGCTAACCTTTTACTATAATCTGAAGAATACATCCATTTTAACATTGCGTTTGGATTAAATCTAACCTCTTTTCCAAACTTACGAGATTCAAAATGATCAATAATACCAAAAGGATAAATGTTTGTTGTAATACGAGTATATAATTGCTTCTTATGTAACCCTCCTAAATGCATTTTAACATGAAAATAATTGAAAAGTTGTGGCTTATACAACTCCTCATATTTTAAAGCAATAGATGCTGATCTTCTATAAAAAAACTTACTTGACTCAAAACTATTCCAACTAATAGCTGCATCATAGATTCGAGCATTATTATTATATAAAAAACCTAAATCATTTGGATTGAATCGATCACTTTCCTCACTATATCCAAATCTATATCTCCATATACCAGAAACCTTCCTAATAGAAGAAGATAATGCATACCCATATTCTGGTTTATCATTAAAAATAGACGAAAATTTTAAATCTGATGAAATTTTATACTTACCATTTGATGTATATAATTCAGCTGATCCTACAGTTACATTTGCATCATGTGCAACACCATCTCTCATAACATTAGTATTAACTAAAGATATTGTACTATTATTCTTGAGATTTTGAGATAAAACAAATACATTATAATTAGTTAAAGGATTGGTTTCAAACTTTCGTTGAACTCCATTGCTATCTTCAATCGTTGCATCTAATCTAGACTCTAATGCATTAAAAACAGCAACTCCCAAACCTTTTTTTGTTCTTCCAGACACTTTAGTTCCATTAATTAATGGCACTTGTTGTAAGTTTCTAACAACTCTTTCACCTTTATTATAATCTAAGTTATTGTAAGCTGATCTATATGGTTGATCACCTATTCGTCGAGAATAAAAGACTCCACCTATATTAAATAAATCTGTACCTTCTAAAAAAAAAGGACGATTTTCATTGTAATAAACTTCAAAAGGACCTAAATTAAGAATTTCATTATCTGATAAAGTTTGACCAAAATCCGGAATTAATATCATGTCTAGTGTAAAAGCATCATTTAAACCATACTTCAAATCGATTCCACCTGTTAAACGAGTATTCCATATTTGACTCTCTTCCAAATTATCATAAGTATTAACCAAATAACTAGTAGCGTATGGTGAAAAAGATAATCTGATTGGAGATTTAACACCCTGTATACCTATTAACTTACCTGATTGTGTTATCTTTCCAAATAAGTTAGGATCTACAGCGTTCCAAGTTGAAATTTCTCTTACACGCCTAACTTGTCGCCAAATATTAAAATTCCATTCTTGAACATCCTTATTAGGAAATCGTATAGCTGAAAAAGGTATTTTCATTTCAAAAGACCAACCATCATTACGCCTTGCTGTAGAACTTCTCCATACCGAATTCCATAAATAATCAATATCATTTATAGATTCTAAACCATCAATTTCAACTCCTGCAGATGTAACAACAAATCTAAATGCGTTAACATTATTACCATAAGGATCAATTGAAACACCTACCCAATCAGCATTACCTGTTTGGTCTCTTTGTGATAATGAATAACTAATAGAATCTGGAAAAGGGTCTTTCAAAATACCACCCACATAGATTGCCTCAGAATCATAATATAACCTTACTTCAGAAGTAAATCTTGATGGACTTCCATAAATAGGTGAATTCACAATAAATCCTGAAGCAATTTCAGCATCCTGCCAATGTTTTTCATTTAATTCTCCATCTAATTTTATTTGCTTATCATTAAATGATATAGAATATTCCTTTTGAGCCGAACTAAATGAACAAAATAAAAATAAATAAAAAAATATTTGAGCATATCCAAAGCTCATAAACTGCATAACTTAAATTACAAAAATAATAGACTTAAAAATTTTATCAGATAGTTTGAAACAAAAATTTCTTAAAAAGAATCTACATAATTAATATACTGCTATTGAATAATAGCATTTACTAAATAGAATTCACTATCTTTGCTCTCTAATTTTATTTTCACAAAATGATCAATATAACATTACCAGACGGTTCCATTAAAACAGTTAAAAATGGGACATCTCCAATGGATATTGCAAAAAGTATATCAGAAGGCCTCGCTAGAAATGTTCTAGCGGCAAAAGTGAATAATGAAGTTATCGATGCCGATAGACCCATAACAATTGATTCAAAATTACAATTATTAACTTGGAATGATGATGAAGGGAAATCAACTATGTGGCACTCTTCAGCACACCTAATGGCAGAAGCATTAGAGTTTTATTTTCCAGGAATTAAATTAGCTATTGGCCCACCAATTAAAAATGGATTCTACTATGATGTAGATTTCATGGATTATACTATTACTGAAGCTGATTTGGAAAAAATAGAAAAAAAGATGAAGGAGTTAGCAAAAGAAAAAAATCCCTTTATTCGAAAAACTATTTCAAAAATTGAAGCAATCAATTATTTCAAAGATAAAAAAGATGAATATAAGCTAGAGTTAATAGACGGTTTGGAAGATGGTAACATTACATTTTATACTCAAGGAAATTTCACAGATTTATGTCGTGGTCCTCATATACCAAATACAGGTTTCATTAAAGCAATTAAATTAACATCAATTGCTGGTGCATATTGGAGAGGAGATGAGACAAAAAAACAACTAACGCGTATTTATGGAATTACCTTTCCTAAAAATGCAGAACTAAATGATTATCTTGAAAAAATTCAACTTGCGAAAGAGAGAGATCATAGAAAGTTAGGTAAAGAGCTTGATTTATTCACTTTTTCACAACGTGTCGGGCAAGGTCTACCGCTTTGGCTTCCAAAAGGAGCTTCATTAAGAGAGCGTCTAGAAAACTTTTTAAAAAAAGCTCAAAAAAAACATGGCTACGATCAAGTAATCACTCCACATATTGGAAGCAAAGAATTATATACTTGTTCTGGTCATTACAGTAAATATGGAAAAGATTCTTTCCAACCAATAAACACACCTGATGAAAATGAAGAATTTCTTCTAAAACCTATGAATTGCCCCCATCATTGTGAAATATTTAAAGCGAAACCAAAATCATATAAAGATTTACCATTAAGATACGCAGAATTTGGTACAGTCTACCGATACGAACAATCAGGGGAGCTTCATGGATTAACTCGTGTTAGAGGGTTTACACAAGATGATGCCCATATTTTCTGTACTCAAGATCAAGTAGAGGATGAATTTAAAAAAGTAATTGATTTAGTGTTATATATTTTTAAAACTCTAAAATTTGAAAACTTCAAAGCCCAAATTTCATTAAGAGATCCTGAAAAACCAGGAAAATATATCGGTTCTGATAAAAATTGGAATAAAGCTGAAAAAGCGATTATTAATGCAAGTAATGAAAAAAATCTTAAAACTGTAATCGAATATGGTGAAGCAGCATTTTATGGACCAAAACTAGACTTTATGGTAGAAGATGCTTTAGGAAGAGAATGGCAACTAGGTACAATCCAAGTAGACTATAACTTACCTGAACGTTTTGAATTAGAATATACTGGAACTGACAATCAAAAACATAGGCCAGTAATGATTCACCGTGCTCCATTTGGCTCTATGGAAAGATTTATCGCAGTATTATTAGAACATTGTGCAGGAGATTTCCCATTATGGCTAACAACAAATCAAATCACAATACTACCAATTAGTGAGAAATACAATGATTACTGCAAAAATCTTTTACAATTACTAAATAATTACGATATTCGCGGATTCGTTGATGATCGTAATGAGAAAATTGGCAAAAAAATACGTGAATCGGAATTAAATAAAATTCCTTTCATGCTAATAATTGGTGAGAAAGAAGCAAAAAACAATATGTTAGCTGTTCGTAAAAGAGGAGATGGAGATTTAGGTGCTATGAGCCTTGAAAATTTTGTAAAAATTATTAACGAGAAAATTGAAAGTGAATTAGCTTTACATAATTAAATTAATTAATGAGAAGACCTAACAACAGAAGAAGGTTTATTAGAAGAGAAGAAGAACCAGAGCATAAGATTAATGAAAAAATTTATGCAAAAACTATTCGATTAATTCGAGATGGTGCAGAGCCGATTATTATGGCAACATCAGAAGCCATAAAAAAAGCTGAAGAAGCGGAACTTGATTTAGTTGAAATTTCTCCTAAGGCTGATCCACCAGTATGTAAAATTTTAGATTATAAAAAATTCCTATACAACAAAAAAAAGAAGGCAAAAGAACTCAAATCAAAACAAAGCAAAGTTGTTTTAAAAGAAATTAGATTTGGACCTAATACGGATGATCATGACTTTGAATTCAAATTAGCTCACGCAAAAAAGTTCTTACAAGAAGGAAATAAAGTTAAAGCATATGTTTTTTTTAGAGGACGAACAATTGTATTTAAAGATAGAGGAGAAATACTTCTTCTTAGATTAGCTCAAGAACTTGAAGATTATGGAATCATTGAACAAATGCCTAAATTAGAGGGAAAAAGAATGATTATGATGATTAATTCTAAGAAAAAATAAGAATAAATAAAAACTATTAAACAGGTAATTAAAATTAAGTGAAATGCCAAAAATGAAAACTAAATCCAGTGCTAAAAAGAGATTTCAAGTAACTGGTACTGGTAAAATCAAAAGAAAACATGCTTTTAAAAGTCATATTCTAACGAAAAAGACTAAAAAGCAAAAACGTAATTTGACACACCCTGGCTTAGTTCATAAAGCCGATGAAGCGAATGTCAAACAACAATTATGTATGAAATAGTTTCATACAGGTTTATTAAAAATGTTAACCCGACAACGAGTAAATAAGACATATGAAATATTGATGCACTCTTTGTCAAAAAACTAAAATTATGCCTAGATCAGTTAATCATGTTGCTTCAAAAGCAAGACGAAAGAAAGTAATGAAGCACGCCAAAGGTTACTTTGGAAGAAGAAAAAATGTTTGGACAGTTGCTAAAAATGCAGTAGAAAAAGGTATGCTTTATGCATACATTGGACGAAAACAAAAGAAAAGAAATTTCCGTTCACTATGGATTATGCGTATCAATGCTGGTGCTCGTCAACATGGAATGAGTTATTCTCAATTTATGGGACTAGTTAACAAAAGTAAAATTGAGCTTAACCGTAAAGTACTTGCAGATTTAGCAATGAACCATCCTGATGCTTTTAAAGTAGTTATTGATAAAGTAAAAAAATAATTGCTTGACAAAATTTAAAAAAGCGCTCATATGAGCGCTTTTTTTATATCTATTAAAAAAAATTATGATTTTAATATCATTATTAGATATATTAGTAGTAGAAATTAATAACTAATCAAAAAAATTATGAAAAAAACAATTACACTTTTAGCATCACTTTTGATGTTCATTCAATTATCATTTAGTCAAGTTGGAGGTTTTTCAGTTGGTCAAACTGTAAGTGACTTCACAGTAACTGATATTCATGGAAACACTCACACTTTAAGTAGTATAACAGCTTCTGGTCAATGGGTACTAATTGACTTCTTTTTTACTACATGCCCACCTTGTCAATCAACAGTTCCATTTTTTAGTGAACTCCATCAAAAATACGGATGTAATGAAGGTGATTTATTCTGTATCTCTATAGATACTGGAGATAGTGATGCGGAAGTTCTAGCATTTGAAAACCAATATTCTGTTTCTTCAGGACATAGTCCTGCACCAGCTGCTTCAGGAACTGAAGGAGGTGGTAATGCAGTTATAGCCTCTTTTCAACCAGCTGCATATCCAACATACTGTTTAGTTGGACCAGATATGAAACTAAAGAATGCAGATATATGGCCTGTTAGTGGAATTGGTGATTTTGAAACAGCTATGTCAAGTGCTGGATTCACACCTAATGTTATGAATTGTTCTGGAATATCTTCATTAAATGAAGAAAGTCTTAACAAAAGTGAAATATTTCCTAATCCTTCAAATGGTAACATAACTATATCAGTTAATTCAACAAATGGAAATTCTGTAAGAATTGAAATAAGTAACTTACTTGGACAAGTAGTTTATACTTCTGAAAATGATTTAGTTGAAGGAGATAACAATATAAAACTTAATCTTTCTTCTTTAAATGCCGGACAATATATTGTTCGTATTTCAGACGAAAATACATCAATGACATCATCAATACAGATTAAATAATTTAATCTGAAAATTTAAAAAAAAGGGTGTCAAATTGATACCCTTTTTTTCATTCAATAACTAATCTTTTTTTATAGACTACACCTTCAGTATGAATATTTACAATATAATTACCTGGTGGAATTTTTGGGTTAAATACCATTTCTTCTTCAAGATTTAATGATTTATAAACTACTCTTCCAGATAAATCATGAATAATTAAATAATATTCTTTGTTAAATTCTAAATTTAAATTAAAACTACCATTACAAGGGTTAGGATAAATGATAAATTTGTTCATATTAACATTATCTAGCTCCATTGTTGAAAATTGACAAATATCTATTAAGTTTCTATTAAAAAAAGACTGTACAGAGTCTGCAACAGCCAATAAACCATCAACATTCTCTATTGCTGTTGTTCCACTTCGATCATATAATACAGCAAAAGTATATTTTTCATGTCCTTGATATTCTAAAGTATCTTCAGTAATAGTCATCATAGTTCTACGATCACCAGGACTATTTAATACCGTAAACTCTGACCAACTACCAAGGTTATTAGGATTACCTGAATAATAAAAAGAGGTTGGTTGTCCAAAATTATTATAAATAATTGAACCATCGGGCCAAACTCCATTCATAACATTCCAACTTTCAAAAACTCCTGTAGGATCATTACCATTACTAAATCCTATGACACTTTCTACATCATGACTTAAAGATACAATTCCAGAACTTGGTGGATTATTTCCATAACCTAAATTCCCACCATTGTTTTCATCAAAATTATCTCCATTATAACTATACATTATATTACGAGAAGAATCACAACCAAAATAATCATCAAAAGGATTACCAATATCACCATCACAAACAAAAGATGTTTTGAAATCATATATTGGTTCTAAACTACGATTAAATATATCAACATCTAAAAATGTTGTATTATCCAAATAATTATTCGAATTAAATTGATAAAACATAAAATGAACTTCTATACCGAGAGGCAAACCACCTGAACCATGAATGTCATACTTGTCATTCATGATTTTATAAATAGCTCTATCACCCTTTATACAAGGATAATCACCATCTAAAGGATTATAATAACCATCATTATTTACATCTACAAAAGGAGCTAAATAATAACTTAATCCAAGAGAAATATCACCATGAGCAGGCCAATTCATTATTGAAGCAGGAACAGTGTACCCAAGCTGGTTATAATTTACAATATGACTATCTATTTCTGATTTTGTAACAGACCAAATAGACTGCAATAAAGGATTTGGAGTTACTGCTACAGCTGAATCTACAGTCAATGGGCCTGACCATAAATCATCATTCATTCCATATAAATTTTGAGCAGCAAGCTTAATTTGACCATTTATATTCAAACCACCAAACCAAATTACACTAGAATAAATTGTATGTGAACCTGAACCTTTAGGAACCTCATAGCCATGATTATCAGTTAAAGGATTGTTAAAAAAAAATCCAAATTCTGTGATTGTTGCAGAAACATTATTTTGATCTAAATTTATTTGGGAACTGAGAAAAAAAGTAAATCCAATAAGTTTGATTAATAAAATTGATTTCATAAACACATAAATATTATAATAATAATAACTAAATATATTTATAAAAAAAAGAGTCGCTCAAAATTGAACGACTCTTTAATTTGTATAATATTAAATAATATTACTTATCATCAACCTCTTCAAAATCTACATCTGTTACTTCATCTTCTGAACTACTAGATTCAGCTGTAGCATCTGAATTAGGAGCACTTCCACCTTCATTAGCAGCATTATACATATCTTGAGCTGCTACAGAAAATACTTGATTTAATTTTTCCATTGCTGGATCTAAGTTTTCAATATTCTTCGCTTCAAATTCTTTTTTCAATTCAGCTAAAGCATCTTCAATGGGTTTTTTCTTATCATCAGAAATTTTATCACCATACTCTTTTAATTGTCTTTCTGTTTGAAAAATTAAAGAATCTGCTTTATTTATCTTATCAACTTCTTCTTTTTTCTTAGCATCTGCATCCGCGTTCGCCTCAGCTTCAGCTTTCATTCTTTCAATATCCTCATCCGACAAACCTGAAGAAGCTTCAATTTTTATAGATTGTTCTTTTCCGGTTCCCTTATCTTTTGCAGAAATATTCATTATACCATTGGCATCAATATCAAAAGTCACTTCAATTTGAGGTACTCCTCTTGGTGCCGGTGGAATATCTGTTAATTGAAATCTACCTAATGTCTTATTATCATTCGCCATTGCTCTTTCACCCTGTAAAACGTGTATATCAACAGAAGGTTGGTTATCAGCTGCTGTAGAAAACACTTCAGATTTTTTTGTAGGAATAGTTGTATTAGCCTCGATTAATTTAGTGAAAACACTACCCATTGTTTCAATTCCTAATGAAAGTGGAATAACATCTAAAAGAAGGACATCTTTAACTTCTCCTGTTAAAACACCTCCTTGAATAGCAGCGCCTATTGCAACTACTTCATCGGGGTTTACACCTTTAGAAGCCTCTCTTCCAAAAAACTTCTTAACTGCATCTTGTATTACGGGTATTCTAGTAGAACCACCTACTAATATAACCTCATCTATATCACTAGTAGATAAACCTGCATTTTTGAGAGCAGATCGACAAGGAGCAATAGTTTTTTCAACTATTTTTGATATTAGCTGCTCAAATTGAGAACGTTGTAAAGTTCTAACAAGGTGCTTAGGTACACCATCTACAGGCATAATATATGGTAAATTGATTTCAGATGATGTAGTTGAAGAAAGCTCTATTTTAGCTTTTTCTGCAGCTTCTTTCAGTCGTTGTAAAGCCATTGGATCTTTTTTCAAATCTAAACCTTCATCTTTTTTAAACTCTGCAGCCAACCAATCAATAATTGCTTGGTCTACATCATCACCACCTAAATGAGTATCTCCATCAGTAGATAATACTTCAAATACTCCATCTCCTAATTCAAGAATAGATACATCATGTGTTCCTCCTCCAAAATCAAATACAACAATTTTTTGATCTATACCTTTTTTATCTAAACCATAAGCCAAAGCTGCAGCAGTTGGCTCATTAATAATTCTTTTAATAGATAATCCAGCAATTTCACCTGCTTCTTTAGTCGCTTGTCTTTGTGAATCATTAAAATAAGCAGGCACTGTAACTACAGCTTCTGAAACTTCCTGGCCAAGATAATCCTCTGCTGTTTTCTTCATTTTTTGAAGAACCATAGCAGAAATTTCTTGCGGAGTATATTTTCTATCATCTATTAAAACGCGTGGAGTATTATTATCTCCTTTTACAACTTCATAAGGTACTCTTTTAACCTCCTTGCTAAGATCACCAAATGTTGATCCCATAAAGCGTTTAATCGAGTATATTGTCTTTGTTGGGTTGGTAATGGCCTGACGTTTCGCAGGATCACCAACCTTACGTTCACCACCCTCAACAAATGCAACTATAGATGGCGTCGTTCTTTTTCCTTCTGAATTTGAGATAACTACAGGTTCATTACCTTCCATAACAGAAACACAAGAATTTGTAGTACCTAAATCAATTCCAATTATTTTTCCCATAACTTTTTTATATATTAAAATTTAAATCAATTTTTAAATCACTTAACTTTAGTCAATCTCCATGCCATTAAGAATTTTATTAATTTTTTGACAATTTATATGACATTTTTGTCATTATAAGAAGAAAATCAATACAATTTGATGCCGATTTGACAGATAAATGTCATAAAAAGGGGTACTAGTCAAGAGATTTATATGAATTCTCTGTCATTTCCAATAACATTTCATACTGATCTGGAGAAAGATCAGAGTGATAGTATCCTATTGGATTTACCTTTTTACCATTTTTAATAACTTCATAATGTAAATGAGGGCCTGTTGACTTACCAGTTGAACCAATAAGCCCAATTAATTCTCCACGTTTAACTTTCTGTCCCTGTTTAACTTTAAAGGCACTCAAATGTGCGTATCTTGTTTTATATCCAAAGCCATGGTTAATAACAATTGATTTACCGTACCCCCATCTCTTAGATTCTATAAGTTCTATAAATCCATTTCCTGTTGCATAAACCTCAGTTCCTTTTTCTGCAGTAAAATCCATTCCAGAATGCATTTTTCTTGTCTTATAAATAGGATCTATTCTATATCCAAAACCTGAAATAGGTTTTTTTAATTCCGAATTACGAACTGGTTGAATAGCAGGAACACAAGCTAATAGCTGCTCCTTATCCTTGGCAAGCTTCAATAATTCTCTAAAAGATATACTTTGAGCATTCAATCTCTTTTCTAACTTATCTATTTGTATAGAAGTTTCTTTAATTAATTCACCATTTGTAATATTAGACGTATAAGAATATCTATCACTACCCCCTGTACCCATCTTTCTAAGTTCATCTGGGAATTTCTCAGCATATAGAGCTACTCGGTATAGATCTTCATCACGATTTTCAATTATATCCAAAACTTCGTTAGCTAAAATCAAATCTTTTTGAATACGTTTTAGTTCATTATAATTTGCATTCAAATCAGATTGCAACTGTTTCTCTCTTGGTGACGTTATTCCTTGAGTAAAAAAAAATGCAAAGATTAAACCAAAGAGAATACTAGGAGCAATCCATAAGAGACCAAGCAAAATCCTTTTCCCAAATGAAATATGTACTTCTTCATATGATAAGGTATTAGGATTATATTTGTACTTCTTATTTGAGATACTCAAAATTAAAAGAATCTTTTTTTTAATACAAAGAATTTATGGTAGTATTAAATTATTTAATATTAAAAAAAAATAATACTTAAATTGTAGAAGAATAAAATTAAGGTAAAAACTTTAAATTTGTTTAATTACAATTAGTAGAAATAAGACCAATCTAATAATGACAATTCAAGAAATACGAAACGCATTTTTAAAATACTTTGAATCAAAAGGACACGAAATAATACCTAGTGCACCTATGGTTGTAAAAAATGACCCTACTTTAATGTTTATCAATGCAGGTATGAATCAATTTAAAGATATCTTTTTAGGAAATTCAACACCAAAAAATCGCCGTGTCGCTAATACTCAAAAATGTCTTCGTGTATCGGGAAAACATAATGATCTAGAAGAAGTTGGTGTTGATACATATCACCACACAATGTTTGAAATGTTAGGAAATTGGTCATTTGGTGATTATTTTAAAGAAGAAGCTATAGAATGGGCCTGGGATCTATTAACAAACATATATAAAATACCTATTAAACGTATATATGTCACTGTATTTGAAGGAGATAAAAATGATGGGGTTCCTAAAGATGATGAAAGTCTTGAAATATGGAAGAAATATATTGAAGAAGATCGAATTATTTTTGGGTCTAAAAAAGATAATTTCTGGGAAATGGGAGAAACTGGTCCATGCGGACCATGTACGGAAATACACGTTGATTTAAGGTCAAATACTGAACGATTAAAGACGGATGGAAAATTAATAGTAAATAAAGATCATCCTCAAGTAATTGAAATTTGGAATAATGTTTTCATACAATTTAATCGAAAAAAAAATGGAAAGTTAGAAGCACTTCCAAAAACACACGTAGATACAGGAATGGGTCTTGAACGCCTAGCTATGGTTCTTCAAGGAAAAAAATCAAATTATGATATAGACTTATTTCAAAGCCTTATAAAAGAAATAGAAAACATATCCAATGTCAAATATGGAGATAAAGAGGAAACAGACATAGCTTTACGCGTAATTGCAGATCATATTCGTTCTATAGCATTTTCTATATCCGATGGTCAAATTCCTTCTAATACTGGAGCAGGATACGTCATTCGTAGAATATTAAGGAGAGCAGTTCGTTACGGATACCAAACACTTGGATTAACTGAACCATTCTTATCAGAATTATTTCATGTTTTAGTTAAATTAATGGGTGAAAATTTTCCTGAAATTAAACAACAAAAAGATTTAATATTCAAAGTAATATATGAAGAAGAAATTAGTTTTTTCAGAACATTAGAAAAAGGTATTCAACGAATGAATATTATTATTGAGAACACAAAAAAAGAAAATAATAATATAATCAATGGAGAAAAAGCATTCGAATTATACGACACATTTGGATTTCCATTAGATTTAATCTCATTAATTGCTCGTGAAAATAATTTAACAATTGACGAAATAAGTTTCCAAAAAAAATTAGAAATTCAAAAATCTAGCTCTAGAAAAGCTACATTAATACAGACAGATGATTGGATTGAAATATACGAAGACTCAAAACAAGAATTTGTAGGGTATGAATTACTTTCTACAAAAGTTAAAATTGTAAAATATAGAAAGGTAACTCAAAAGAATAAAGAATTTTATCAAGTTGTTTTTAACTTAACTCCTTTCTATCCTGAAGGTGGAGGACAGGTAGGTGATAGAGGATATATTGAAACCAATAATTCTAAAATTGTAATTTTTAATACAAAAAAAGAAAATGATTTAATTGTACATTTAACAAACGAATTACCAAAAGATATAAAATCAACATTTACAGCAATAGTTGACAAAGAAAAGCGTGAAGCAACGACAAAAAATCATTCTGCAACTCACTTGTTACATTATGCATTAAGAACTGTTCTTGGTAAGCATGTTGAGCAAAAAGGATCATTAGTGAACTCTGATTACTTAAGGTTTGATTTCTCTCACTTTTCGAAGGTAACTGATGAAGAAATATTGAAAATTCAAGAAATTATATCAGATAATATTCGATATAACCTAAGATTAGAAGAGAAACAAAATGTCCCTATTGAAATGGCTCAAGAAATGGGAGCAATTGCTTTATTTGGTGAAAAATATGACGATACTGTTCGTGTTATACAATTTGGTGATTCAATTGAACTTTGTGGTGGGACACATGTAAAAGCAACAGGGGAAATTGGACTCCTTATAATTACCTCTGAAGGTTCTATTGCATCTGGTATTAGAAGAATTGAAGCTATTACATCTAAAACCGCTGAAAAATATTATATAGAAAAATCTTCTAAATTAAATCAAATTAATTCGTTATTAAAGAACCCAAAAGATTTAGTTAAAACAATTAATGAATTGTTAAATAAAAACAGCTCTCTAACAAAAAAGATTGAACAATTTCAAAAAGAAAAAACAAAATCTACTAAATCTAAGTTGAAGCAGTCCATTAAAGAATATAATGGTATTAATTTATTATCAGATATTATAGAATTAGACGGTAATTCAATAAAAGATATATTATTCCAATTAAAAGCAGAAACAAATAATTTTATTGGGATTATAGGAGGAATAGATAATGATAAATGTACCTTAAGTATTATTGCTTCTGACAATATAATCAAAGAAAAAAAGATTCATGCTGGAGATATTATTCGTGAAGTTTCTAAAAATATTCAAGGAGGTGGAGGTGGTCAAGCTTTCTTCGGAACAGCAGGAGGAAAAAATCCATCTGGATTAAAAAATGCTATTAAAGAAGTGATTGAAAAGTTATAATATTGAAAATTCCAAAAAATATTTTACTAATTACGTTTTATTGGCCACCTGCTGGTGGTGCAGGTGTATATAGATGGCTAAGGTTTTCAAAATACTTTAAAAAAAATGGCTGTAATCTTACTGTATATTGTCCCGAAAATGCTAATTGGCCAATAATAGATAATGAACTAACTGAACAAATACCTAAGGAAATAAAAGTTATTCGAAGAAAAATATTTGAGCCTCACAAATATTTAAATAAAAAAAATTCTAAAGGAATTGGTTTTAGCCAATCTAAAAAAGCTGGGGTAATTCAAACATTAATAATATGGATTCGAGGAAATCTATTTATACCAGATGCACGAATGTTTTGGATAAAACCTTCAACAAAATTCTTATCTAAATATTTAAAAAACCATCCAGAGATAAATACAATTATCTCTACAGGACCACCTCACTCAACACATTTGATTGCGCGAAATCTTAAAAGAAAATTTGGATTGAAATGGTTGGCAGACTTTAGAGATCCCTGGACACAAATTGATTTCTATGAAGATTTATTACCCAGTAAGTATGCAAATACTAAACAAAAAAAATTAGAAAAAATGTGTCTAATTGAGGCTGACGAAGTAATAACTGTAAGTGAATCTTGTGGCGTAGGTTTGGAAAAAATTAGCTCTAGAAAAATTCATATCATTACAAATGGATATGACTTCCCAACATTTGATAGTTCTGAAATAAAACTTGACAAAGATTTTACAATTGTACATTTTGGTTCAATGCCTTTTGCCCGAAACCCAAAAGTTCTTTGGGATGCTCTTTCTGAATTAATTGAAGAAGAAGACAAATTTGCATCTAAATTAAAAATCAATTTGATAGGTACAACAGATTATCAAGTAATTGATTCAATAAAAAAAGCTGGACTTAAACCCTACCTTAGTTTAATATCGACAATAAAACATTCTGAAAGTTTAAAAATGCAACGTAAATCTCAATTACTACTACTTTCAGTTAATAATACAGGAAATATTAAAGGTATAATTACTGGTAAATTTTTCGAGTATCTTGGAGCAAAAAGGCCTATTATTGTTATCGGTAAAGAAGGAAGTGATTTAGAGAAAATTTTCAAAACTACACAAGCAGGTCATTTTTCAGACTTTCAAGATAAAGAAAGCACAAAAAAATATATACTAAATAGCTTCCATTTATACCAACAAAACAAACTATTTAATACAGCAATTAATATTGAAAAATTTCACTCAGAAAGTTTAGCAAAAAATTTTATAAAATTAATTTAGTATATAGTATAAATTGATTCAACTATTTGTAAATAGTAGTATTTTTATATACCTTGCAACCGGTTGTATATCATATATTTAAGAAGAATAATATTATGAAATATAGAATGCTGTCCCTATTCTCAATTATCCTTGCTATTTCAATTAAAAGTATTGAAATATCAGCTAAAGATTATCATAAATTAAGGGTATTGGTACGCGCTATTCCACCAAATCCATATTCTCCTCAAATTATTCCCTTAACTTTCAATAATGAAGTTGATAGCATTGTTTTTGAATTAACTCAAGCACAAGGAATAAAAGAAATGTACTTAGGCTCCAATGATAGTATCACAAATGAATTTAGTGCCTACCAAAAATTAAAATCTTTAGCTACAGAAAAAGAATTAAACACATTATTAAAACATAACTCTCCAATTATTAGAGTATACGCATACCGTGCATTACGCATTAATGAAATGGATATAGATTATACTATAGAAGCTTCATTATTTAACGACACTACATGTTTAGAATGGTATATAGGTGAAATCCCCACTAAAACAAGTGTTAGTGAAATAATCCAAATACCTTTTAAGGAATAAAACAATTGATCTAAAATCAATCTTGTCTTGTTGCATTTGCAAATATTAATACATCTTCTGAAGATATAACATGTCCCCCAAGAATTATCAAACGTTCTATCACATTTCTAAGTTCACGTATGTTACCAGACCAATCTAATTTTTTAAGAGCTGTTAACGCCTCATCATGGATAGATTTTTTTGGTATACCATGCTCTGCACAAATCATACTTATAAAATGATTTGTTAAGAGTGGTATATCTTCTCTACGTTGATTTAAAGAAGGTACATGAATTGGTATGACAGCTAACCGATGATAAAGATCTTCGCGAAAATTACCTTCATCTATTTCTTTTTTTAAATCCTTATTTGTTGCTGCAATAACACGCACATTAACTTTAATGTCTTTCTCCCCTCCTACACGTTGAATTACATTTTCTTGCAATGCTCTTAAAACCTTCGCCTGAGCACTAGGAGACATATCTCCTACTTCATCTAAAAATAAAGTGCCGCCTGAAGCTAATTCAAACTTACCTTTCTTTTGCTTAACAGCTGATGTAAACGAACCTTTTTCATGACCAAACAACTCACTTTCTATAAGCTCTGAAGGGATTGCAGCGCAATTAACTTCAATAAAAGATTGTCCCTTACGATTACTTAAATCATGTAATGAACGAGCTACCAGCTCTTTTCCCGAACCATTACCACCTGTCACAAGAACACGAGCATCTGAAGGAGCAACTTTCATAATCATATCCTTAATATCATTTATTACTTTTGTTTCACCAATGATAGAAGAACCCTTAAATTTCTTTACTGTCTTACGTAATATTTTTTTCTCTTCAATTAAAACGCTCTTATCTCTAGCATTTCTAATAGTAACTAAAATACGATTAAGATCTAATGGTTTCTCTATAAAGTCAAATGCACCTTTTTTTATAGCTTGAACTGCCGTCTCAATATTCCCGTGCCCACTAATCATAATAACAGGAGATTCAACCTTCAATCTTTGCAGCTCATCTAAAACTTCCATACCATCAATTTCAGGCATTTTTATATCGCAAAATATAATATCATAAACTTCAGATTTAGCTTTTTCTAATGCTACTTTTCCATTATCCGCTTCATCTACTTCAAACTCTTCAAATTCAAGAATTTCACGTAGTGCTCTACGTATGGATTGTTCATCATCTACTATTAATATTTTACTCATCGAACTCTATTTTTGTTAAATATAATTAATTGAAAAAAAACTACACTAGAATATAATAAGAGATTAATTTGTCATTAAGACACCCTCTTTTAATGAAAAAGGTGAAATCATTATTTTTTTAATACTAAAATGATTGATCACCCATAAAATTTTTAACGCTGCAATTGGAAGCATTCTCTTTCTAAAATCAACAATCCAATTATTATCAAGCCTCTGTTTTAATGTTGATGTAATAATCCAATCTAAAGTTAATTTTACTTTTTCTAAAGGTATTTCAATAGAACTAGAATATTCAGTAAATGACTTCATATAAATCATTTCATATATAGTTTCAAAACTACCCGAAGATCCAATTAATATATCTGCATCTACTTTAGTGAAAAAAGAAGACTTTTTATCATTCAAAAATTTATATATCAATGTAATAATATCCTGTGTACATTGTTCAGGTTTATTAAATAATTGGAAAATTCGAGAAACACCAATATCCAAACTAGTCATTTCATTTATACCTTTTTTATCTGCAAAAATAAATTCTGTACTACCTCCACCAATATCCATAACTATAGCTGGTTGAAAAAAATCATATCCCCACTTTACTCCTCTATAAATATATTCCGCTTCTTTAAATCCATCAATAATATTAATATCTATATCAAGTATATCCTTTGCATAATCAACTAATTCATAGTTGTTTTTTGAAGATCTTAATGCGCTAGTTCCTATTGCTTGTATAGATTTCACATGAAAAATTTCACATTTAGATTTAAACAAATTTAATGTCTCTTTTGCCCTATTTAAGGCATCAACTGTAATTATACTTTGATTAATACCTCCCATTCCCAATAAAACAGACTCTTTTTCAGTATGAATCAAGTGCAATTTTCCGCTGTTAACTTGTGTAATAAGTAAATTGAAAGTATTTGTGCCAAGATCGATAACAGCTATTCGCATAAATTTAAGATTTAGCCAACCATTTAAAAAGATGTTTCAAACGTACACGATGACCAAATTGTAATATCCCATTTTTATATAAACGTGAAGCTATAGCTAACATTATCATTGAAGAAATAATTAATACAATTAATGTTAAATATATTTCATAAACATGTCCAGGACCATAATAACCTTGAGATAATTTAACCATCACCACAACAGGTGAAGTAAAAGGAAGATAATGAAGGATATCTCCTAATGGACTTTCTGGATAATTCAATACATAGTAACCTGAAAATAAAGCAAATAATAATAAAAAGATCAAAGGTATAATAAACTGTTGACCATCACTTTCAGACCCCATAGTTGCTCCTATAGAAGCAAATAAAGCACCATAAAAAATATAACCAGAAATAAAAAATA
>Ga0160423_10000700_pt1 | contig 27779 bp, 15 predicted proteins | sample CRUFie14St8metaG_FD_108191 | JGI IMG/M metagenome (GOLD analysis project Ga0160423, IMG submission 108191) | Marine microbial communities from the Costa Rica Dome - CRUD Field 142mm St8 metaG | ecosystem: Environmental > Aquatic > Marine > Oceanic > Photic zone | place: Costa Rica: the Eastern...
AAAATATTAAACGATTGCAAAAATTTAAAAGAAAATAAAGATGAATCTAATAAGAAAAATTAGTATTGGCAGAGATTATAAAAACGATGCAATGCATTACTCTATTGGCCAAGAAGTATTTGGAGGGCATAAAATAGTTGAAATTATTGAAGAAGATGAGTGCTATAATATTTATATAGAGAAGGAAGAAGAGGTATTACCTTGGAAAAACTTTAATAAAAATATGGCAATAGCAGTTGAATATAATTTAGAATATTAATGAAGCATCTTCATTGTTATATTATATCTCCGGTAAACGGTGTGTATAGCAATAAAAAACTAGTTGAAAAAAAAGAATTAATTTTAAATACCTCAATAGAAGATCATAAATTTGTAAATAGAATAGGTAAAATAATTGAAACGCCAATTAACAATCCTATTTTAAAAGTAAATGATGAAGTAATTGTTCATCATAATATTTTTAGAAGATTTTATGGTATGAATGGTATAGATAAATACGGTTCAAGTTTTTTTCAAGAAAATAAATATTTTTGTTATATAGATCAAATATTTTTATATAAGAGAAATAATGAATGGAAAACAATAGAAGGTTTTAGTTTTGTAAAACCTGTTTTTAATCAGAATAAATTTGATGAGCGTAAAGAAAAGCCTCTTGTAGGTGTTTTAAAGCACGTTTCGCCACGTTTAAGAAGCTTAAATCTTAAAAAAGATGATTTAGTAGGCTTTACAGAAAACAGTGAATATGAATTTGTTTTTGATAATGAAAGACTATATAGAGTTCCTGATAATTCAATAGCAATAAACTATGGAACACAAAAAAATGAAATTGAATATAATCCAAGCTGGTTATAAAGCAGTAGATGAGTTAATAAAAGTAGCAGAAGAAAAAATTATTTTAAATGATCCTAACGAGGATTTAGCTGCAGATAGATTAAAAAACGCAGCAGCTACAAAAAAATTAGCAATATTTGATGCTTTTGAAATATTAACTAGACTTGAAAGTGAAAAAAATGTTATAGATGTTTCTGATAAAGTAAAAAAACCATTTAAAGGTTTTGCTGAAAGAAGATCTAAATAAATATAATGTACGATTTAATTAAATTAATTAATCCTATTAAATTAAATGTTATAAAAAGATATAACAAAGCAAAAAAATGGGGTTATGGATATAATAAAGAGCATGATATAATTGTTATTAGTAAAACAGGTGCTATAGGTGATATAATTGAAATACAAAATTTAAAAATAGCTTTACCTCCTGCTCCTAAAAAAATATCTAATACAAATAATAGATGGGAAGCACATGTATATCCTAAAGAATTAGATCAAATAAAAACAAGATTTCAATGGGATACATATCCTGCTATTTTTAAAAATAAATGGTACGATTATATTGATGAAGAATTTAACAAAAGAGAAAACGGGTTTTGGTTTATTAACAACAATGTACCCACTTATATTACTGGTACTCACTACATGTATTTGCAGTGGACAAAAATTGATGTTGGAAAACCAGACTTTCGCGAAGCAAATAGAATATTCTATATATTTTGGGAAGCTTGCAAAGCCGACCAAAGATGTTATGGTTTATGCTACCTTAAAAACAGAAGATCGGGATTCTCTTTTATGGCAAGTTGTGAAACCGTCAATCAAGCTACAATTACAAAGGATGCACGATTTGGGATACTTTCAAAGTCTGGAGCAGACGCTAAAAAAATGTTTACAGATAAAGTTGTTCCAATTAGTACCAATTATCCTTTCTTCTTCCGTCCCATTCAAGACGGTATGGACAGACCTAAGACAGAGCTTGCTTATAGAGTTCCAGCGTCAAAGCTTACAAAGAATAACCTCAAAGCTTCCGTTGGGTTTGACGATGACATTCCGGAGGGATTGGATACCACTATCGACTGGAAAAACACAGGTGACAACTCTTATGATGGTGAAAAGCTTCGTATTTTAGTACACGACGAATCTGGTAAATGGGAAAGACCAGATAACATTTTAAATAACTGGAGAGTTACAAAAACAACACTTCGACTTGGAAGTAAGGTTATAGGAAAATGTATGATGGGTTCAACGTCAAACTCATTAGATAAAGGAGGTGATAATTTTAAAAAACTTTATTATGATTCAGATGTCACAAAACGAAATCGTAATGGCCAGACTAGCTCGGGATTATATAGTTTGTTCATACCTATGGAATGGAACTACGAAGGATTCATTGATTCTTATGGACATCCTGTATTCGGAACGCCAGAGAAAGAAGTCCTTGGAAACGATGGCGAGCTTATTGACACAGGTGTAGTTGACTTTTGGAATAATGAAGTTGAAGGATTAAAGCACGATGGAGATGCTTTAAATGAATATTATAGGCAATTTCCAAGAACGGAAGAACATGCTTTTAGAGATGAAACTAAAAACAGTATATTCAATTTAAGCAAAATTTATGAGCAAATTGATTATAATGATGATTTAATGCGTAAAGGATATATTACGCAAGGTTCTTTTTCTTGGGAAAATGGAATAAAAGATTCAAAAGTAATGTTTACTCCAAATAAAAACGGTAGATTTTTTATTTCGTGGACACCGCCTAAAAATTTAGAAAATAATATCATTTTAAAAAATGGTATAAAAACACCAGGTAATGAGCATATAGGTGCATTTGGATGTGACTCATACGATATATCTGGAACAACAGACGGACAAGGCTCAAAAGGGGCTTTACACGGATTAACTAAGTTTAGTATGGAAGATGCTCCTGCTAATTCATTCTTTTTAGAATATGTAGCAAGACCTCAAACAGCTGAACTGTTTTTTGAAGATGTATTAATGGCTTTAGTTTATTATGGTATGCCTGTACTTGCAGAAAATAATAAACCAAGATTACTATATCATTTAAAAAGAAGAGGATACAGGGCTTATTCAATGAATAGACCTGATAAAGTTTGGAATAAATTATCTATAACAGAAAAAGAAATAGGTGGTATTCCAAATACGTCGGAAGACATAAAACAAGCACACGCGGCTGCAATTGAAACGTATATAAATAATCATGTTGGCATTGACGAAAATGGAGGTGGGAACATATATTTTAATAATACGCTTAATGATTGGGCTAAGTTTGATATAAATAAAAGAACTAAATTTGATGCAACAATAAGTTCAGGTTTAGCAATTATGGCGTGTAATAGACATTTATATCATCCAAAACCTAAATATATGAAACCTAGTTTAGATATTAAAATAGCGAGATTTAATAATAAAGGATCTCATTCAACAATAATAAAATAGCATGGCTGAAACAATTTTAAAAAGTTCATTTCCTAGTCAAATAGCTTCTGATGAAGAAAAAGCATCTTTTGAATATGGGGAAAAAGTAGCAAAAGCAATTGAACACGAGTGGTTTAAAAGAGACAATGGTGCTACAAGATTTTATTCCAATAGGGATGAATATCATAGACTTCGTTTATATGCAAGAGGAGAACAATCAGTAAAAAAATATAAAGATGAATTATCTATTAATGGTGATTTGTCTTATTTAAATTTAGATTGGAAACCTGTACCTATTATACCTAAGTTTGTAGATATAGTTGTAAATGGAATGTCAGATAGATTATTTGATATTAAAGCTTTTTCTCAGGACCCTTCATCTGTAAAAGAAAGAACAGATTATGTTCAAAAAATTATGGATGATATGCAGACTAAACAGTTTAATGAAAATGTGCAAGAAAAATTAGGTATAAATTTATTTAATACTGATCCAAATAAATTACCTGCTGATGATCAAGAATTAGCTTTGCATATGCAAACAGAATATAAACAAGCTATTGAAATTGCGGAAGAACAAGCTATAAATACTATATTAAATCAAAATAATTATGATTTAACACAAAAAAGAGTAAATTATGATTTAGTTACGTTAGGTATTGCATCGGTAAAACATGAGTTTAACAAAGCAGAAGGAATCAAAGTTAGATGTGTTGATCCTGCTGATTTAGTATATTCATATACTTATTCTCCTTATTTTGATGATATTTATTATATAGGTGAGGTAAAATCAGTAACAATAAATGAAATAGCAAAACAATTTCCTAATTTAGACAATGATACTCTTAAAAAAATATCTAGTCAAGGTTATCAAAGTGCATCTTCACATAATAGATATATAAATGAAGATAGCGTATTAGATTCAAATAGTATACAAGTATTATACTTTAATTATAAAACATACAACAATGAAGTTTACAAAATTAAAACAACAGCTACAGGAGCTTCTAAAGCGATTCAAAAAAATGATCAATTCAATCCGCCAGAGGATATTGAAAATCTTTTCGAAAAAGCAAGCAGATCAATAGACGTAGTATATGAAGGAGTATATGTATTAGGTGTTAATATGCTTCTTAAATGGGGTCTTGCAAAAAATATGATTAGACCTAAAAGTGATACAACAAAGGTAATGATGAATTATCATATTGTTGCACCTAGAATATATAAAGGAAGAATCGAATCATTAGTTAGTAGAATTACAGGATTTGCTGATATGATTCAGTTAACACATTTAAAATTACAACAAGTAATGTCAAGAATGATACCCGATGGTGTTTATCTTGATGCAGATGGTCTTGCTGAAATAGATTTAGGTAACGGTACAAATTATAATCCGCAAGAAGCATTAAATATGTTTTTTCAAACAGGTTCTGTTATTGGTAGATCTTTAACACAAGACGGTGATATGAATCCAGCTAAAGTGCCAATACAAGAACTTACATCTAATGGTGGCAATAATAAAATAGCTTCTTTAATACAAACGTATAATTATTATCTTCAAATGATAAGAGATGTAACCGGATTGAATGAAGCAAGAGATGGCAGTAAGCCTGATCAATACGCTTTACTTGGAGTACAAAAATTAGCTGCTGCTAATTCAAATACGGCTACGCGACATATATTGCAAGCTAGTTTATATTTAACAGCAAGAGTTGCTGAAGCGGTTAGTTTAAGAATATCAGATGTTTTAGAATATTCACCAACTAGAGAGGCTTTTATATCTTCAATAGGAAGATTTAATGTTGGTACGTTGGATGATATTAAAAACATGCATTTACATGATTTTGGAATATTTATAGAACTTGCACCAGATGAAGAAGAAAAAGCAAGGCTTGAAAATAATATACAAGCAGCTCTTTCAAAAGATCAAATATTTTTAGAAGATGCAATTGATATTAGAGAAATTAAAAATATTAAATTAGCTAATCAATTGTTGAAGGTAAGAAGAAAAAAGAAAATGAATGATGATATGCAACGTCAACAGCAAAATATACAAATGCAAACTGAATCAAATACACAAGCAGCACAAGCTGCAGCACAAGCTGACGTTCAAAAACAACAAGCATTAACTCAACAAAAAGCAGAATTAGCTCAAATTGAGTCTGATCTTGAAATACAAAAATTACAACAAGAAAAAGAATTGAAAAAAGAATTAATGTCATATGAATTTCAATTAAATATGGCATTAAAAGATAAAGAATCTGAAGTCTATACTAGCAGAGAAAAATTTAAAGAAGATAGGAAAGACGAAAGAACAAGAATTCAAGCTAGCCAACAGTCTAAATTAATTGAACAAAGAAAAGATAGAAAAGGAGAGCAAGAATTTGAATCCGCTGGTAATGATACAATGGGCAGTGGATTTAATTTAGAGGCATTTGAACCTCGTTAAAAATTTTATTAATTATATAATATTTTATCATGTCAAATAAACAAGAACAACAAGAAGAAGTTGTTGAAGCAATAGAAAAAGTTGAAGAAACAACAGAACAACCTAAAGAAGAAGTTAAAGCTGAAGAAAAGGTTGAAGAAAAAAAAGAAGAACCAAAAAAACCAGCAGCAGAGGTTGCTGATGATGGTACAATAAAAATAGATTTACGTAATTTTAAAAAAGAAGAAGATGCCACTGGAAAGCAAAGCACAGATGAGGTACCTGTTCGCAACGAATCCGAAACTAGCGAAGAAGTTCGTGAAGAAAACAAGCAAGCAGAAGATGAAAAACCTTCCGGAGAAAGTACTGGCGAAACTAAGCAAGAAGAAGAAAAAGTTAATGAAGAAGAGTCCGTATTAGAGCTTGTAAATGAGGAAGAAGAAAAAAGTTTACAGGAAAAAATAAAAGATATTCCAAATAAACTTAAAGAAGAGCCAAAAAACGTAAATAATAAAGAAGAAACACAAGAATTACCCGAAAATATTAATAAACTAGTTGAATTTATGAATGAAACTGGAGGTAGTCTTGAAGATTATGTAAAATTAAACAAAGATTACAGTAAAATGGAGGATATGGATGTCTTACGTGAATACTATAGACAATCAAAACCACATTTATCTGAAGAAGAAATAAGCTTTTTAATGGAAGATACTTTTTCTTATGACGAAGAAGAAGATGAAGAAAGAGATATTAAAAGAAAAAAGCTTAGATTGAAAGAATCAATCGCGGAAGCAAAGTCAAATCTCACCGGTCTGAAGCAAAAATATTACAATGACCTTAAGTTAAGCTCAAAGTTAACCCCAGAACAAAGAGAAGCGGTTAAATTCTACGATGATTATAAACAAGAGCAGCAACTCTCAACAGAAACAGCTCAAAGACATAGATCAATATTTGAACAAAAAACAAATGAAGTATTTTCCCAAAATTTCAAAGGTTTTGAATATAAGGTAGGCGAAAACAGATATAGATTTAAAGTCAAAGATGTAGATAGAGTAAAAGATACACAGTCAGATATTAATTCATTAGTTAGTAAATATGTAAATAAAGAAAACGAAATGAGTGATGCTGCTGGTTATCATAAAGCTTTGTTTACAGCAATGAATGCTGATTCAATAGCTAATCATTTTTATGAGCAAGGAAGGGCAGACGCTATTAAAGAGTCTATGGCCAAATCTAAAAATATAGATATGGATCCCCGAGCTACTCATCAAGAAGTTACTACGAATACAGGATTTAAAGTTAGAGCTGTAAGTGGAGATGATGCTGACAGATTAAGAGTAAGATTTAAACAATAACTTAAAATTTAAAAAAAATGGGATTATTTAGTACGGGTGGATCGTTTCCCGCTGGGTTAACGCCTTCACCTACAAAAACGTTGTTTTCGGGCAACTATTTAACATTTGACGCAGGGTCAGGTGGAGGAACATTTGCTCAACAATTTTTACCCGATGTATATGAAAAAGAAGTAGAAAGATATGGTAACAGATCCGTTTCTTCTTTCCTTCGTATGGTCGGCGCTGAAATTCCTTCTGCTTCAGATCAAATAATTTGGTCAGAACAAGGAAGGTTACATATTGCGTATGATAGTGTTTCTGTAAATACAACATCAGGTGTAGTTACAAAAAACGGTCATGCTGTTAGAGTCGGACAAACTGTTGTAATTATAGAAGCTGGCTCAACACCTTTTAACCCAGGTAGCGGACAAAGTTCTTGGGATGCTGATAAAGTAGTAAAAGGAGTTGTATCTGCTATAAACGCTAATGGTAATTCATTTACTGTATTAGCTTATGGTGGTGCAACACTTACAGCTGCGGGACTTACGTCAGGGTCATCTGTTACATGTAAAATGTTTGTATATGGTTCTGAATTTCAAAAGGGTACCGCTGGTATGTCTGGATCTATAGATGCAGGGTTTCAACAATTTAGTAATTCGCCTATTATTATCAAAGATAAATATTCTATCAATGGTTCTGATACTGCGCAAATTGGCTGGGTTGAAGTAACAACTGAAAACGGTGCGTCAGGATATTTATGGTATTTAAAGTCTGAGCATGAAACAAGACTTAGATTTGAAGACTATCTTGAAACTTCAATGGTTGAAGGTGAACTTGCTGTTTCTGGTTCAGGAGCAATTGGTGCTTCTTTTAAAGGTACTGAAGGTTTATTTGCTGCTATTGAGTCAAGAGGTAATATTTATCAAAACTTTAATTCTGGAGAAGCTGCCCTTAGTGGTAGTACGACTAGATCGTCTTTAGGAGATTTTGATGAAATTCTTAAAAACTTAGATAAGCAGGGTGCTATAGAAGAAAACATGCTTTTCTTAAATAGATCCACTGCACTTGCTTTTGATGATATGCTTGCAAGTTTAAACCCACATTCAACAGGTGGTGTTAACTTTGGTGTATTTAATAATAGTGAGGATATGGCACTTAATTTAGGATTTAATGGTTTTAGAAGAGGTTCTTATGATTTCTATAAAACTGATTGGAAATACTTAAACGATGCTACTACAAGAGGTCTTGGTGGTAATATAGATGGTGTACTTGTTCCTGCAGGTACTTCAACTGTATATGATCAACAACTTGGTAAAAATATCAAAAGACCATTCTTGCACGTAAGATATAGAGCTTCAGAAGCTGATGATAGAAAAATGAAATCTTGGATCACTGGATCTGTAGGTGGAGTTTATACTACTGATGTTGATGAAATGAATGTACACTTCTTATCAGAAAGATGTTTGTGTGTTCAAGGAGCTAATAACTTCGTATTATTTAAGACTGCTACGCAAGCTTAATATTTATTGTAAAGTTAAGGGCATCTTAATTGGTGCCCTTGCCTTTACTTTTAACAATCTTATTATATTATATTATGAAAACAAAAACAACTTCCCAAACTAAAAAATGGGAATTAAAAGATAGAAATTATATCTTAACAGGTAATAAAACACCTATAACATTTACATTAGCATCTAAACATCATTCAAGAACACCTCTTCTTTGGTTTGACAAAGAAAAAGGATATGCAAGAGAATTAAGATATGCTACAAATCAAAAAAGTCCTTTTGTTGATGAACAAAAAGGGCATGTTACTTTAGCTCATATTGTTTTTAGAGATGGAGCTCTATATGTTCCTAAAACAAATCAATGTTTACAAAAATTACTTTCTCTTTATCATCCTGGTAAAGGAGGGTTTTATACAGAAGTTGATAGTGTAGAAGAAGCTAAAGATGATTTATTAGATTTAGAATTAGAAATTGAAGCTTTAAATTTAGCTAGAGAATTAGAATTAGACCATGCAGAAGCTGTACTTAGAGTTGAACAAGGATCTTCTGTTACTGATTTGACTAGTAAAGAAATAAAAAGAGATTTGTTATTATTTGCAAAAAATAACCCAGGTCTTTTTATAAATCTTGTTAGAGATGAAAATGTTCAGTTAAGAAACTTTGCTATTAAAGCAGTTGAAGCTGGCATAGTTGATTTAGATGGTGATCAAAGAAATTTTTATTGGGCAAAAAATAAAAAGAAATTGATGACAGTTCCTTTTGAAGAAAATCCATATTCAGCATTTGCTGCGTATTTAAAAACTGATGAAGGTACACAAGTTTATAAATCAATAAATAAAAAATTAAAATAATTTATCTTATAGTGGTAGGGCTGCTATAAGGTAGCCCTATACACTAAAATAATAATTAATATGGTTAGCGTAGATACAGTATATCAAAGAGTATTAGCAATTTTAAATAAAGAAAATCGTGGTTATATGACACCACAGGAATTCAATCTTTTAGCTAATCAAGCACAATTAGAAATATTTGAACAATACTTTTATGATTTGACACAGTTTAATAGAGGTGGTCAAATTAATAATGAGTTTGCAAATATTGTAAAAAATATAAAAGAAAAAATAAGTTTATTTAAAAAAACAGCAACATTAACTTATTCAACAGATACATATGCGTTGCCTTCAGATTTATATAGGTTAGGCACAGTTTATTATAATGATTCAATTGAAGTTGAACCAATTGATCAAATAGAATTTTTATATATAAATACTTCACCTTTAACAAAGCCTGATACTACAAGACCTATATACACTAGATCGGGATTATTAATAAAAGTATATCCTACAACAATTACTTCTAATACAGAAATAGCAGCTTCATATATTAAAAAACCCGCTACAGTCGAATGGGCTCATGTGGAGGTTACAGATGATAATTCAACAGATATGGTAAAGCTGTTTGATTCTTCATCTGCTGTTGATTTTGAATTACACGAATCAGAAGAAACTGTATTAGTATATAAAATATTAGCTTATGCTGGATTAGTTATAAAGCAGCCTGAAATAAGTCAGGTAGCAGAAACTAAAGACAGTTTAAAAACACAAAAAGAAAAATCATAATAGATGGCATTAGGAACCTATAACACAGACGGGACTAAACAAACCCAAAAAGAATATTATGCTGGAAACCAAAAAGGTAATTATCAATTTATTCCAATAACAGATATTATAAATAACTTTATAGTATCACAGGTTGGTGACGATAAAATAATTAAAAGTGCTAAAAGAGCTGAAGTTGCTTTTCATGCACAAAGAGGAATCCAAGAATTAAATTATGATACTATAAATAATTTAAAAACACAAGAAATAGATTTACCACCTTCACTTAGTGTAGATTTACCACATGATTTTGTAAGTTATGTACAAATATCAATGGTAGACGATAACGGTATTGAAAGACCTATTAAACCTAGCCCAGTATCTACCGCCCCCACTTCTGTATTACAAGATTCAGATTATAATTATTTATTTGATTCAAATGGTAATTTATTAGTAGGCTCTTCATCATTAACTGTACAAAGATTTCAAACATCAACAAATGACACATCTGCAACAACAACAGATAGTAGTATAAATTTTTTAGAAGAAGGTTACGGATATAATGTTGACTTTGGTAAAAGATATGGATTAGATCCTACAACTGCAACAAGATCCGGGTTTTTTATTATAGATGATAATAACGGTACTATATCTTTTTCAAGTGATTTAAAAAATAAAGTAATTACTATAAAATATATTTCTGATGGGTTGGATTCAGACGGGGACATGCGAGTACATAAGTTTGCAGAAGAAGCATTATATAAGTGTATAGCACATGGTATTATGACTGCAAAATCAAATGTTCCTGAATATCAAATAAACAGATTAAAAAAAGAAAGAAGGGCAGCTATAAGATCTGCAAAACTTAGGCTTGCTAAAATAAATATTACAGACTTAACTCAAACTATGAGAGGTAAGTCTAAACACATTAAACACTAATACATGTCTGAATTAAAGCATACGTTTACGTCAGGTCGAATGAATAAAGATCTTGACGAAAGACTTATTCCTAATGGAGAATATAGAGACGCTTTAAATATTCAAGTATCTACATCTGAAGGTTCAGACGTAGGTGCTATTGAAAATGTATTAGGTAATAAACAAATATTTGATTTACAATTAACAAATGCAGCCTGTATAGGTGCTGGTAAAGATTTACTAAATAAAAAAATATATTGGTTTGTTACAGCTGATGAATTAGATGGTATTTATGAATACGATACATTAAATGATATTGTAGTACCTATATTAATAGATACAAAAAATACGAATACTATTACATTAAATGACATTTCATTTTTATCAAACGATGAAGAAGAATTAATACTATCTAATATTTCAAAAAATAATTTATCAAATATAACAGGTATAAATATTGATGATATACCTTTAATAGAAAATCAAGAAGCTTTAATTTTAAAAAATATTGATATAACCGTATCAAACCCAGCAATTAATATTTCAATTCCAAAAAATACAATATTAATGTTGGATAAAAACAATAATTATATATTTAAAAATATTAAGTATACATTAAAAGATTTAGGCAATTTATCCGTAACTTTTTTACATTCAGATGGTGCTTTATTAAGTTTTTCAAAAAATAATTTTATAAATGGTGTAAATGTATTAGACGGATTATTATTTTTTACAGATAATTTAAACGAACCTCGTGTTATAAATATTGAAAAATTTAAGTTTTATTCTAACGAATTATTAGCTTCAGATGGTACAATATTAAAAACGCAAAGCACATCTTTAACAGATATTAATAATAATACAAGAGAATTAAACGAATTTGATATTTCATTAGGTGTACAATCGCCACAAACATCCCCTATTTTAACATTAAAAGATACTTTAAGAGATGGTACTGTTTCTATAGTAATTGATTCTTTTTCTTTTTATAGAAACAATCAATTAGTATTACCTAACAGTGTAGACAGAACAATAAGAGTAACATATTCAACTCTTCCTGATTGGAAAATTGGGGATAACATATTATTTGAACCAACTGATGATGATGCAGATTTTAACGCTATATTAGGTATAGAAAGAATATTATCTAATATTATTACTTTTTATGTTGTTTCATATTCAGGTACACCTGAAAATAAAAATTATGAAATTGAACAAACTTTAATAGAAGATGAATCTATATATGAATTAAAATTTCCAAGATTTGGATATAGATGGAAATATAATGATAATAGATTTTCAACATTTTCTCCTTTTTCAGAAGTAGCATTTTTGCCCGGTGATTTTAAATATGATGGTAAAAAAGGATTTAATGAAGGTTCAATAAATCAAACAAAAAAAATTATTCTTTCAGATATAAATATTGGGCCTGATACAGTAAAACAAATAGATATATTATTAAAATTTGATGATGATAATAATGTATATATATTAGATAACAAAAAAAGAAAAGATATAGTTGATTTAACTTTAGAAATAGAAATTACTAAAGAACAAATTAAATCTACTGTTGATAACAAACAACTATTAAGACAATGGGACAATATTCCTAAAAGAGCTAAAAGTCAGGAAATTACAGGAAATAGAATTATATATGGTAATTATTTTCAAAATTATGATATATATAATGAACCAAAATTTGAAATTTCTTTAAGAGGTAGAGACAGTGAGTATAAAAGAAGTATTAAATCAGACAGAAATTATGAAATAGGTGTTGTTTATGTTGATAAATTTAATAGACAAACACCAGTATTAACTAATGACTCAGGTTCTTTTTATGTAAATAAAGAACAAGCTGTTAGTTACAATGCTTTTAATATAAAATTAACTAATAACCCTCCTGCTTGGGCTACTCATTTTAAATACTTTATTAAAGAAACATCAGCTGAATATTATAATTTAGCTGCTGATAGATTTTATTTTGATGATGAAAATGGATATGTGTATATTTCTTTTTCTTCGGCAGAAAGAAATAAAGTTACAAAAGACACATATTTACTTCTAAAAAAGTTTCATGGTAAAGATGAATTCATTAATACAAGATCTAATAGATATAAAATATTAGATATATTTAATGAGCCACCTGAATTTGTGCATGAAAAAATTACTAAAATAGATGTTTTAGGAAATGTATTATTTGCTCAATCATATGGCAGCTCTAATGTGCAAAGTACTAAAACCTCTGGGTTAACACCTGTAAAAGACAGTATTGCAATACAAATACATTCTGTAAATTCAGATGGGACTCTTGCTAATGCGCCTAGTGGAGATTATGGATTTGATTCTATAACTAAAACAAATTTAAAAGTTGGAAAATATGTTAAATTTGAAGTAGGAGGTAAAAGAACAAAAAAATATAGAATTAAATCATTAAGGTATCATATGGATGGCCAAGATGAAGCTGAAGTAAAATTTGAAACACCTTTTGGTGATGATGTAGATATTTTATATGAATCTACAGATGCTCCTAAAGCTAATATAAATATGGAAATTTATGAAGATCAAGCTTTTGCAGGAGATCCTGAATTTAATGGAAGATTTTTTATTAAATTAGAAACAGACGGTACGCTAAAACAAGCTGTAGCTGAAAATGAAACATTAGATGATAATATTGAATATTATTCTTATGCTAGTGCTTTATTTGATGGAATAGATAGAAATAAAGATAATTTTACAAGTAATGGAACTGGAAAAGGTGGGCCCAAACATACACCAATATTTGTAAATGGAGGAGGACGTGAAGGAGCTGATGTTACACCATATGATAAGTTTGCAGATGGAACTAAAGCAAGTATAGTTTTTGAACAAACAGGGCCAACAGATGATACTTTTTTCTTAAATGCTTTAAGTATAGGTGATAGATTGCGTTTTTCAAATCAAGATACAATATATAGAATAGGTAGAATACAAAAAGAAACTGCTAAATTTAGATGTAGTAGAAGAAATGGTCAAAAAGTTTTACAAGTAAGATTATTATTTCAAAATGAGGATGACACAAGACAAAGAATAACTAAAACTATATGTGAATTTGATACAGAATTAAACCAAAATAATAGAATTACTGTTGAGTTATTAAAGCCTTTAGACGATGAAAAAAGTAATTTTACAACAAACCCTGCTATTTTTGAAACTGAACCTATAAGACAAAAAACAGATTTAGATATTTATTTTGAAACAGAAAAAGCATTTTTAATATCGGAGCATGGTAATATTAATAAATTAGATTGGTATAATTGTTTTAGTTTTACTAATGGTGTTGAATCTAATAGAATTAGAGATGATTTTAATGCTCCTTTCATAAAAAACGGTGTAAAAGCTTCAACAGTTTTAGAGGAGGGCTATCAAGAAGAGCATAAATTTAATGGTGTAATTTTTTCAGGTATTGTAAATTCTAAATCTTCAGTTAATAATTCTAATCAGTTTTTACAAGCAGAAACAATAACAAAAGATTTTTTACCTTCATATGGAAGAATTCAAAAACTTCACTCATGGGATGATAGTTTAGTTGTTTTTTTAGAAAATAAAATTTTAAGAACTCCTGCAAATAAATCAGCTTTGTTTAATGCTGACGGCTCTACAAATTTAATATCAAGTTCTAATGTTATAGGAAATCCTATTGAATATAATGGTGAATATGGAATATCAAATGATCCTCAATCTTTTGCTGTTTTTGGATTTAGATGTTATTTTGTTGATCGTAAAAATGGAAAAGTATTTAGACTATCTAAAGATGGATTAACACCTATTTCAGATGTTAATATGGGGGACTTTTTTAGTGATAGATTAGAAACAACTCAAACTATTTTTGGTTCATTTGATGAAGATAATCAATTATATAATTTGTCTTTTGAAACCGATGCAGATACAGTGTGTTTTTCAGAAGCAATAAATGGTTGGCCAACTAGAAAATCTTTTGTTCCTGAATTTGCTGTTTCTATAAATAGTAAGTATTATACTTTTAATAATGGTAATTTATGGCATCATGGCAATTCTGGTGCTATTAGAAATAATTTTTATGGAGTACAAAGTTTTTCACAAGTACAATTAGAAATTAATGATGATCCTTCTACTGTTAAAAAATTTAAAACTTTAGTTTATGAGGGTACAAAAGGATGGACGGCAGATATAAAAACAGATTTAGAAAATTCTAATGATATATCTTTTAAAAGAAAAGAAAATAAATATTTTGCAAATATTTCAGGAGAAACAAAAACAGCATTAAATTTAGATTTAAAAAAGTTTAATTTTCAAGGTATAGGTAGACCAGCAAGTATTGATACTATAGTAGATAATAGACCTAATACAACATATAATTTTTCTATTTCAACAACACTAAATATAAATTCAAGTACAGTTGCTTTACCTAATAATAAACCAGGTGAACTTATTACAAAAAGCACAGTTAATTTAATATTAAGTCCTAAAACAAATAATTTTAAATTATTAGCCTCTGATTTTTCAGGAACAAATTGCACTTTTACACAAAGTGGTGATAATGTAAAAATTACATATACTCATGGGTTTAATTTTTATCCTGCAACAACAACTAATATTCAAATACCAATTACTGGGGGAAGGTTAATAAAAAAAGATGTTACTTTAACTGGCTCTTATACTGTAGCTTTAAGTGGTTGTATTGATAATTTAGGTAATAACACATATTCAATTACAGGGCAACCGGGGCAAATTGTAAATATTGTAAATAGACAAATAACAGCAAATCAAGGATTTAAAATTTTAAAAACAGCTGTTACCATCGATAATCCTTCTATATTTAATAATTCAAATATATTACAAGATCCTAATGTTGAAGATATAGTTGATATACAAGAAAAAACTGTTTTACCTCAATTTGATGAGTCAAATAGAAATTATATTATAACAGCTACAGCAGAGCAGCTTGTTATACCAAATGCAATAATTGTAAGTAAAAAAGTTACTGATAATACTTTAACTTTATTAAATAAAAGTGAATTTAAAACCGTTTTAGTAAAAGGAGAAAAAAATGCAGAGTTTGTTTATGAATTTAAAAGAGCTGGCACCTTATTAACTACGCAAACAATTATTATAAATGATTCTGAAGAATTTGAAATTCCATTAGAATTTGACGATACCGATTATACTGTAGCAAGAACATATACATTAACATTTAGAGTTGGAAATAAAACAGAATTTGGTACTAATTTTGGAGCTACTATAATAACATTTACAAGATCAGCAGTTGCAAATAATAAAATTAATTTAAAAATTGTACATGATGATATTTCTACCTCTCCTAAGTTTGCTGATAATGAATACTCTATATTTACTCGTAGTTCTGCAATAAGAAGTGATTCTTTACAATTAACTTTAAATTCTTCTTATGCATATCAAATTATTAGAAATGCAATTTTTCCTGATGATTTTGATGGAGATACCGATAATCCTAATCCATTAGATACTCAAAGAATAGACAATGTAACTTTTCCTAAATTTAACATAAGTGTTGGTACAACAAATTCAACGGATCACATTGTTACAATAGATTATAAAATTTCTATGATTAATATTTTTGGTGGTAGAAATATATTATTAGATTTAAATAAATTTGTGAATAGATTAGTAACATTAACAATTAATTATAGTGATTCTCAAAACACTCATGATACCGGTAGTAATGATGATTATACTACTGCAATTACAGGTAGTACAACAATACAAGGAATAGCTGGTTCAGATGCTACATCAACTACTCAAACAGATATTAAAATAACAACAACTAGTGGAAAACAATTAATAAGTGGATTAGGATTAGATGAATTCCAATTATTTGATGGTTCAACTAATGTTACTAATACATATGAAACAGACGGTAAACTTCAATTTCAAACTGCAGCAAAAGGAACTATAGCTATAATAAGATTATTGTTAGGCAATTTTACGTTTCCAAATGTAAATAAAACATTAACAGTTAAACCAACACAAGATATTATAGAAGCCGCGGCAACTGTAAATGATTATCAATTATCTATAGAATCAATACATGGCTATCCCGTTATCGCTCCTTCTGAAGGAGCAAGTTTAGATGAATTAAGATTAATTCAAGGTTTTGATAATGGTTTTCGTGCAGTAAAAATGTTATCATGGCCTAGATCTAACACAGATGCTAGACCAATTGGTAGTAAAATGACAAATAAAATTACAGAAATTTCTTCTGTGTCTGGAACTAAAAGATTAGTACAATTTACATATACTATTAATAGATTTAAAGATACAGCTACTCAATATGGGCCAAATAGAAGTAATAGTGGAATTAATTCTCCTGCCGGACTTGCAAGAATATCTAAATTTGCAAATGCATCTACATATTCTTCTAATTACAGAATAAAAGATATGTCAGGAAATGGAGAGTTTGAGCTTGCTGCAGCGGGAAGTTATACACCTGCCGGTGGTGGATCGGCTGTTACTGTTGCTGGGCCTGTTGTTCTTAGTAATAATAATTTAACTGCAACTATAAATATATTAATTAATATACATACAGTTACATCAAACTCATTAACTTCTGGAAGAGCAAGACTTCAATTTGCAATAGATCATAAAGAAGATATGAAAACAAAAGGAACTCATATTAAAAGCTCTAAAAATGAAGCTTGTAAAGATGCTAATGATAATAATACTATATTAATATATAACAGCGACGCAACTAGCACGGAAGTTAAACTAGGTGCTTGGACTCCTATTATTACAGGAAATAGTAGAGCTTATACAGCTTCTAATCGCTATGGGTTTGATCAATATATTAAAGATAAAATTAATGATAAAGTATATAAAGTAGGAGGTATTTATGTAGATGGAGTAAAAGAAATATTAGATGCATGTGTAGACGCTAAAGCTGTTCCCCCTAGATTTCTTCAAGAAATAGTTTTATTTGCATCAAATACAACAGTACAAGATGGAAGAACAGCTAGACCTCAATTTAAACCAATTATAGGTTCAGTTGCACTTGCAAATAATACAATACCTATATTTAATAATTCTGGAGGAGTACCTAATGATACATATTATAGATTACAAAAAATATATGCAACTCAGGAAGTTTATAAAAACTATGATGATATACTTAAAAATAAATACCCATTTATTTTTGATAGATTTCGTCATTTTTCATTTAGTTTAGTTCCAGGAGGAGTTACAAGGTTTGTTTCTATAGCGTTTCATGTTGTAGGTAATGGAGTATTAAGTATATTTCAAAAAATGTATGGAATATATTTTAAAGTTACTTCAAGAAGTAGTCAATATTTTAATCTTTTAAAACCAGACGGTCCTTTTCCAAGATTTATAAATATGAAAGCTAAAGATGCAGGATTTGATTATTATAAATTACAATATGAAATTAAAGTAAATAACTCTCAAAATATTATTTTAATAATAAAAGATGTTCCTTATGTTCCTGGTTCTGGTTCAAATGGTTCAATTGAATTTATAGCTCTTCCAAATGCTTTTATAGGTTTAGCATCTAAAACACGATTTACAATGAACGCTTTAATAGATTCAGCTAATTCTCAAAAGCATGATATAACGAAAATAAAAAACTTTATAGGATGTACTGCATCTGGATCAAGAACTACAGTAGTAGGACCTCATTTTGGACCTCAATAAATTAATTATAATTATGGCTAATAAAAGTATTACCTTTACAAAAAAAATAAATGTATCTTTACAGCCTACAGATCTAATTTATTATTTAGATACTGCTGGCAATAAAATACAACTTGGAAGCTGTGTAAGCGTAGCAGAAGATAGATTATCTTTTGTAGTTAATGTGCTTTCTACAGCTAAACCACCTCAAGACAATGCATACTTTATGTTTAATAAAAATAATGTAATACATAGTAATGGGGTGCTTGGCTATCATGCCACAACAACTTTTAAAAATACATCAACAGAATTCTGTGAATTATATGCAGTAAATTCTGAAGTTAACTTAAGTAGTAAATAATTATGAGTACAGGAGATATTGGTGTTGGAAGTTTATATGACGGAACATATAGACAAGCAAAACAACAAGGATACAGTGATACAAGACAAAATTTTTTAGCACTAGGAGGTCAAAAAACCGGTGTAGGTAAAGCTTTAGGGGCTATAGGTAAAGGTGCTGGTGGTGCAGCTGGAGCTCAAGCCGCTAAAGGTGGTGGCGGTGGTGCTTTTGGACAAATAGCAGAAGGCTTAACCGGTATAGTTGGAGGCTTAATAGGTGGCGGTAAAAGAAGAAGAGAACAAAGAGCTGCAGAGCAAGAATTAAAACAAAGAAAACAAGATTACGAACAGTTTGAGTTTAAAGACAGTACTAGAAACATGACTAATCCTTTTGAGGATTTAACTGTTAATCAACAACAAGCTCAGTTTCAATCTCAACAACAACAACAAGCACTTGCAGGAACTTTAGGCGGATTACAGCAAGCAGCAGGAGGTTCTGGTATTGCAGCACTTGCTCAAACACTTGCACAACAAAGCTCAGCTAATTTACAGGCTTCAGCTGCAAGTATAGGGCAACAAGAACGAGCAAATCAATTACAAAGAGCTAAAGGCCAACAAAACTTAGAAGCTGCAAGAGCAAAAGGCGCAGCTGAATTAGAAGCAAAAGAATTTGGAAGAACAGAAACTTTATTAGGTATGGCTCAACAAAGAAAAGCCGCAGCTGATGCGGCAAGAGAAAAAGCTACTCAAGGTTTAGTTGGTGGTATAGCTAATGTAGCTGTAGGCGCCGGTAGACTAGCAGCGGGAGGAATGTAAAACAATATAATATGGCAAATTTAGCATTAATAAGAGGCGCACGAGATGCAGCAAATAAATTCGTAGATGTAACAGGTGTTGTAAGACAAGCTGTGCTCAGGGGTGAGGCAGCATTTTTAAGACAAGAGGCATTAGAAAGAGCTGAAAAAGAAAAAAGTGAAGCTTTTAGACTTCAGCTTTTAGCACGAGGTGATACTTTACAAAAAAGTAAAATTGCACCTGAAATGCAAGGATATGCTACAAATAAGGCAATGCAGTTACAACAACAGTTTAGGCAAACACTATTAGATCCTAATGTTTCTAAAGAGGATCAAGTTATAGCTTTACAAAATTATAATTCTCAAATAGATGAAATTACATCTTTTAATCAACAGTTTTTAGAATTTCAAGATAATTTTCGTAAACTTGAAACTAGCCAATTAAGTGATTTAAACGATGCTGAGCGACTATCAAATGCTAGAATGATAGCAACAGGTCAATTTCAATGGGACGGTGAAAATTTTATATTAGGCGAGGGTAAAAATAAAAAAATGGTAAATGCACAAGAATTGTTTGCTGAAGGTAATCAAGAAATAATAAAAGAAACTGTAGGTTATAATAAACTATTAGCTGATTTTCAATCTTTGGGTTTGGAACAAGGATATAAAAAAGTACCTGAAGAATTGTTTGATCAAATGGTAGAACAAAAATTTAAGGGATCGGATATAAATCAAATGAATAATGCAGGATTAGCAAGCATAGTGGTAGATTATATTTCAAACGAAAGTGTAGATAAAGAAACTGAGTCTGATAATATGGAACAAAAGCAAATGCTTAAAGAAGCATTAAAACAAGACTACGCAGATGATGGTTTATTAAATGCTAGTTCTACAGGTGTAAAACAAATAGTATCAGATTCTGGATTACCATATAGAGAATATTTATTGAATTATATTAAAGATAATGTTAAAAAAGCTGTTAAAACACAATACGATATAGGATTTAACAATGCACCTGCTGATCCTGTAAAAAGCCCTGGCAAAGATACTGAAGCTGATAAAAAAAGAAAAATTGCACTACAAAGTGCACAACTTAGATCTGATAAATTAGTTTCTCCTACTATTAGAGAAGAATTAGGATTTAAGCTTAATAATATAGGTGTTATTATAGGTAGTCCTAATCAATATAAAATACCTACAACTAATGATCAAACATTTCTTGGTGCTTTAAATAAATTAGGAATTGATGCTGCTTTTATAGCTAATAAGAATAACGAAATTATTGAGTTAGAAATGAGAGAACAAACTACAAACAGAAAAGTTCGCTTAAGATCAAATGCAAGTTTAGTTCAGGTAGTTATAAGTGCTTTTAAATTAACCGGTATATCTGATCTTGATGCTGAAATAAAAGCTAATGAGATAATATATGGTAAAAGAGGTTTTGCTATTCCATCACAAAAAGAATTAGAAATTAGAGAAGGATTGCCTGTTACTGCTAAAACAAATGTAGACGAAACATTTTTTGATGACACTGTATCTGTTAAAGAAAAGAAAGATTTACCTAGGCTAGTTAAAAAAAGATTAAACATGACTTCCGTAAACCAAGAATTTACAAGAACACAAATTAACGAAGCAATAAGACAGGTTAATGAAGAATTAAAAACAAATTACAAAGAAATATAATTTTATGCCAGATTACGAAGTTATTATAGACGATCAAAAGAAAACATTTCGGGTATCTAATAATAATAGAGAAAAATTTTTATTACAATATCCAGATGCTAAGCTTGCTCCCCCGCCTCTTGATTTGGCTAATAAGCTTAAACAGCTTTCTTATTTTCAAAACAATTACTTTGAAGATAGGATGGAAGCATTCAAAGATAAATATTATAATAGAGATGACGAGGGTAAAATTATAGATTATAAAGAAGAAACGACTAGAGATCTTACTTTTTTAGAAGCATTAAAAGAAGCTAGTAAACGGGTATTTTTGGGTGGTGTTATATTTGGAGGAATGCCTCCAGATAAAGTTGATAAAGAAACCGGAGAACCTATAGAAAGACTTAAACCATATGATTTTGGAGAAGGTGCTGCTGCTGCTTTTATTGAGGCACCGTTAAGACAACTTGAAAGATTTTCTGTATTAGATAATCAAATTAATGCTGCGGTTGGAATGTTACTTGGCAATAAAGATATTGTAGAGCCTAACTTATTTAAAATGCAGGCTTCAGAAGAAAGAAGTGCTAAATTAGTTGAAAAAGGATTTACTGATGTAACAGAAGCTAAAACATTTCAAGAAGGAGGAGAAAGTATTATTTCAGGGGCTCTTAATAGTTTAGCTTCTTTTGGTGGCTCTGCTATAGAAATGATGGGAGGAAGAACCCCTGCAGGTATATTATTAATGGGTGCAGATATGATTTCTAAATCTATTATAGATTATAATCAACAAAAAGCAGCCTCGCAAGGTAAATCTATTGAACAATTAATAGACGAAAAAGATATTGATTATATTGAACCTTTTTCATATGGATTAGCAGGTACCAGTTTAGAATATATTGGCTTTAAAGGTGCTACAAGAAAAATTATGGAAATGGCGCCTAGTATTCAAAAAAGAATATTTAATGCTGCATGGGCATCAACTGGTGAAGGTAGTACAGAATATACACAAGGTGCATTAGAAGCTATAAATGCACAGGTTGCACTTGATAAATCTAAAACAGATTTTGATAGATTAAATTCAATGACCAAAGCATTGGAAGAATATTATTCATCAAAAGATGCTCTTGAACAATTTTTTCAAGGAGCGTTTGGCGGTGGAGCTATAAATATAATGCGTAATACAAGTGCTCAAGATCTTCAATATGCATATGCTTTAGTTGGCAACACAAGAACCCAAGAAGAAATTGCTAGGTTAGAAAAAAATATTAATGCTCTTGCAAAAGCTAGGGCAAAATTAGCTGTAACAAAAGATCCAACAGTTGCTGAAGGTATAAGAAAAAGAATTGAAAAATTAGAAAATAAAATAAAATTTGGGATTACTCAAAAAAATGGTATTTTATTTACTGCAGAAAAAGAAGATTACGATCAAGTAAAAACGATGAGCCAATTGGCTGCGCTACAGGTTAAAAAAGTTAATGAGTTAAGAGAAAAAATTGACAATGGTGAAATTACTGATTCTGAATATAACGAAGCCATTGAAGGATACAAGGAAGCCTTTTTAAGCGCTAAAAAAAATATATTAGGTGTAGCGGGTAAAGTTGCTGCTAAATCAAATAAACAAGCTGCAGAGGTAAATAAAATATATGAAGAAGAAATTGCTAATGAAACTGATAAAGAAAAAATAAAACAAGCTGAAGGCAAAATACTTGAAAAATATAGATCAATGGCAGCTAGAATTGCTTCAAAAAGAAAAAATGCACCTGGCTTTGATTTAGATATATTAACAAATGAAATATTATCAGGTAAAAGAGGTGTAATAGATCTTTTAAGAAATTATAAAAAATACGTTACAAAAGCACAAAAAGAAAACAAACCGGTTGCACCTTTATCAGGATTTATAAATAATATGATTGGAGTAAGGGCAATTGAAGCTTCAAATAGAGTATTGAAAAAAGATTTTGATGAGTTAGCTGAAAATGTTACAAAAAAATTAGCAGGAAAAACTGCAGAACAACAGATTGAAAATATAGAAAAAATAACTGATAAATTAAATCTTGACGAAAAAGTTAGGAAAAAAATTGTTGAATCTGCTAAAAAAATATTAGGTACTAAATTACCACAGCTTGCAAATAAAAGAGCTATAAAGTCTGAAATTGTTAAAGCATTAAGAGATGATTTGTTTAAAACATTTAAAACAGATGTATTTAAAGTTGATCTTAGTTATAAAGAATTTTTATCTGATAATTTTGAAAATATATTTAAAAGTATTCCACAAGCTACTCTTAATAAAAGATTTTCACAGTTATTTACACAAAAAGTATTAGACGAACAAGGTAAAGCTGTAAGAGAAAAAACACCTGAAGGAAAATTTGTTTATAAAAGACCTCCTATTACTAAAGAACAATGGATTGATTATTTTACTAAACAACCCAAAGCAATGTCAGGTGATTCTTGGGGGAAAACAAAATCTTCTAGAAAAGGTGCTTTAGCTCAAGTATTGGCAGATGAATTAGGATTAGATCAAATTGTTCAAGCTATAGCTGATCCAGAAATTGCAAAAAGATTTAAAGAAGTACAAGAATTACAAGGTGAAAAATTAGAACCTGGTTTTGCAACTAGATTAATACAAGCAATTGATAGATCCATAGAAGAGTTAGATAAATTTCAAAGAGAAAATTTATTATCTGATGCAGGTGTAACTACTGCTGTAAAATTAATGCTTAAAGGCGTTAAAAAATTAGTAGAAGCTGGAACTCCTTTAATTGATGCTATAGATAAAGCTATAAGCGATTTAAAACAAGGTAAATTTGAAGATGTTAATCAATATGAAGTTGACGAATTAGCAAATACTTTTACAAAACATAAAGAACTAATTACTGAGTTTGTAAATGAAAAAAATCGTAAGAAAGCACAAAAAGCTTTAGCTAAACTAATTGAAAAATATAAAAATGCGATTGAAACTCAAGGAATAATTGAAATAGAAAATAAAAATGGTGTATTTCAAAAAAGAATTATAAAAGAATATAATGAATTAGAAACTGAAGAGGATAAAAATAATTATATAGCTGAATTTCATAATAGTTACTTTCCTGATTTAAGAAAAGGTAAATATAATGGTAAAACAAGATATTTAGCTAACGAACCTAAACAAGATAATCAAAAAATTAAATATGATAACTATGTAAATTTATTAAAAAGCATTTTTAAAGACATAGAATTATTAAATAAAAATAAAGTAACAAAAGAAACAGAAAATGTACCCTTATTTAGTGCTAATCAAAGTGGAATTAAAATCAATGGTAAGGCAATTAAACTTGATTCATCTAAAAAAAGAATGCTATGGGACAAAAAACATCATGTTGTAAACGCTCAAAAAAATATTTCAGCTTTTGAAGCATTGGCAAATGAAAATTCTGATAAAAATATAATAATAGCAAAAAAACTTTTACAAGGATTTATTGATGAATATAAAGCTGCTACAAATGAAACTGCAAAAAAAGAAGTATTAAAAAATGCTTTTTTTACTCTTAAACTATTATCAAGTAGTCAAAGAGGTGTAATTAAAGGTATGTTTCCTTTTAGGCAGCATGGAGAACTACTAGATATTTTAAATGATAAAAAATATAAAAACAAAAAATTTATAGCCGAACATAATCCTCCAATAAGCTGGTTTGTTGAAAACGTTCTAATGCCTTATATAACAGGAGGAATTAAAAATTTTGATGGTTTGTTAAGTATTACTAGATCATATTCAATAAGTTTTATACCTAAAGTTTTAAATGACAAAATTGATAAAGCTGGCTATAAAGATAAAATGCCTGATAATGAAGATGGATCAAAGTTTGATGTTTTTAATAATCCTATAATAAGATATTGGAAAAGTAATATAATATCAAAACCAAAAGATGAAGATATAACTTATATGGGTTTTGGTATAAGATTTAGAAAAAAAGGGAATAAAGTTGTAGGAAATACAAAAGGAACATCTTTAAGCGATTTATTTAATAAGCTTTTACAAAATTCAGAAGGTATTGATTGGAGAAAAAGAATTCAAAAAAATGATGCTAAAATTGCTGGTAAACAAAAAACACAAAGTTTATTTAAAAAATTTTTTGGTATACCTTATCAAGCTGAAGATTTTGCTGGATTACTTTATGAAACATTAGGTAAAGGAAAATTAGGTGAACAACAAATGGAGTTTTATAAAGAAACATTATATAAACCATTTGCAGAAGGTATAAGAAAATATGAAGTAGCAAGACAGCAAGCTCTTTTAAAATGGGCAGTATTAAAAAATAAAGTAAAAAAGTTTATTCCTAAAGGTTTAAAAGATGTATATGATAAAGAATCTAATTTAACAAATGAGCATGCTATTAGGATATTTATATGGGATAAACAGGGCATGATTGATATAAATGTAGCCGATGATGCTAGTGTAATTAATAGTTTAGAATTAAGCCAAGACAAGATTGATGCCGCAAAGAAGTTAGTTAGAAATAATCCTGGATTAAAACAAATGGCTAAAGAGCTAATGGATCTTTTTCCTGAAGGTTATCCAAGTCCATCTCAAGGCTGGGTTGGTGGCGGCATCCAAACAGATTTATTAAGTAATATTAATGGAGAGAAAAGAACTAAATTTTTAGAAGAATGGCAACAAAATGCTGATGAAATATTTAGCCAAGATAATTTAAATAAACTAGAAAGTTTATATGGCGAAGAATATGTTAAAAGTTTAAAAGATGCTTTACAAGCAATGAAAACGGGAAGAAACAGAATATTTGGTTCAAGACTTCCGTTTGAAAAAGCATTAACAAACTGGATTACAGGTTCAGTAGGTACTATAATGTTTTTAAATGCGCGTTCTGCTCTTTTACAGATGATTTCATCTATTAACTTTTTAAATCTTTCAGATAATAATCCTATAGCAGCAGCAGCAGCGGTTGCAAATACAAAACAATATTATAAAGATATTGCATTTCTTTATAATTCAGATTTCTTAAAAGGTAGAAGAGGCGGTTTAAGAACAGATATAAATGCAGATGACATTGCAAGAGCAGCAGACGAAAGTGGTAATATAGTAAACCGATTAGCTGCAACTCTTTTGAAAAAAGGTTTTGTATTAACACAAGTTGCGGATTCAATAGCAATTGTTACAGGAGGTGCTACTTTTTATAGAAATAGAATTAACTCTCTTATGAAAAAAGGAATGAGTAAAAAAGAAGCAGAAAAAGAAGCCTTTTTACAATTTCAAGAACTTACAGAAGAAAGCCAACAATCATCTAGGCCTGATAAGCTTTCACGCCAACAAAGAAGTAGTTTAGGTCGCTTTATTTTAAACTTTGCGAACACACCTATGCAATATAGTAGATTAATTAAAAAAGCTGTTTTAGACTTATCTTACGGCAGAGGAGATCCTAAAACTAATATTTCAAAAATTTTATATTATGGTGCAGTGCAAAACGCAATTTTTACAGGTTTACAACAAGGATTATTTGCAATGCTTTTTGATGATGAAGAAGATGATGAAAAAAAATTAGTTAGTAATCAACAAAAACTTGCTGATGGATTAAATGGTATGCTAAATACTTTATTAAGAGGTACTGGAATGTATGGTGCTTTAGGTGCTGCAGGACTTAGTATACTTGATCATATTAAAAGAAAAAAAGAAATTGGTAGAGGATTTGATGATACAGATATGGAATTAGTTGGTATATCACCATCGCTTTCTGCAAAACTTAGAAAAATAAGAACAATAGAAAGGTATTATTCATGGAAACAATATAAAGAAAAAATGAATGATTTTAGTATAGATAATACTCATCTTAGAGCAGCCGCAACTGGTCTAGAATTTTTTAATGTTCCAGCTGAAAGAATATTAAGAAAAATGGATAATATTAAATCAGCAATGGAAACCGAACATGCTATAATGGTAAGAGTTGCATTTGCATTAGGATGGAGTAAATGGAGTTTAAATATAAAAGATGAAAAACCAGAAAAACCAATATTAAAAGGAGTAAGAGGAACACGAGGTACAAAAAGATTATAAAATGAACGGATATAAAAAAGATTTAAGACATTACATAGGAGCAGCAGGAATATTTTTATTGGTAATAGCTTTATTATTATTTTTAAGTTTTTATCAAATACCTAGAGAAAACAAAGATATATTTGTATCTATAATTGGTATGATTGTAGGTTCATTATCTGTAGTTGTATATACCATTATAGGTAAAAACCCAGATGAAGTAAATTCATTG
>Ga0160423_10000701_pt1 | contig 27775 bp, 16 predicted proteins | sample CRUFie14St8metaG_FD_108191 | JGI IMG/M metagenome (GOLD analysis project Ga0160423, IMG submission 108191) | Marine microbial communities from the Costa Rica Dome - CRUD Field 142mm St8 metaG | ecosystem: Environmental > Aquatic > Marine > Oceanic > Photic zone | place: Costa Rica: the Eastern...
GGCCTTGGATGATGGTAATGATGGCGCGCGTCGCTTTTCGTGTTCTAAAAACGAAAAACGGCGCCGCGATTGCGGTCCGTGATGGGGGGCACAACATCGGGCGAACGAATCCAACTTCGTGGGCGTCCGCGCGCGCATCGACGGCCTCCGGGTCCCATCGGCGACGCGGAGGACCTTCGACTCGTCCGTGTTGATCCCGGCCGCCACCGACCGAGCGCCGCAGCCGAGCGGCTAATAGTCTGCCAATCTGGTCTGCACAATCTGTACCATCATGTTACCAAAAGAAATTCATCGTCACTTCTTCTTCCCCCCTTCTTCTCCTCCCCGCAACGACGTCTTTGTGAGCGAGTGAGGTGTCGTTGGACGGATCATGATGGGGGGCGCCCGTCCACGTGAAGATCGTTGCGAACGTCGACGGGGTCGTGACGCAAGGGCGGTTTGGGTGCACGACTGGGGACACACAATAGGAACAGTGCCGTAAGAGAAACGAATGGAAACGGAGTTCTGTCTTCAGAAAAGGTGTTTGTGGGTGTGGAAGAAGGTCTCCACCGATTTTGGTTGCCGTCCGCGTCAATCCTGGAAAAAAAACTAAAAATTATGATTGTTTAAAACATAAACAATTGAACATGCAAACTGACAGCTATTTTGCTGCAAAAGATTGCCAAAAAGTTTGAGATCGCTTTGGGCCATGTCGGTGAGAAGCACCGGGGCTCCTAAGACATCAGACCGACCCATTCAACCCCAAATGACAACGCCAAGCCCTCGGAGCTCGAAAAAAATGACCCTGAAAGTCGTCTTTTCACTTCAATTATTTTGCCTGTTTGCGGCACCCCCTGGGAGCCCACCTCAGCCCAAATCCCGGGCAGCCCTCGGGTCTGGCGGCCACAACCGATGGTCAAGAACATCGAAGGGTATCACATGTTCGCTCTGGGTGCACCAAAACCGGACAAAACCCCCCGCATGTCGACCAATTTGGCCTCCCTTTACGCCCTCTTCTGGTCCCGCAGCAACCGCTGGATCTAAATGATGTGTCCGTGGGCCGCGCGGATCGGGGCTCGGCGATCAATCCGACCGGCCTCTGGTGCCCTGACGGATCAAGGCCAACCTTTCGAGCGCCTCCACCGCCGCTCCCGCCAAGATACCAGCCCCGCAGCCTCCCCTGTGGTCAGAGGTTACGGTCGGAAGGCACAAATAACGCCCAGAGGCGCATTCACTTGGAGCGCTCTGCGTTCGGTCCAGCGGGTCGGGTCACTAAAGAGATGATATAGATTAAAAACAATGGTGGCGGGCTCTACTCTATTTAGGCCTCCTCGGTGATGGTGACCTTTTCCGCCTGCGCGACGTAGTCGGCGAGCTCGTCAAAGTTGAGGTACCTGTACGTGTCAGCCGCGGTGGCGTCGATCTCCTTGAAGTACTTCTGGTACTCGCCGACCTGGGGGAGCCTGCCGAGCATCGAAGAGACGGCGGCGAGCTCCGCCGAGGCGAGGTACACGTTCGCGCCCTTGCCCAGCCTGTTGGGGAAGTTGCGCGTGGAGGTGGAGACCACGGTGGACTTCTCCTCGACGCGGGCCTGGTTGCCCATGCACAGGGAGCACCCGGGCATCTCCGTCCTGGCTCCGACCTGGCCGAAGATCCCGTAGTAGCCCTCCGCGGTGAGCTGGGCCTCGTCCATCTTGGTGGGCGGGGCGATCCACAGCCTGGTGGGGAGGCTGCCCTCGTGCTCCTTGAGGAGCTTGCCGGCGGCGCGGAAGTGACCGATGTTCGTCATGCACGAGCCGATGAAGACCTCGTCGATGCCGACGTCGCTGCCGTCCAGGCACTCGCTCAGGGTCCTGGCGTCATCCGGGTCGTTCGGCGCGCAGAGGATGGGCTCGGTGATCTCGTTCAGGTCGATGTGGATCTCCGCGGCGTACTTGGCCTTCCTGTCGGCCTCCAGGAGCTGCGGGTTCGCGAGCCACTGCTCCATGGCGACGATCCTCCTCTCGATGGTCCTGCGGTCTCCGTACCCGTTGTTGATCATCCACTTGAGCATGACCACGTTGGAGTTCAGGTACTCGATGATGGGCTCCTTGTCGAGCTTGATGGTGCAGCCGGCGGCGGACCTCTCCGCGCTGGCGTCGCTCAGCTCGAAGGCCTGCTCGCACTTGAGGTGCTCCAGGCCCTCGATCTCCAGGATCTTTCCGGAGAACACGTTGATCTTGTTCTTCTTCGGCACGGTGAGCAGGCCCTGCTTGATCGCGTAGTATGGGATGGCGTGGACCAGGTCCCTGAGCGTGATGCCGGGCTGCATGTCCCCGGAGAACCTGACGAGCACGGACTCGGGCATGTCCAGGGGGATCACGCCGAGGGCGGCGCCGAAGGCCACCAGGCCGGACCCCGCGGGGAAGGAGATCCCGATGGGGAACCTGGTGTGGGAGTCCCCGCCGGTGCCCACCGTGTCCGGCAGGAGCATCCTGTTGAGCCACGAGTGGATGACGCCGTCGCCTGGCTTCAGGCTGACGCCGCCCCTGTTCCTGATGAAGTCTGGCAGGGTGTGGTGGGTGTTCACGTCCACGGGCTTGGGGTACGCCGCGGTGTGGCAGAAGGACTGCATGACGAGGTCAGAGGAGAACCCCAAGCAAGCGAGGTCCTTGAGCTCGTCCCTGGTCATCGGGCCGGTGGTGTCCTGGCTGCCCACGGTGGTCATCTTGGGCTCGCAGTAGGTGCCGGGCAGGATGCCCTGGCCCTCGGGCAGGCCGCACGCGCGGCCGACCATCTTCTGCGCGAGGGTGAACCCCTCGGCGGCGCCCTCCGGGTTCTCCGGCATGCGGAACTCCCGGCTTGGCTCCAGGCCGAGGGACTCGCGGGCCTTCTGGGTCAGGGTCCTGCCGATGATCAGCGGGATCCTGCCCCCGGCCTGGACCTCGTCGAAGAGGACGGGGGTCTTGAGCTCGAACTCGGCGACGACCTCGCCGGTATCCTTCCTCTTGGCCACCCCCTCGTAGGGAAAGATCTCCACGACGTCCCCGGTGCTCATCTTGTCCACGTCCATCTCGATGGGCAGGGCCCCGCTGTCCTCCATGGTGTTGAAGAAGATGGGGGCGATCTTGCCCCCAATGCACACGCCTCCGGTCCTCTTGTTCGGCACGAAAGGGATGTCCTCGCCCATGAGCCACTGGATGGAGTTGGTCGCGGACTTCCTGCTCGACCCGGTCCCCACGACGTCCCCGACGTAGGCCACGGTGGCGTCCGGGTTGGCGTCCTTGAGCGCCCTGATGGTGCCGATCACGTCCTCGTCCACGCCGTCCCTCGGGTTCTTCAGCATGGCGAACGAGTGCACCGGGATGTCCGGCCTGGACCACGCGTCCGGCGCGGGCGACAGGTCGTCCGTGTTCGTCTCCCCCGGCACCTTGAACACCACCACCTCGATCTTTTCCTGGACCTTGGGCCTCTTGGTGAACCACTCCGCCTCCGCCCACGACTCCATTACGCTCTGCGCGTGCGCGTTCTTCTTCTCCTTGGCGAGCTGCTCCACGTCGTAAAAGGCGTCGAACATCAGCAGGGTGTCCTTCAGCGCGGCGGCGGCGATGGGGGCGAGCTCGTCGTCCTCAAGGGCGGCCACCAGTCCCGCGATGTTGTATCCGCCCTGCATGGTGCCCAGCAGCTCCACGGCGCGCTCCCTGGACACCAAGCCAGACTTGATCTCCCCGTTCGCGACGTGGGTGAGCCAGCTGGCCTTGACGTAGGCGGCGTCGTCCACGCCGGGTGGGACGCGGTGCGTGAGAAGCCTGAGGAGCTCGGCGCGCTCCTCCTCGGAGTACGAGGACCCGTCGACTTCCAGGGCCCTCGTCAGCCTGGCGACCTGCTTGGCGTCGAGAGCGAGCGCCTCCATGGCCCAGCTCCCGTTGTACTCCCCGAGCCTCTTCTCGGAAGCCTCCGACACTTCCCCGAGCACGGCCTTGCCCTCTTGGACGGGGTCTTCCACACCCGTGCTGAGCTGGCGGAGCTCCTCCACTCCTGCAGCCAGGTGAGGCTTCTTCACCTTCAAAGTGTTGTTGGTCTTTAAGTCGCTTTTGCCCAAGGCCCTCAAGGCATGCTTGTTGTTTCCCCTGCTGACCGTGGAGATGCCAGCTAGGCGACCTCCGATCGGCCCGACGCGAATCCTGCGCACTGCTCCCAGGCCTTGCCTCGACCCCAGCATCATGTTGGCCCCTTGTCCAGCTGAAGTGCTTCCATACGAAGAAGAAGAGCTTGAGGACTTCAAGCCCGTCGTCAAGTTTGTTTTTGTTTTTAGGGAGGCGACTGCCTCACCCAGGACCTTCCTTGCCGCCTGCGTCGCCATAGCTAAGCTAAGCTCCCCTCCTGGCTGAACACCCTCCTCGTCCTGTGTTGTAGTCCTCGTCCTCCTGCGGCAGGCAGGCAGGCGCGCAGACCTTACTGTCGTCGTCGAGATGAGAAAAAGGTCACGATTCACACCTCAGCACACCCTTTCCCTGATTGCTACTGAGTGCAGGCGGTACAAGACGACCAAGGAGAGTAGATTTCGTGTGTTGGGAATGCGGGCGGCGAGGTGGTCGAAAAATATCTGTGTTGGGGGGGGGGGGGCACTTGGAAATCTTTGGATTTTTCCGGAAAAGCAAAAAAGTGTTTCTTTTTAGGATGAGGATGGACGGCGTGTTGCCCAGGAGCCACGAGAATCAGAAAAAAAATAAAACTAAACTGCAGGAAGGCTGCAGAGCCGCACACACCACCACCACCACAACAACAACAACAACAACAACAACAACAGTTGTAAGAGAAAGAGGATAAAGATACGGATAACGAAGAAGATGGCGGGAGAAACCACGACCAAGGCAGCAGGAGAGAAGGCGGCCTCGTTCGGGAAGGTCCACGTGCCTTACGGGGAGGACGGGTCGGGACACTACACCCTCGCCACCAAGGGATGCTTCGACGTCATTGAAAACGCAAAAGAGTTGTGCCTTGAAGCTCTGAACAAGGCCGAGAAACCTTCTTCTGCAACGACACAAGAACAAGCACTATGCATCGCGGACTATGGGACAGCGGACGGCGGCACGAGCATGCCGCTGATCACGGAGCTTATTCGGGACCATAGAAAGAGGGACCCCAACGGCGATGTTTTGGTCACTTACGAGGACCAGCCCAACAACGACTTCAAGTCTCTGTTTTTTTACGTCCAAGGCATCAAGGACCTCGGCAGAGACGGGTACTCCAAGTCGTACCTCGAGGAGTTTGACAACGTATACGTCACGGCGTGCGGCACGAGCTTCCACAAGCAGTGCTTTCCCTCGAACTCGGTTCACCTCGGGGTGAGCTTCACGGCCATGCACTGGCTGAACAAAAAGCCCTGCAACATCACCACGGGGGTCCACATGACCCAGGCCAAGGGCGAGGAGAGAGACAAGTTCGCGGCGCAGGCCGCGGAGGACTGGGAGAACCTGCTCTTCCACAGGGCCAACGAGCTGGCTCCCGGAGGCAGGATGGTGATCGTGAACTTCTGCGTGGACGCGAACGGGTACCACCTGGGATACACGGACAAGTCGTCGGTTTGCATGTACGACGAGTTCAACAGGCACTGGCAGGCGATGATGTCCGAGGGCAAGATCACCAAGGAGGAGTACGAGGCGGGCACGATCCTGAACTACTACAGGAACGACGCAGAGATGAGGGCTCCCTTTGCGGAGGGCACGAGGGTTTTCGCGGCCGGTCTCAGGCTGGTTAGCGCGGAGACCAAGATCACGAGGTGCCCTTACAACGAGGACTACGTGGCGAACAAGGCCAACAGGGACGCGAGGGAGGCGGCGAAGGGAATCATCGGCACGATGAGGACCTGGAGCAACTCATCCTTTCTCACTGCCCTGGACTCCAACACCAGGACCGAGGCGGAGAGGAAGGCGCTGGTGGACGAGCTGTACGGCAGGTACGAGGACGCCATCGCGGCGGACCCCGGGAAGAACCACATGGACTACGCCCACCACTACATTGTGATGGAGAAGGTCGGTCAGTGAGTGGAAGGAAGGAAGGATGCGGTCGGACCTGATTTTTTTTTTGCAATTTTTTTCCTGCTCCGAGGGGGGTAAAGAGCTCGGGGGGAAGGATCTCCCCTCTCTCTGTAAACTCAAAACTATATCAATAAAGTAAGTGTAACGACGACGAAGAGGCCAAGACATTACAACACTAATTTTCTTTTTTTCGTCCAAGAATCCCCCTCCCCCCAAAAGGAGGCCTTCGCTGAAACCTGAATTCGCTGAGCTGGAGGATCCTTCTGTCCAGGCGAGGCGAGGCGAGGCGAGGTGAGGCGGACGGGCTGCAAGCGAGAGCGGGCGCGATCGACATAATATAGACACACACACACACACATGCAGGGGATGAAAGGACTCACGACCATGATGGCGATGGCCCGGCGGGGGGGCGCGGCGACACTCGGGTGTTGGACCCTCTCGGCCGCCCCCTTCGCCTCGGCTTTGGCCTTCTCCGTCGTCAAGGTGCCAAGGCGCTTCCTAGGCTCCTCGTCAAAGTCCGCTATTCCTAAAGTAAAGGCTTGCGGGGACCTCAGTACGTACGATTTGGTGTGTGGTCAAGAGGCCAAGCTGTGGGTGGGTCGTGACCACGGCGTGGCGAGAATAGAACTAGACAGAATGCAAAGCAGAAACGCGCTGGGGCATAATATGTTGACAGACCTGGAACACTGCGTTGTAAAGGCGAGTGAGTTGACAATAGACCACACAATAAGATGTGTTGTTGTGCACTCGTGTACCGAGAGTGTCTTTTGCGCAGGTAAGTCGAAGCGCGTATTGGATTGGAGTGGCGGGGGAGAAGACGGAAGACAACAGGAGAGCTAACGTGGCACTGAAAACGTTTCACCCTTCCTGTTTTTTTTTTTTCAAAAGGCGCGGACCTGAAGGAGCGGCGGGCGATGGGCGAGGACGAGGTCGTGGCCTTCGTGAAGCGCCTCCGGGCGTCCTTCCTCGCGCTGCAGAGGCTCCCCGTCCCCACCATCGCTGCCGTAGGTGGCGTCGCCCTGGGCGGTGGCTTCGAGCTCGCCCTCTCCTGTGATCTCAGGTGAGCGGTCCCCTCCCCTCCCGACCTCCCGCCCCTCAGCCTCCTGACGCGGTCCACCTCACCCTCCCTCGCGGCCTCAAGGGTCGGGTCTGACGGGTGCGTCCTGGGCCTGCCGGAGACCAGGCTCGCGATCATTCCAGGCGCGGGCGGCACGCAGCGCCTCCCCCACCTGATCGGCGTCCCAAAGGCCAAGGACCTGATCTACACGGGGAGAACCCTCAAGGCCTACGAGGCCTACGAGTTCGGGTGCCTTGACAGGTACGTCGTGCAGGGTGGCGCCCTGGAGGAGGCGCTGTCGCTGGCGAACACCATCGCGGGCGGGGGGCCCGTCGCGCTGCAGGCGGCAAAGGAGGCGGTGGACGGTGGCTTTGCCGCTGCGACCTGGGAGGGCAAGATGGCGGTGGAGGAGGAGTGCTACGCTAGGGTGGTGCCGACGGAGGACAGGCTCGAGGCCCTGGCGGCCTTCTCGGAGAAGAGGAAGCCCAACTTCAAGGGTGCCTGAGGCCCGCTTGGCCTACCTCGTCGTTTTCGACTGTAAACGACTCTAAAGGATGTGTGTTCCACCACGACAACAACAGAAGGGTTGTGTGTTGTTGGTCATCATGTAATGGACCGCCTGCGATGACAACAAGGAAGCCTGCCGATCGATCGGCCCCGTCCCACCAGACAGGGGAACGAAGGAAAAATCAAATCGAATCGGAATTCGATCGGCAGGAAAAGCGGGAGGCCAGCACGGAAGCACGGAAGCACGGAAGCGGGAGGCCTAGGCCAGGTTGGTTAGAGATCCATCCTCCGGGGGGCAGCACTGCTGGGATGAGGCCACCGGAGCGCGCGGGTGCGAACAAGTGCGAGAAGAAGAAGAAGAAGAAGAAGAAGGGCGGCAGGGGGGATGACGTGGAGGCCACCTTGGCGGAGAGGAGGCGACAGAATCGATGCACGTTCTTCCTGGAACAGAAGAATAGGTAAGAACGAACGAGGCGAGGCAGCACAGAACTCCCCATTCCAAACTACAAAGTGCTTTGTACAACTACAAACTACAAACTACAAAGGCTTTGTACTACTTTTTTTTTTTGACTGGACTGACTGGACAGTACTGACTGACTGCGTGTGTTTCATACTCGATCGATCGACTCGATGATTTATATTGTAGGTACTGCAACTCTTGTAGCGTCAAGGGCATGGACCGGTGCGGACACCACCGGGAAGTCGAGGTGCGGCCGAGGGTTAGGTGCCCTGTGGACCCAAGCCACACCTGTTTTAAGGACAAGCTAGAAAAACACGTTTTGAGGTGCAACGCCACCAAGAGGAAGCGCGAGCTAGAGAAAAAAAAGTACTTTTGTCAAGATGTGAACCTTGGAGAGGAGTCACTGAGCACCCTGGACGTCCCGGCCTCGGAGAGGAAACGGGTGGTGCTCGGCCTGTCGGGCGAGGAGCTCAGGTCCCTCGTGTCCAGGGTCCACGCCTCCGTGGCATCGCTCTCCGCCGATCTGGGCTTCACGGAGCCTGAGGACGACCCTTCCCTCCTCCTTCGCCCGGAGGAGTGCTCGCCATGGTTTGGTCTGGGCGAGTTCTCCGGCGAAGGCGCCCACCAGCTCGCCAGAAAGTACAAGGCGCGCCATGTGTCTCAGCAGGCAAGCATCATCGGCAACACCAACGCCTTCGCGGGCAAGGGCGACCGCGACGTCTGCTTGTTGGAGCTTGGCGCCGGGAAGGGCTACCTGGGCGCCATGTGGGTGCAGAGCATGGCGTACAAGACGCTGGTGCTGGTGGACAACCAGTGCTTTAAGTTCAAGGCGGACAGGGAGGTGAGGAAAGACAACTCGTCGAGCGTCAGCAGGCTGGAGTGCGACCTAAAGGACCTAGACGTGACCGGAATCGAGGAGGTGGCCGCGAGCGACAGGTGCAGGGTGGTGGGGAAGCACCTGTGCGGGGGGGCCACGGACCTGGCGCTAGAAATCAGCGCAAACTTGAGGAGCTTGAGGGGGAAAGCAGCGGCAAGGAGGCTGGACTGCCTGGGTATCGCTACGTGCTGCCACCACCGGTGCACGTGGAGGGCCTTCGTTGCGAGGGAAATCTTCCTGTCGCTCGGGTTCAGCGCGCAGGAGTTCCAGCTGGTTTCGTGGATGACGGGGTGGGCCGTCTGTGGACACGGCAACCCCAAGGAGGCGGAGGCGGAGGCCAGAGCGAGGGAGAACGATACTGACGCCGCGGGTCACCCCCTGTTCGGGATGATGACGAGGGAGGAGAGGATGGCCGCGGGGAGAGCTTGCAAGAGGCTGCTGGACCTGTGCCGTGCGAGGTGGCTCAGGGAAAAGGGTATGGCCGCGCGTTACGTGAAGTACGCACCGCAGGACGTCACGGGGGAGAACATGATGCTGTTGGCCAAGTGAAGTAAATTGGATTGGGGTGACTGAACCCAAAGCGTACGCGAAGAAATAAATTAAAAAATGGCGTCAAGCGTACCCTCCTGTCCATTGTCATGCACTAGGATTCTCCTTCCCCCCCACCCACCAGATCGATCTGGCCTTTTTTTTGGTGGGCGGGGTCCCTGGGACCCACCAGACCCCGATTCGAGTCGGTCGCGATGGATGCGGGAGCAGAGGTGAGGACGCGCGCGCGGGGCATGTCCGCGGCGGTGGAGGGTGTCTTCCGCGGGGTTCTACCGCAGGCCCCGCCCCTACCCCTCGTCGCCTTCGTCGGGGCGCCCGAGATCCAAAACGCTTTGGGACACTTCCTCCGCACTAGGAAAGACGCTTTGCCTTGCAACTCAGTGGGCATCACGGAGCCTGAGAACGCGAGAAAGCTTTTCCCGCCCAGGAAGAGGGACGTGGACTACTCGGCCGCGGTGGAGACGCACGCGAGGGAGATCTTCCAGGCCGGTGGCGGCGGCGGGGCGGGGTCCCTCCAGGAGTCCATGCCCACGGAAGGAACGGGGCTGGACCCCCAGGGCGCGGGGCAACCAAGCGTGGACGGGTGCGTCAAGACGAGGTGGTTCGAGAAACATCGAAAGTGCCACCCCGCCAGCGTCGCCCTCTTCGTTCGTTACGCGGACTTCGTGGGGGACCCCCAGCAGTGGACCGCGACCGTGTCGGCCGTGGAGACGGTAAGCTCCGCAGCGAGGCAACGAGGGGCGAGGGTGTGTGTCTGCGTGCTCCGTTCCCCCGGTCCGGAACCCCTCAAGCTCCCGGATGACCGCGTCAGCGCCGTCCGACGCCGCATGGACGGGGACGCGAAGCCCGTCCTGCTGTGCGACCCGGACTCCAAGGAGGACCTCTCGTCCCTCGGTGACGTCCTGCTCGAGCTGAGCTCGTTTTACTACAGGTCGTTGGTGCAGAGGCTGCGGAAGAGGATGGAGCAGGTGGTGCAGCAGAGCAAGAGGAGGTCCCAGAAGTCCCAGAAGAACGACCCCACTTCGAGCGGCAGGAGGGAGAGGGAGTTCCTGAGGCTGAGGGCAAGGATCCTCGTCAAGATTGGAACCATGTGCGAGTTCACCCAGGACTGGCACAACTCACTCCAGTCGTACAAGCAGGCCTACAACCTGGTCGGAGACCTGTTCTCCGCGTCGCAGAACTCGGTCGGGATGGCCTCGGTGATTGAGATGGGGGTGTGCTACCTCCAGGAGGCCCGGGAGGCCCTGAGTGTAGCGGAGAGCCTCGCCGCGAAGGTCGCCACCCTGCTGCTGATCCAGCACAACTGGGTGAGCAGACAGAGAGCCCAGGGGGGTGTGGGCGACGCCAAGGCGGCGGGGGAGCCGACGGAGGCCACGCCCCAGCTCAGGGAGGCCATCTCGCTCTTCCAGCGCCACGTCAGCGTCTTCAGGCTCCCACTCGGCAGGAACCCTAGCCTCCTCGCCCACCTGGAGCAGAGGCACGGCCTAGACCTTGTAGAGGTCTTCCAATGCGTCCACTGGTCGTGGGTCTCGTATCAGTACAAGAAGTTTGCCAAATTGCTGGCGGACCATGTCCCAGACCTCGACCTCTTACTCGAGATCGGCGCCCACCCTTCACACTACACGTCGTGCGCCGCGAGGTACGCCGTCCTGAGGAGGCAGTGCTACGAGAGCTCTCGCAGCAGGAAGCAGACGAGGGAGGGGGGCGGAATGGGTATAGTGGGCGGCGAGGGGGGTGAGGGGGACCCCACATCGGAACTGAGGGCAAGCTTTGCGAGTGGGGAGAGGAGGGTCACCGCCGGGGACTACCTCGGGCAGTGGGAGGTCTCCGTGGGCGGCGGGCCCAGGCGGATGATGGGGGAGACGGAGTTCCTGTGCTTTCTGGAGAGCCAGGAGGGCCGGGTGGACCACCGCGAGGCAATCCTGGAGCTCCTCTCCTCCGCCTCGGACCTGTACGAAGGGGCCGGCTTGAGGAGGCACAAGCTCGTTGCCCAGATCGCCATCGCGGACGAGCACGTCCGGTGCGGCAAGGTGCAGGAGGCGAGGGCGATGCTGCTGGAGGTGGCGGCGGCCCAGAGGAGCGAGGGGTGGGACCACCCGCTCGCTGACGTCCTGCTGAGGCTGAGGAAGTGCGCGCAGCTGCTCAGGATGACCAGGGAGGTGAGTGAGACCGACTGACGCACCGATGATAATGTATTCGCCAACCTTCTCGTGTCGCGGCAAGCTGACGCGTCCTCTCTCGTCTCTCTCTCGTCTCTGCCTCGCTCAGCACGTCCTGCACTCGCTGGAGCTCTGTGGCCTGGAGGGGACGGTGGAGGAGGACCAGAGGGTGGCCATCTTCTCCAGCGTGATGGCCGTCCTGTCGTCTGGAGAGGAGCCGGCGCCCGGGGAGGACGCCTCAGAGGCCGAGGCCGGGATGGCCGCCCTCCTCTCCAGGGCGGCCTATGCCTTCGATATGGACCAGGAGGGCGGGGCGGGGGGATGCGTTACTCTCGCCTCCCTGGCCACCGCTAAGGGGGCTGAGGCAATTGCGCTGGGCCAGGACGCGCGCGCTGTGGTCTCCCTCTCGAGCAGGGCCCCCCTGCCGCTGGAGGTCAGGGGGATCAGAGCCCAATTCTCGGACGGCTCGGAGTGCGAGACGCGGGGTGCGGTCGCGCTGGAGCCTGGCGTGCAGGCAAAGATCCCGCTCTCATTCTGCCCCAAGCTCGCGGGGGACATGAGGTGCCACAAGCTTGAGGTCCTGCTCGGGGACGCTGCTGCGCTGCACTGGTCGGGGGACGGCCCCGCCCTGTCCCAGTTTTGCCTCGAGGTCACCGATCCGGCGGGGAGGCCGAGGGCAGAGAGCCAGGGCCAGGCGCAGCACCAAGCCAAGCGCCAGGACCCCATTTCATGCTCATTCACGATCAAGACCCCTCCCGGCGAGTTCCCGCTGCTGAGGCAGGCCGTGGACGCGGAGGGCAGGAGCCCCGTCCCGCCCCGATTCGTGATCTTCGCCCGCGTTTCTTCCCAGGAGGATGCCCTCGTGATCAGGGAGGCCAGGGTGGAGGGAGCCGGCACGGGGTGCCGCATCTCTGCATTCCCACCGCTGCGGGGGGCGGGCCTGGGGGCGGGGGAAGCGTGCGAGCTGGTGTGCCGGGCTGAGGTGGTCCAGCCCGGGCTGGACGCCGGGGCGGACCTGGGGAGGCTGTTGGTCGCTTGGACGGATGCTAACGGGGTGGAGGGCGAGTCCTCCTTTGCGTTCCCTGGGGTGGCCCCGCGCCAGGAGTCTGTGGCCGCAAGGGTGTCCTTCCCCACCACGGGAGTCAGGGTCGGGGAACCCCTCGCGCTGGCCTTGGAGCTCGAGTCAAGGGATGCCTCGCTCAGCAAGGTCGGGGTAGCGCTGGAAAGCCCGGGCCCGGACCAGATCCTGTTCTCAGGGTATCGGAAGACGGAGGAGCTCCTGGGGCCACGGGACACGAGGAGGCTGACGTGGCACATCGTGCCCGTGGTGACCGGGACGGTGGACCTGCCCAAAATCCGCGTGCAGGTCGGAAAGAAGGAGCTCGTGCTGAGGGAGCGCGTCCACGTCAAGCCCTGAGGCCCCTCGCATCTGCCCTTTGCGATGCCGCATACAAATAACAAGAGGGGCTTTATATATACAACACAAGGATATAGGTCCCGCGCACCCATGGCTCACTTCCTTGTCCCGCTCGTCGCATCCTCCGCCTCCCGCTGCCTCCTCTCGAAGGCGTCCTGCATGTTGGTGAGCTGCGCCAGCAGGCACAGCGTGATGATGGTGTGCGGAGCCTGCCTGAAAAAGTACGGGCCAAACCCGGCGTAAAACCGCGTGGGGCCGTGGCGCCTCATCGTCTTCCTGGCGCAGTCCAGGGCGCTGCGGTACGGCAGCTTGCCCATCTTGTCGGGCTGCATGCTCTGGACCTGGGACTTGACATAGTCGAAGGGCATGGAGAAGACCGCACCCACAAACCCTCCCACCACGGACCCACCAAAGATGCTCACCGCTCCGCCCTTCCTGGCGCCAAAGTTCTCCATCAGGTCCCTGGCCTGGTCCGCCGAGGCAAGCTGGCCCAAGTTGACCGCCATGCACCTGGTGATTGTCATGGCGCTCCCCCTCCACAGGCCCTTGATGCCCTCACCCCTCACCGTCCTCACAAGGCAGTCCGCGACCCCCTTGTAGTTCTTCCTCAAGTGGGAGGGCAGGGAACTATCCGCCGTCAGCCTCACGACCGCGAGGTCGGCGTGGTTGACCACGACCGCCCCGACCGCCCCTGCCGCCAGCGCGCACGCCCCCTTCTCCCAGAACGGGAGCTGGGCGTCCCCCTCGGCGCCCTCTTCTCCCTTATGCTTTCTCATCCTCCTCTTCTTCGCCCTGTCTGTCAGCGTTCGAAAGACCCCAAGCCTGGTCATGCCGTAGGTGCACTGCCTCGCAAGCCCCGCGTCCAGGCCCTTGTACAGGCCGCGCAGTCCCTCCTGCTCGAATATTTTTAAGCCCAGTCTCCCCACGGAGAGCTTGCTGCCCAGCTGGTACCTCATCTTGAAGACGTCTGCGGGCTGAACGAACATAAGTGCAGCACTCGCGGCGGCGCACCCGTTGACAAAAGGCTGAGCCTTGTGCCACGCTGCGGCGGATGCGGACTCCGATTTCGGGTTCTCGGCTGCCATGGTCGCCTGGCGGGGCATCACCACCAGCTCACAAGCTCAAAACCAGTCAGGTCGCGTTCCGTTTTCTTAGTGGGGGGAAAGCCTGAATCTTTGCTTTCGCATGGATCGGGATATACTCCCTAATTCCCGTTCGTTCGGTTCGATCGTAATTGTAATTGTAGGTGGTCGGACTCTTATTATAATGGCAGACCTTGCCCGATCCCGACCCGCTGGCCACCCCAAGCGCCGACGCTCCAAGCGCACACCAGTGCAGTTGGACACCTGATTCCAAGGTGGGGGCCTTGTGAGGAGGAATTATTGGGGCAAGAGATTCGAAATTTGAACTTTTGACATATGAAATAGTTTTTGTCGGATGTCAACGTCCATCAAGGGGTGGTGTGTAAGACCGTTTTTGTACACGAGGTGCGGAATTAGGGTAATCAGCAGGCAGGCAGTGAAGCACGGAGGGAGGTGTGTGTGTGTGTGTGTGGAATCAGGAGCACGCGGGCGGGCGAAAGCGTCTGTCTTCCTGAAGCTGAGCAGAGCGGCCCTTAGGGTGGGAGAGGAAGCCAATCAATTTTCAATCGTCCCGTGATGAGTATGATGAGTACCGCTATGCTTAGAACCTTGTTTCCTAGGGGGAGACAACAGGTCGTCGCCGCCCTCGCCAGGCAGGCAGGAGTGCCCGCCGCCCGGCAGTACTCGGCCGCCCCCGCTGGCGGTGACTTCGTGCTTGACTTTCTCAAGGAGGACCTCGCGGCGTACGAGACTTATCTGGAGGAGTGCCGGAAGGTTTATTATCCTTTGGGAGAGTCAAACGATAAGAATAAGGTCACTAAGTTTGCCAAGGACCTCGAGGCCGCGAGGCAGAAGGCCAAGGTGCCAACGACCGAGGAGAGGCAGAAGCAACTTTTGGGTTTTTTCAAGTGGCAGGCCGGGGATAGCGTGAGGGAGTTCTACAACCTCGCCGCCCCTCTCATGTCCCCTGAGAACGCCTCCGGGGCAATGCTTGCTTTGGACGAGCAGGAGAAGGAGATCGGCGGACCGCTGCTGTACTCGGACGCCAAGAACTTTGCGGCCTTCCAGAAGAAGACCAACGCGATCGCCAAGCAGTACCTCGACTCAGTCAAGGAGAAGACCGGGGTGAGCGGGGAGGAGGTGCTGAAGAACCTGTCTTACTACGAGGCCGCTGCGCACCTGAAGAAGGTGGAGGAGGACGCCCTGGACGCCGTCAAGAGGGCCAAGGAGGGTCCCAGAATTCTGGACCTCTCCCAGCTCTCCGACTTCACGCAGGAGGAGATGAAGAAGCTGAAGGAGATGGGGGGCCTCGGGGACGGGGACCTCAAGGACGTCGACCTGGACCTGAAAACCATCGCGCAGATGCTCCACAAGAGCAGGATGAGCGAGGCCTGAGCTCGCGTAGCTGCATAGGGGCGTTTCTATTCTTAGGTCTTTGGGGGGGGGGCATTTTTTATATAACACCACTTCCGACTAGACGACTCGACTCGATCCCCCTCGAACAAAAATGGGTTCACCTCGCCCCCCTGAACTCGGCGAGGGCGTCCGCTAGGGCGGGTGGCCAGAGCCTGGCCCTCACCTCTTGGGCGGTGTACAGAGCGCAGGGCGAGGAGCTCCCGCCCAGGCCGGGGATCCCGGCCGCGTCGCAAGGGATGGCGACCCCGGTGTCGTAATCCTCGCAGTCGTTCGCGGTCACCAGCCTCTCCGCGTCGAGCATCCTCTGCGCCGCCCTGTTGACGTACTGCTTCACCTTGCTCTTGGGCACGGAGGGAGGGGGCGGGGGATGGGAGGTGCACAGCTGCTGCCACTCCAGCTCGGCCTTACCACCGTAGCCGTTGCCAAAGAGGGCGGCGACCTGGGCGGCCCTCGCGTCCCAGAACTGGGGAAAGCCCTTGTCCAGGGGGTCGGGGCCCTTGTCCGTTTCCTGCTCGCGGGAGGAGGAGATTTGAGGAGGCGAGATGGAGGAGTCAGTGCCACCCTTCAAGGGAGAGAGAGAGAGAGAGAGAGAGAGAGAGAGAGAGAGAGAGAGAGAGAGAGAGAGAGGGAGAGAAAGTCCCTCCAACAGCCTTCAACCCCCACCCACCTGTAAGATCGAGAGGGACCCAACGGTGTCACCGGCACCGTACTTGGCGAGCGCGACGTTGAGCCTGGCGCGCTGTAGCATGGTGGGCGGGCCGCCCCTCAGACCCGCCACGAACCACCCTCGGGGGACCTCCTCAACGTCCAACCCGATCGAGGCGTTGGACGCCAGGACCCCAGAGCACGCCTCGAAGGCCATCACCGCCTCCTCGAACCTGCCCCTTTGGGACAGGGAGTGGCCGATGCCGTCGTAGGCGAGGGATAGGGCCATCTGCCTCGAGTTGCAGACGGTGCAGTTTGCGGAAGCCTCGTAGTACGAGAATACCTGGCCTTGTTGCTCGGAGGTCGAGGGCTCCGGGAGCGACGAGAGCATCGACGCCGCGCGGGTGAGGTCGGCATCCGCTGCGTCCCAGTCCTGAGCGCCGAGCAGAGCGTTCCCGCGCGCCACCAGGCAGGAGGCGAGGACCCCAAAGGCACGGCCCCCGTCGCCGTCCCCACCGTCTTCGGAAGCGGCGACCATCCTTTCCGCCCTCTTCACTGCGTCGTCCAGAAAGTCCAGCGCGGTGAATGGGTCTCCTTCGAGCCTGCCGTACTTGAGGAGCTTTGCTATCGTGGCCTCCTCTGAGTTGGAACCTACGGACCCTGACGCATTCGCCGCATTCGCCATTTCGGGAAAGGACACGAGCGTGAAGGAGAGGCCCGCCATCGCAGAGCCGGAGACCAGGGCCCTCCTGGTTCCCCGCGCCACGACACAACAAGCTTTCCTCCTCTTTCTCTCGTCGTCGTTCTTTGTCCCCGAAGAACTCGAAGAAGAAGTCGAAGTCGTTTGGTTCCTGAGGCGATCATCATGACTCCATGCCTGTGGTGTCGCGCCCCGCCCAACCCTAACGTACATTTGCATCATTGCATCCATCCTATACACCGCCATCCTCCTGGGTTGCTCTCGTGGCTCTGCTGCCTCAAGCCCCATCTAGATCTTCTGGCCAGATCTTCAGCGATTCCGGAAAAAAGGGAGTGCAGTTTTCCCGCAATAGAAATTGCCGAATGAGTAATTTGGGGACGGTCACTATTCGGTGTGCGACGTTCTAAAAACAATAAAAAAAGACATAATTCGGTGTGAGACGTTCTAAAAACAATAAAAAAACCTAAAAACCTAAAAACTAGGACATTTCCCAGAAGAAGAAGATCGAGCTCGAGTGCACAAGTGCACGCCAGACCATCAGACCGCCGCCCTGGAACACGCGGAAGGGGGGAGGGGAGGGGGGTATCCCATAGTGGAGCCACCGATCGGGTTGAGGAAGGACGACAACCAAGCACGATTGACAACCAACCACCCGCAACACCAACTCGCAAGTCTCGTTGGAGTTCACAAACACCACACGCACGCACACTTATATACAAAAGATAGTGCGATGGTCTTTGGCTGCGGGCAGTGTTTGTATTGTTATTTACCGGGTTTGGGGAGCGTGTTGGGTGTGTTGGGGTTTACAACGAACACCTTGATTCAAGGGCAAAACAGCCATCATCATCATCAGGATCACAACCAGTCCACTGTATTCTTCAAACAGGTGCTGACGCTGGCGGGAACGGTCGCGATCGCGATAGGCCTGGTCCTGGAGTACCTGAACCAAGCCCAAAACAGTGGGAGGATTAGGAGCCAGCCTGGTTTGGAAGCAACGAGCGGGAGAGACGAGAGAGAGACAAGAGAGGAGGCAAAGGCAAAGTAGAGTAGAGTTCTGAGAAAAGAGGAGGGCAGGCAGGCAGGATGTGTGCGGCGAGGCTGAACCATCACATCAAGAGGCGCCTGTGGAAGGAGCAGGGGACGCGGTTCACGGATGAATACCTCAGCGAGGTGAGGCGAGCGGCGCAGGAGGCTGAGGAACTCCCAAAGGGCGATGACCGCGTCGCCTCGCTGGCGCGCACGCTCTCCCACTTTTGTGGGATTGGCAACACTTATGGCGAGGTCGCGGCGCTCAAGACGCTTTGGGCGGCGATCGGGTCTGCCGTCCGCGATGGCGGCGGCGGCGCCCACGGCGACCTCCTGAGGAGGCTGGTGGGCCTTGTGGCCCAGATCGCCTTCTTCGACAACTCCAGGGCCCTGCACCGGCAGCTGCTGTCCAACGCCTCGAGGCTCCCGTCACCGTTTCTGGGGCACTGGAAGGAGGCCACCGCGCTCAGAATTCGCGAGGCTTGCGATAGGTCCCGCGGTGGCGCTCTGAGACGAGACGCAAAAGTGGTTGGGCGTGGGGAGGGAGACGACACTCTGGGGTTGGCCAGGGAAGTCCTCTCGATCTCCAAGACGCTCATGTCGCTGCAGTGCTACCCCGCCTTCAGGGACGTCCTGGGGGGAGAGTGCTTGAACATCGCGATGGCCTTAGCCCTGGCCCTCGGCAGGGTGTGCCGCAACGCGGAGGACGGGGGCATCGTGTCCCCAAGCATCGCGGAGCTCTGCCAGGAGGCCGCCAACGTCCTGGTCTCTGTGGTGCAGAACCACCGCGACTCAATGGCACCATCGATGTCATCGTCTTTGGGTGGCGATGGCGAAGAAAGCGCGGTCGGTCAGGTTGCCCTCTCGGCGTTGGGAGTGCTGCACTGCCAGGCCATGCCCAGGGACGTGATGACCACCGCGGCGGTTGCGCTGTGGACTCTAGTGTTTGCGGACCCCAGCTGCGGGGGGGACCCCGACGTGTGTGCGCTTTGGGCCACGGAGGCCGCATTTTTGCCGCCAGAGGGCGGCGCCAGGGTGGTTGCAATGTCAGGCCGGTGCCAGAACGAGGGCGATCAGGGGGACGAGAGCTCATCCGAGGTTCATCGCGTCCTCGCCGCGAGGGGGACATCCCTCGCCGCACAGGTGGGCGGACTGGGCGAATTTGGGTCACTCTGCAGCCTCCGCGGCTTGCTCTCTGCCCTCCCCACTGCGTCCTTCTCTAGCGACCTCCTCCTAGTGGAGGGAGAGAAAAGGGGGGAGCCCTGGTCCTTGATGCTCCAAGGGGTTCTGCCCACAGCGTGCCGCAAGGTGAGGGAGTCTCCCGATTCGCACACAAAGTACCACGCCCTTTGTGTCCTGGACGTTGCACTCAGGAGCTGGGCGCAGTGCCTGAGGTCAAGGCTCAAGGGCGGGAAGACAGGGGCAACTGCAGGACGGGGCAGGGGGGACGCCGACAGGGAGGACGCCGGCGCAGCAGTAGGAGACGAGGAGGAGGAGGGGCTAGACCTGGGGATTTTCGACGAGGATGCGGAGGACGACACCGATGAAAACGACGAGGAGGATGACACAGAGGAGAAGGGGGAGGCTGGGGAAGAGGGAAAGGCTGCTGCGGGGGAGGGGGAGGGGTTGGACGGGATGCACGGGGCTCTCGCGCCTTCTGACCTCCTCGGCCTGGCCGCCCTGGTGTCCTCCTCGTGGGAGGACCCCCTCTCCCTCATCGTCCGCACCTCACACTCATGCTACGGGTCCCTGCTCGAGTGCCACGACCTCCAGTGCCGCCTCATCGGCGTGGACCCCTTACCCTTGCTGAAGAAGCTTTGCGACGGCCTCACCGCGGTGGGATTCCACAAGAAGGGAATCTACACTCCTTTGATGCACCTGAGTAAGAGGCTCGGGCCGCTGCGGACGCTCGAGCTCTGCCCGAATTGCATCCGCGAGTCCATCGGAACGGCGGGGCACGCCAATGACGCCACTTGCACCGCCGCCGCCGGCTTCCTCAAGCACTTTTCCCGCACCCTGCTGTCTGAGGGCCTTCGCAGCGACCTCAGGGCATGGATGGACACGTGGCAGGGCCCGCTGACGGCAGCCCTCGTCCACCAGGGCCAGGGGGCGAGGCAAAACGCCTCCCTGTACCTGCTGCCTATCTTCCTGGAAGCCGATCCCCGGTGCCTTGCCGTCCTGCTGAGTTCCCTGCTGAGCAGGAAAAACGAGGAGGGGCTGGGCCAGAGTGAGGTTGCGGCCGCCGTTTCCGTCCTTAAGTGCGCTAAGGGGCTCGATCTGATCTCCAGGGTCGAGGAGGAGCTGAAGTGCCCGGAGGGGGAATGTGTCTGGCTCGACAAAGAGGTACCAAGGAGCGCGATAGTATCCTCGCTGGACTCCACCCGGGTGGAGACCCTAGAACTGCTGTGCGCCTCGTGGAAGAAGACCTCCCTGCCGGGTAGGGGCGAGCTGGACCTGCTCAGGAGGGCCATCCCCGTAGAGCTGACCTGTGCATCGATGGGGTTCCGGTCAAGGTTCGTCACGCTGCTCAGCAAGTTCTTCGAGAGGATCCTGATCGCCACCAGGAGCGCCAGGAGCCGGCGTAGGGCGGACGACCGGTGGAGGGCCGAGCACGGCAAGGGCAGGGAGGCCAAAGAAGCGGCGGAGGATGAGGAGGCCGAGCTGAGGGAGTGCATATCCTTCCTGATTTGGCTCAGGGGACACCTCTCGCGGTGCCTGTACCCAGGGGCCCCCGTGACGCGCAGGCAGCTGGCGCTTGACCTGCTGGTCGCAATGGCGCGGGTCTTCCGGGTCGACGGCGGCAGCGGGGGAGAGGAAGAGGGAGAGGGGGAGTTCCACCCTCTCGAAGGCGGCCCGCTGGTCGGGGCGGGGACGACGAAGGTGCTGGTCTCTAACGTGGCCGACAGCTGGGACGACGTCAGGGCAAGTGCCGCGGGAATCCTGTGCGCCCTCCCGCTCCCGCTCCCGGGCCTTGACACCGAGGTGGAGGTCACGAGGGCGCTGTGCTTCGCTAAGTCCCTCCTGGTCTCCGCCCAGGTCAGGGAGTCCGACGCGGGGGCCTCCCTTGCCCGCGTGCTGGCCAAGCGATACGCCGCGGAGCTCGGCTGGGAGATGAGGATCCATCCGGATGCCAGCGTAACGGCCGTGACAAATTCAAAGCTGGGATCGCCTGCCGGCGCGGAGGCGACCCTTCCGCTGTTGAGGAGCGCCCTCTTCCTGGTGGACGACCAGGTCTCTCAGGCCAAGCAGGACCTGCACTCGTCCTGCCTGCAGGGCCTGGCCCACGGCGGCCTCCTCCTGTGCCGGTATCTGCTTGAGGACCTCCACGCCGCGGGAGCCCAGACTCTCCGAAGGGTGGACTGTCTCGCTCTGGCGCGCGAGGTCCTCCCCAGGGTTCTGGCCGCCACACGGTGCTCAGCGTGGGCGGTGTCGCAGCAGGACGAGCTGAACGTGGGCGCAGGCGAGGCCGAGGGCGACTTTTCCACTGAGACCTTTTCCGCCGAGACGGGGGAGGGGGAGGGGGAGGAGAGCATCGCCCCCGCCGCCCGGGTCATCATCAACGGATCGTGGCTCACCATCAAGGAGGTCGGTGCAGTCACTGGGAGGCTCGCCAGGATGCTTCTGACCCCCGGCACCCAGAGGGAGGACGGCGGTGGCAGAGCCCGCGAGGAAGTCGCCGCCATTCTGGAGCGCCTCGGGGACAACCTTCTAGAGATCCTGGAGGAGGTGAAGCACAACGGAGCGAGCGAGAAGGCCCACCTTGGCCTGACCGACCTGGTGGGTCCGCTGCTTGAGACCGGTGACCCAAAGCTGGAGGGGATGCCCTACGCATGGCTCTCCAGGCTGCGCAGGCACGCATTAAGGCCGCACCAGACCGGGAGCGACATCGTAAGGAGGTCGGCCGGCCTACCCTTCGCCCTCGTGGCGCTCGCTAAGGCCGAGCCCAAGGGCCTGCCCAAGAAGCTGCTACCCCTGGGCATGAGGACCTTCCTCGACATCGCCTCAGCGGGGCGGGGGGCAGGAGCGGGGGATGATGGTGATGGTGGCGGGCCTGGCGGCAGGGCCTTCATCACCACATTTCCCTCCGCCGGTGACGCCGGGATTGTGCTGAACGTGCTTTCGTACTTCCCCAGGGTCCACGCCCTGAACATGCTGAGCAAGGTCTTCAACGACTCGGAGCTCGCCACGGACACGTCTGGGTTTTACGCTGACGGCCTCAAACTCGCCATCCGTGGCTTTGCGGACGAAAGGTGGGAGGTCCGGAACGGCGCCTCCCAGCTGTACTCCACGCTGGTCGTCAGGATGATCGGGTTCAAGAACGTGTGGCGCGTGGAGACCAGCAGGAAGGCCATCACCTCGTCCGAATTCTTCGACAGGTTTGGGGCCCTGCACGCTTTCTTCCGCGTGGAGCTCGAGGAGGCAACGGAGTCCCTGGGAGCATGCCAAGGCGGCGGAGATGACGACGACGACGACGGAGGAGACACGCGGGTTCTTCCTGCAACGCTCGTTCACCCGTCGCTCCTGCCGATCCTCGGGGTGCTCAGCAGGCTCGGTGGGTCGCTGAAAGAGGGGGAGAACGACGCGCTTTCGCCCAGGAGGCTCGCCCCACTCGTGCAGAGGTGCTGCCTCGCCCAATCCCTCGCGCTGCGGAACCTCGCGGCGGACTCCTTCTCGCCCCTCGTGCCGCCCTCCGAGGCACCGACGTGCTGGCGGGACCTCGCGCAGAGGGCGAAAGCGCTGGCTTCGGGGGAGGAAAGAGGAGGGGCAAATGCTCTGCATGGCGCGGCGCGACAGCTCCGGGTGCTGTGTGAAAGGAACGCCCCAGACCTGCGCTTGCAGGACAGGGAGGACATGGTGGAAGCGATCGCGGAGACTTTAGGCGACTTGGCGGAGTGCTGCTCCAGGCGGCTTGTTTCGTGCCCCTTCGCCAGGAGCGAGGCCGTGGAGGCCGCATATTACGCCGCAAAGTTCGCCCTCGGAGCTTGCAAAAATCAAAGATCAAAGATCTTGCTTTGGGAATCCTTCGCTGGCATGGATGCCGTAACGGGCGTAACGGGCGGCGGGAGGGGGGAGTACGAGTTCGAGGCCGCGATGGCGAGGCTCGTGGTGGCGCTGCTGGGGCACGCCCGCGGCGTGGGGGCCGACCTCCATGGCGACCTCGCCTCCCGCCTGCGCGCCACGGCCCTGTCCAACCTGAGGTCCGAGAGGTACGAGGTCCGCCTTGCGACGCTCGAGGAGGTTGAGTCAAGGTGGGACGACCTGCACAGCGGCGGCCTTGACCCGGCCGCCCTGCACGGGGCGCTACGCGAGGCGGTCGCAGCGGAGGGGCACCATGGCGCCCTCTCCGTGGCGCTCAGGCTCCTCGGGCGCCTGTCGCGGCACGACGAGGAGGTTCTGGCCGAGTACTCGACCCCCTCGCAGCTGCGGGAGGACGCCGCCGTCGCCCTTGTCGTCGCCCTTGAGCCAACCCACGAGGCCCTCAGATCGGACGCTCTGTCTTGCTCTGGCCACCTGGCCTCGGCCGCCCTGCGCCTTGGAGAGGCCACCCACCACAAGGAGAAAGAGGACGAGCAGGAACAGGATCTTGAGTTCCTCGGGGTCCTCTCCGCGTTGGTGGACCTCGCGTCTGAGTTCGCGGAGCCGGGCAGGAGGCTACCGCTTCGACGGGCCGCCTGCTCGTGCCTCTTTGCCAGCGGCCTCGCCAGAAGGCTTCCCTCCTTTTCTATGAGGCTCCGTGCTTGGGTCGCGGCGTGCACGCTGCTGCAGGACGAGGACGACGCCCTGCGCGGGTGGTGTGGGGAGGAGGTGGGCGGCGCCATCGGATGCGGGGGGGTCCAGGCCTCCGTCGTGCTCTCGAGGCTCCACGACCACCTGACCTTGGAGCACGGCAAGGACCCCGAGTACCGCGACTGGCTGCTTTGGAGTGCCGCCACCAATGCGGGATCCTCGGGATCCTGCCCCCCCTCGGCGGCGAGGAGGCTCTTCGACAGGGAGGAGGACAACCCGAGCCGGGAGAGGCTGCTGTCGCTGCAGCTGGCGCTCCTGCAGATCGTCCGCTTGGCAGGGGACGAGGCCCAGACCAAGTTGAGGGCGTATCTGCGTGACTTTTGGGGTGAGGACGACAACGTCACTCGGGGCGCGGGGCGGGCGCCGCCCGACCCCTTCGACCCCGACGGTTTTCTTCACTCGTACGCGGTCCTGTGCCGGGCTCAGGCGGCGGTACAAGCGGGCCTGGTGGACGGAAACGACGAGAGGGTCGTGGAACTGGCGGGTTGGTGGGGTGGGGAGGCCCTGCCACCGCTGCTGCAGGACCTCATGGACGGAGTGCTGGCCTCGGCGGAGGGAAGAGCGGACGGGATCGACGCCTTCTTCCTCGCCCGATGAGGCGAGGAGAGGCGAGGCACGATGCGGTGTGGATCGCTGGCTTGGATTGATTGATTGATTCATCATTTTTCTCTCCTATATTAAATATATTTTGCCAGATTCCCGGCAGTGTTTTGCACTTATTTGTATAAGAAGAATAAAAAGAATAAGAATGGCAGCCAGCTGCGGCGGTTGGTCAGGCCATGGCCTTCACCTTTGGCCACTGCACGCACTCCCTCGCGGCGGAGAAGGGCGCAATGTCGTGAGACGGCGCCATCCCCAGCGTCTTCTCTGCCAGCAGCTTGCCCAGCAGAGGCGCGAACTTGAAGGCGCGGCCACATCCCCCGGTGAAGAGGGTAACTTCCTCGTGAGAAGGCAGCCTGTCCAACACAAAGTACTGGTCCCGAGTGCAGGTATAGGGCGAGGAGTACATGTCGACGCGCTCCCCGACGCCCACCCAGTTCTCGCGAACAAAGTCATCAATCAGCTTGACGATCTTGTCGTTGGGGCGCCTCACGTAGTCGGCCATGTCCCTCATCCTGAACTCTGGGTGGTCGGGGCAAAAGTCAATCCCGACCTTGATCACGCTCTCGTCGCCCTCGCAGGGGAATCCGTAGTACAAGCCGCCATCCCACAGGTCGGGGACCTCCTTACGGAAGCAGAACCACTGGGGGTACTTGTGCTTCAGCTCAGGGTCCACCCTGTAGTGACCCCAGTGCATCGCCCAGAGCTCCAAGTCGAGCTCGGCGTCGAGGTGGCCCAAGATCGAGTTCGTCCACGCACCCGCGGCGAGGACGACCTTGTTGGACCTGAAGAGCTTGCCATCCGCGCAGGTGATCCTAACATCCCCGGGAGATGGGATCCCCAGGTCCAGCACAGAGGTGTTGGTGAACAGGTCGTGCCCCGCGGCGTCCTGGGCGAGGTCCATCATCGCCCTGCAGGCGAGTGACGAGTTGATGCTCCCGGCGGAGGCCTCGTATACCCCCTCGTACCCGGGAACGCTTCGCATGGGCCACCTCGCGTCCATCTTCTCGTGGTGGTCAAAGTATTCGTGGGGAATGTTCAGCTTGGACATGATCTCCGCGGCGCCCGGGATGGAGCCCTCCACCGTCTCCCCCGTGTCTGTCTCCCCGTAGAACAGCAGCCCGTTCTCCTTGAGCAGGCTCAGGCCGCTCTCGCGCTCCACGTCCCTCCACAAGTCCAGCGCCTTGGACTGCATCACGGAAAAGTACTCGTCGCTGTACATCCTGCGGTACATCCTGGACTCGCCGTACGACGAGCCGGAGGGGTCCGCGATCTCGCCGGCCTCCAGCACGGCGACCTTGAGGTCGGGGGCGAGCTTGCTGAGGTAGTAGGAGGCGGCAGTGCCGGCCATGCCGCCACCGACCACCACCACGTCGTACTGGGACTCCTCGCCGTTCACAAAGGTGGTGAACTTTTTGCCCACGGGGAGGCCGGACTTGTCCTCGTGCACCGTAGCGAGCACTGCCATCGGCCTGGCGCTCGAGCCCTGCGAGCTCTGGGTCCTGTCCAGGTATTCTGTGGTCTTGTCCCTCGTCAAAGTCTGGACGAAAGCGTAGACCTCGTTGTCCCTGGCGGACTCGTACTCCTCCTTTGAGAAGTGCTCGATGGAGTCCGCGAGAACGGCCCCGGCGGAGCTCAGCATGTCGGGCACGAAGACCACGTCCCCCCTTCCCACGAGCTCCTGCAGCGCCTCGTCCGACGCAAAGGGGATGTTCGTGGCGCCCACGACGCATTTGGTCTCCCCGCTCTCCCTGAGGTGGGCCGCGGCGGCGTGGGTGATGATCCCGGAGGAGCAGCAAGGCACCAGAACATCGTGTGGGGCGAGCCACCAGTCCTGGTGAGAGACGTTCTCGCACCCAGGGATGTCGGCCCTCGAGGGATCCACGTCGTGGCAGCTGACCCGGCACCCGAGCGAGCTCAGAAGCTCGCTGACGTGGGTTCCGACCTTGCCCGTGCCCACCACGAGGAACCTCTTTCCCTTGTGCCCGCCGAGCAGGATCCTGGCGGCCTCCACCGCGCTCCCCACCACCCCGTGCGCCGTGGACCTGTTGGCGTCGATCGTGCTGTCCAGCGAGGCCAGCACGTAGGGGCACAGCTCGTTCAGGTACCTCATGTCGTCAAAGTTGGTGTTCATGTCGCAACCGGTGTACACCGACCCCTGCAGGGAGTGGAGAGCCTTCGCGACGTCCTCCATGAGCTTCTGCTTGCAGATGGACGGGACGTCCGTCAGGGACTTGGCGTTGGCCACGAGCTTGGCACCCCCGAACCCGGTGTTGTAGATGGAATGCTTGAGCGACATGCCTCTGCTGAGCTCCGCGCACTCCGCCACGGCGTCCTCCTCCGTGTCGTAGGACCAAAGTCTGAGCCCGCCATTCCCGGGCCTTTGCGAGGACACCGGGGCGTGCACCCCGACGTACAGCGACTTGAGGAGTCCCTGCTGGTCCTGGATCGGGATCTCTAGAACGCTAGGCGACACGATCTTAAAGCAGCTGGAGTCCATGCTCGGAGTGTTTTCGTTCATGCGCAGGCCCTGGGATAGGTTCAGGTTTCTCTTCACCTGGCCCAGCACGCTCGCAGGAGTGCCAAGCTGCTTACGAAGGAGACCGCGTAGGGTAGACCCTGCCCCCATCATCATACTCGCACTCGACGCCATCTTCCGTCTGGCCTAAACCACCCAACGATGAGAACGATATCGGTGTTGTCAAAATATATCCTTGGACTCGGGCGCGCCGGCCGGCCGGCTCCTCCTCCTCCTCCGACTCCCGTAGGTCCTGGGACACAGTCGGTGGCAACTCCAATTCCTTCCGTTCGTTCGGTATTGGTTTCTGTCGACCTCGCCCTCTCGTTCGTCGGGTCCGTCGTCGGCTGTCCTGCGGCTCAGGGTGCGCGGCGCGGCGATGGATGCTTGCCTCTTCGATGGCCCAGCAGACCTTTGGATGTCTGTCGTGGCTGGATGCCGTCCCAAATCAGCATCCGATGAGTTGTGTAATTCGCAGCGGTTGATTTTTCGTTCGTGTAGAAAACCCATCTTGTTTGCCCCCCCCCTTCAAGATGAGAAATTGATCTTTCCAGCCACGATTTAACTCGGACGTCTCTACTCTGCGCTTTTTCTTTTTTTGGGCACACCACCAAAAATGAGTGTTAAACCCGGTACACTCCAATCCAGCCCTGGAAATTTCCGATGAGGAGGCCTCCTCGAGGAGGGATCTGTGGCCCCGCACGTGCCCCCAAAGGGCGCGGCTGTGGCTGAGGTTTAGAAGTTGTTTCAGTGAGTGCAGCTGAGGTGCGGGCGCGGGCGCGGAGGGTCACCGCGCCGGTGGACCTAGCGCCGTACCCGACCTACCCGATTCATCCTCATCCTTGATTCCCGCAAGCCTGCGGAAGACGACTATCGAAGTCACCACAAAAAAAAAAAAAAACCAAGCGGCCCGAGTGGCGACGGGACACCGCCCCCCCCAACCCACCGGGGGCGGGGGGGGGGGGGGAGGGAGGCA
>Ga0160423_10000702_pt1 | contig 27775 bp, 24 predicted proteins | sample CRUFie14St8metaG_FD_108191 | JGI IMG/M metagenome (GOLD analysis project Ga0160423, IMG submission 108191) | Marine microbial communities from the Costa Rica Dome - CRUD Field 142mm St8 metaG | ecosystem: Environmental > Aquatic > Marine > Oceanic > Photic zone | place: Costa Rica: the Eastern...
ATGAAATATTTTTTTATTCTGCTTTTATTGGCCTTTTGTAGTTGCAAAACTGAAGAGAACAAAATTTTATTAAAAAAGGGCGATATACTTTTTCAGGATTTAGATTCTTCTCCATTATGTGATGCCATTGAACTTGTCACAAAAGGATATGATAACCGAAACTTTTCACACATCGGAATTGTTGTAGAAACTGGAGAGCTAGAAAAAATTAAATATTCTAACTATAATTATAATAATGATGTTAAAATATTAGAAGCTATTCCTGATAAAGTAGTTATAACAAAATTAGATAGTTTTTTAAATAGATCTGTTGACAAAAATAATAATCCAAAAGTAATTGTTGGAAGATTAAAACCAGAGTATTCTAATTTAATTGATGATGCCATCATTTTTTTAAAAAGCAAACTTGGTGTTCCATATGATGATCTTTTTTTATTAAATAATGATTCATATTACTGTTCTGAACTAATTTATGAAGCATTTAAAAAAGATGAAATTTTTGATGTTTTCCCTATGACATTTTTACACCCAAAAGACAATGACACTTTAAAAATCTGGAAAGAATATTACAAGAAATTAGAAAGTGAAGTGCCTCAAAATAAGCTTGGTACTAATCCTGGAAAAATGTCACTATCAAGTAAAATAGATATTATCCATTTTTTTGGAGAACCATCAAAATCAAAGTAAATTTACTGTTTGTTTTTAGTATCAATGATAATTGTTACAGGACCATCATTTACAAGTTTAATTTGCATATCTGCACCAAATTTTCCAGAAAATACTTTCTTTTGCAAAATATTTGCAAGTTCTAACTTAAACATTTTATAAAGAAAATTTGCTTTTTCTGGGGGCGCAGCTTCTACATATGAAGGTCTATTACCTTTTTTTGTTTTTGCGTGTAAGGTAAATTGACTAACAACCATTATATCGCCATCAACATCTATAACTGACAGATTCATTTTACCATAATCATCTGAAAATATTCTTAAGGATGAAATTTTATTACACAACCAAATAACATCATTATCCGTATCATCTTTTTGAATTCCTAAGAAAATAAGTAAGCCGATCTTTATTTGACACTTTACATTTCCTTGAATTGAAACTGATGCGGATTTTACTCTTTGAATCACTACTCGCATAAGCTGAACTTAATTTCTATATTTATCTTCTTGGGCATCTATTAGTTTCAAATAATTATTATATCGATCTAAATCAATTTTTCCATCACTGACTGCCTTCTTAACTTCACAGCTAGGCTCATCCTTATGTAGACAATTATAAAATTTGCAATTTTTACTATAATTTAAAAACTCAAAAAATGCGCTTTTCATCTGCTCTACACTTATATCAATTAATCCAAATCCTCTTATTCCAGGTGTATCAATTACTGATCCACCACAATCTAAATCAAAAATTTCCGAGTGTGTTGTAGTATGCTGGCCCTGATTATGTGATGTTGAAATTGGTTTTGTGTTTATATTTAAAGTCGGTTGAATTCTATTTATTAGTGTAGATTTACCAACGCCTGAATGACCTGAAATCATATTTAATTTACTTTTCATTACATTTTTTAACTTAGACAAATCATCATTTAAACATGAAATACAAAAAACCTCATATCCAATTTTTTGATAAACATTCTTTAGATAATTTTGCTTCTTTATAAGTTTTTGACTTAACAAATCTTGCTTATTAAAAATTAAAATCACATTTACATTGTTAGCATAGGCAGAAACTAAAAATCTATCAATAAAAGATCTTGTAGTTACTGGCTCATCAAGTGTAACAATCAATAAAGCCTGATCAATATTGGCTGCTAAGACATGTGTTCTTTTTGATAAATTAACTGATTTTCTGACAATCTTATTTTTTCGCGGTAATAATTTTACAATCATTATTTCTTTAAGATCAAATGAAAGTTCAACATAGTCTCCCACTACTATGGGATTTGTACTTCTAATATTTTTAATTTTAAAATTTCCTTTTAGTCGACAACTATATGTTTTTCCTAACTTATTTTTAACTAGATATTTATCACCTATTGTTTTAATAACTTGACCATTCATATTTGCAAATATACAATTGTGATAACTATGATTTATTAATTTATAAAGACAAAAAAATAAAATGAAAAATATAATATCTCTTTATATATTTGTAAAATGTCTATAATTATAAAAAACTTATCAAAAAAATATAACCAACAAAAAGCTCTTGATGGTATTTCTTTAAACATAAAAAAAGGAGAAATTGTTGGTTTGCTTGGTCCAAACGGAGCAGGTAAATCAACTTTAATGAAAATCATCACATGCTATGTTGAACCAACTTCGGGTGAAGTTATTATAAATAATAAAAATATCAACGAAGACCACAAAAAAATTAAATCTGAAATCGGATATCTATCTGAAAATAATCCTTTGTATACATATATGTACGTAAGAGAATATTTAGAATTTTCAGCTAAAATGCATAATGTTTCTAATATAAAACAGAAAATTGATGAAGTAATATTAAAGACTCATATAACAAACGAAAAAAATAAAAAAATAATTGAATTATCAAAGGGCTACAAACAACGAGTTGGGTTAGCAGCAGCTCTTATTCATGATCCTAAAATACTTATTTTAGATGAACCAACAACTGGACTAGACCCTAACCAGCTAGGTGATATTAGAAAATTAATTAAAAAGATTGGAATAAATAAAACTGTGTTATTCTCTACTCATATACTTAATGAAGTAGAAAAAATTTGTGACAGAGTTATTGTGATAAATAAAGGAAATATAATAGAAGATAAACCCATAAAATATTTCCAAACTAATAACATAACGTTAGAAAACCATTTTCAAAAAATTACTACATAATCAAAATGATAAACACTTTTTATTAAATTTGCAAACGAACGTGGAAAAATTTGGCCTATTGCAACCACTAAAAAAAATGCTAAAAAGCATTTCCAATTACAATTTGCCAAATAACATAATAATTATTAAATAAATAAAATGTCATATTATTTTACATCAGAATCTGTTTCAGAGGGTCATCCTGATAAAGTAGCAGATCAAATATCAGATGCTCTTTTAGATAATTTTTTAGCTCAAGATCCAAACTCAAAAGTCGCATGTGAAACACTCGTTACAACTGGTTTAACTATATTAAGCGGAGAAGTAAAAACGAACAGCTATGTTGATGTTCAAAAAGTAGCAAGAGAGGTCATTAGAAAAATTGGTTACACTAAATCAGAGTACCAGTTTGATGCTGATAGTTGTGGTGTAATTTCTGCTATCCATGAACAATCTGCTGATATTAGACAAGGAGTAAATGAAGGAGAAGGACTGAATAAAGAACAAGGTGCTGGAGATCAAGGAATGATGTTTGGATACGCGACAAATGAAACAAAAAATCTAATGCCACTTGCTTTAGATATATCACATAAAATACTAATCGAGTTAGCAGCTATTAGAAAAGAAGGTAAAAAGATGAAATATCTTCGTCCAGATTCAAAATCACAGGTAACTCTTGAATATGATAATGATCATTCTCCAAAAAAAATTACAGACATTGTTGTGTCAACTCAACATGATGATTTTGATGATGAAAAATCAATGCAAATTAAAATAGAAGAAGATGTTAAAAGTATTCTAATGCCAAGAGTTTTGGATTCACTAACATCTGAAAATAAAAAATTATTTGGAGGTGAAAAATATCATGTCAACCCAACTGGAAAATTTGTTATAGGAGGTCCACATGGCGACACAGGTTTAACTGGTAGAAAAATTATTGTTGACACTTATGGAGGAAAAGGAGCTCACGGAGGCGGTGCATTTTCTGGTAAAGATCCATCAAAAGTTGATAGATCAGCCGCATACGCTACAAGGCATATTGCAAAAAATCTTGTGGCAGCTGGATTATGTGAAAGAATACTTGTACAAGTAAGTTATGCTATTGGAATTGCTGAACCAATGGGGATTTTCGTTGATACTTACGGAACGAGTAAAAAAAATATATCTGATGGAGATATTGCACGTATCATTGAAAAAATGCCTTGCTTTAATTTAAAACCTGCTTCAATTATTAAACGTTTAAAACTAACTCAACCTATGTATTCGGAAACAGCAGCATATGGACACATGGGTAGAAATTCAGTTAAAAAAACAGTTGCTTTTAATGTTAATGGTGCCAAAAAAAATATTGACATCGAAACATTTACATGGGAGAAATTAGACTGTATAGATGAAGTAAAATTAGCATTTAATCTGTGAAAAAACTGTGTTTTTGTTTATTTATATTTTTAAACTATCCATTATTTTCTCAAATAGAATTAAAATATGATGTAGGTAACAACAACTTACCTAAATGGGTTAATTTAATGTATTCAAAAGAGCCCAAAATAGCTGAGACAGTTAAAGAATACAATTTATATTATAAAAAAAATAAACTACAAAAAAATAAACATACTCAATACTATAAAAGATGGTTAAGAAATATCAGTAGATATTCAAATGCACCTGTAGCTTCCAAGATTAGCAATAGTAGTAATCAGTGGCAGTGTGTAGGACCATGGGACTTTGATCAATTTGCCGAAAGCAGAAGTTATGCTCCTGGAGCTTCTCATATTTATACAGTTGAACAATCTATAAGTAATCCCAATATTTTATATGCTGGAACTGCAACTGCTGGAGCGTGGAAATCATATGATAAAGGAAATAATTGGGAGCTAATAACTTCTGAAATTTCTTTAAATAGTGTTTATGCCATTGAAATTGATTTTACAAATCCAGACATCATTTATATAAGTGGTAATGAGAAATTATATAAATCTACAAATAGTGGAACTTCTTGGAGTATAATTGGGAACACTAGTTTCACAAATTTATCACATTCAATTAAAGATATTAAATTGAATCCAGATAATAATCAAATTTTATATGTTGCATCTAATCAGGGTCTGTTTAAATCAATTGATGGCGGAAATAATTTTTCAAATATATCCTCTGGAAAATTTCAAGAAATAGAATTTCATCCATTTTCGACAGATACTATGTACTTTATAGAAAACAGCGGTGACAGCACAATTTTTTATCGATCTATTAACGGTGGTAATAATATAGTATCATTTTCAAATGGATGGCCAAGCCCTAATACTGGAGAAGAACAAAAACGAACAGAAATTGCAGTTAGCCCTGCTGATCCAAACAAAGTAGTTGCTCTTGCCACTGGTAGTGCTAATGGAGGTAGCGGTCTATATGGAATATACATTAGTTATAATTGTGGTGAAAGCTGGACTTTCCAATGCTGCGGAGCACAACCTGCAGGTCCAGCTAGTATAAATAATATAAATCTAATGGGATGGCAACCTGATGGATCAGACGATGGAGGTCAATATTACTATGACCTTGCTCTCGCATTAAATCCAAATAATGCAGATATTATTCATGTAGGTGGTGTAAACCACTGGATATCAATAGACAATGGACTTACATTTTCTTGTCCTGCAAAATGGAGTGAGCCTCATAAAAAAGGATATGTTCACGCAGATATTCATGATATAAATTATTTTGATAATGATTTGTGGTTTGCCTCCGATGGAGGAATATTCTATTCAAATAATTCAGGAGATAGTATTTATAAAAAAATGAAAGGAATATCAGGGACTGATTTTTGGGGATTTGGCGTAGGATTTAAAGATAAAAATATTATGCTTGGTGGTACATACCATAACGGAACACTACTAAAAGATGGAAGTACATATATCAATGATTGGTTATCAACTGATGGAGGAGATAATGTTAGGGGGTTTGTAAATTTTGGTAATCCAAGAATTGCTTATAGTGACTATGGAGGTAAAATTTTATCTGGAAATAGGAACCAACCAATAACAAACTTTAACATAGATAAACTTCCAAATGCTTCATATATTATTGGAGAATCTTCAAATATTGCATTTGACCCTCGTTGTCCCAACTGGTTTTTCACAGGAAAAGATAGTATATTATGGTATACAAATAATAATGGTGGAAATTTTATACCTATTTACCATTTTAACGATAAAATAACATCTGTTGAAGTTGCATGGAGCGATCCAAATGTTATATATGTGTCTACTTGGCCGTCTTGGTGGGGAACAAAAAAAATATGGAGAAGTGGAGATAGAGGTAATACATGGTCTGATATTACTCCAACAAATATAAATGGCCAGGATTGGATACCATACGATATAACAGTAAGTAGTCAAGATGAAAATATAATTTGGATTGCAAGATGTTCTATGTATGGTGGTGTTCAAGATGCACAAGGCTATGAAGTATTTAAATCAGTAGATGGAGGACAAAATTGGAATAATATTACAACATCAACTCTAGATAATATAAATGCTACAAATATTGTACATCAAAGGGGTAGTAATGGCGGTATATACTTGGGTACACGAAATACTGTTTACTACAAAAATAATAATATGCAAGATTGGGAAATTTACAACAATAATTTACCTAAGAGTACATTTTCCACTCAATTAATTCCAAACTACAGAGAAGGTTTGCTATTAAATGGAACAAATAGATCTGCATATGAAATTAATTTTTATGAAGACTCTCCACCTTCAGCACAAATCGCAGCAAATAAATTAAATATTAATTGCTTAAATGATACCGTACAGTTTATTGATCACTCGGCGTTAAGAAAAAATAGTGCAAGCTGGCAATGGAGTTTTATTGGAGGCAATCCAAGTAGTTCTAATTTAGAAGATCCTATAGTTGTTTATTCATCACCGGGAAATTATGATGTTAGTTTAACTGTAACTGATATTTTTGGTACTTCAACACAATATTATTCAAACTTTATCAAATATTCGGATACTATATTTTCTATATCAAATAACAATTCATTACATGAAGGCTTTGATTCTGGTAACTTTCCACCTAATTTATGGTCCACTCCAAATGCGACCTTTTCATGGACAAGCATAAATGTTGATTCTGGCTACAATTGCCTTCCAACAACAACTGCTTTTGTTAATCATTATTCAATAAACCAAAGAGGAAAGGAGGCTTACTTATTAACGAAAAAAATTAGTCTAAATGGCAGTATTGGAGCTCAAAATTGGCTAATATATGATTATGCCTATTCAGGATATTCTAGTTCTTATAATGACGGTTTAAGAATCGATGTGTCTTTAGACTGTGGAAATACTTGGGATTCTATTTATGGTGCAATAGGACAAGATTTACAAACCACTAGCTATGTTACTGGACCGTGGAATCCAACATGTGGTAGCTGGTTAAGAGATAGTATTGACTTATCTAGCTTAGGTTTAAATGGTGATACAATGATATTCAGATTTGCAGCAATTAATGATTATGGAAATAAATTTTATTTAGATAATATAAATATTAACGGTCAAAGCTTACTAAATATTGATGACCAAGCAAATTCTAATGCAGTTATTTTTCCAAACCCAAATAATGGGAATTTTAAAATAAGAACAGACTTAAATAATTATGAAGTTAAAATAACTACTTCCTTAGGAAAAAGTATATATAATAAGGTAACTAATGAGGGTACTCAAAAAATTGATTTATCAAAATATCCAAAAGGTATTTATATTTTAGAAGTAAAATCGAGTGGATATAAAGAACAAAAAAAATTAATTATTCAGTAGTTAAATATGAATAACTTCATCATATGCATCTGCAACTGCTTCCATAACAGCTTCACTCATTGTAGGATGAGGATGAACAGATTTTAATATTTCATGCCCTGTTGTTTCTAATTTTCGAGCAACGACAGCCTCAGCAATCATTTCAGTAACATTATATCCAATCATATGACAACCTAACCATTCACCATATTTAGCATCAAAAATAACTTTAACAAAACCATCTTTATGTCCTGCGGCAGAAGCTTTTCCAGATGCTGTAAAAGGAAATTTTCCTGTTTTAACTTCATAACCAGCCTCTTTTGCTTGCTCTTCAGTATAACCTACTGATGCAATTTCAGGATTACAATAAGTGCAACCTGGAATATTTTTATAATCAATCTTTTCAGGATTATGACCCGCTATCTTTTCAACACATATTATTCCTTCTGCGGAAGCAACGTGTGCTAAAGCTTGTGTGGAGAGAACATCTCCAATTGCATAATAACCGTTAACATTTGTATTATAAAAGTCATCAACTAAAATCTTTCCGTTTTCTGTTTTTATACCTACATCTTCAAGACCAATACCTTCAATATTTGCTGTAATACCTACTGCTGAAAGTACAACATCACATTCAATTATTTCACTTCCTTTGGAGGTTTTAATTGATACTTTACAACCATCTCCTTTAGTATCAACTTTTTCAACAGAAGAGTTAGTTAAAATATTTATTCCTGACTTTTTAAATATCCTTTGGAGCTGCTTAGAAATATCTTTATCTTCTAGCGGAACGATATTTGACAAATACTCAACTATTGTTACATCAACTCCCATAGCATTATAAAAATATGCAAATTCTACCCCAATTGCACCAGAGCCAATGACAACCATTTTTTTTGGTGCTTTTTTTAGTACTAAAGCATCTCTATATCCTAATATTTTCTTACCATCTTGAGGTATGTTAGGTAAAACTCGAGATCTTGCACCTGTAGCTATAATAATGTGTTTTGCTGAATAGTCTGTAGTTTTTGCATCAGAAGTAACAGAAACTACATTTTCTTTTTTTAACTTTCCAAAGCCATTAATGACAGCTATTTTATTTTTTTTCATCAAATATGCTATTCCATTGCTCATGCCATCAGCTACATCCCTACTCCTTTTAATGACAGCAGGAAAATCTGATTGCACACCGTCTACTTTAATACCAAAATCTTCTGCATGATTTATATAGTCAAACACTTGTGCTGATTTTAATAAAGCTTTAGTAGGTATACATCCCCAGTTTAAACAAACTCCACCTAAACTTTCTTTTTCTATAATTGCTGTTTTAAAGCCTAACTGAGAAGCACGAATAGCGGTGACATAACCACCGGGGCCACTTCCAAGTACAATAACGTCGTAATTCATTTTTTAAAATTTTTATTATGCAATATTATGCAGAAATCCATTGTATTGCAAGCTAAAATGAAAAAATTAGCTTTTAAAAAAATAAACTTTATAACTATTAGAAATTTGTATTTTAGCAAATGAACATATTTGGATGATAAACTACTACATTTCATACGAAAAGCCCCACAGGCACTACGTTAATTTTAAATTAATAATTGACACAAAAAATGAAAAAAAAATTCAGTTCCAACTAGCTGCATGGAGACCGGGAAGATACGAACTCGGAAATTTTTCTCAAAATATTAGTAATTGGAGGGCAGTAAATGAAAATAGTGAGCTTTTAAATTTTAAAAAAATCACAAAAGACTTATGGCAAGTAGAGACAGAATCATCAAAAAAGATCACAATAACATATTCTTTTTACGCTAACCAACTGGATGCAGGGTCTTGTTATTTAGACGAATATCAACTTTATTTAAATCCTGTTCATTGTATTTTTTATGTTGTGGGTCGCGAAAATGAAATGTTTAATGTAAATCTTGATTTACCAAAAGATTATCAAATAGCCACTTCTCTAAAAAAAAATAAGAATTTATTAACAGCAAATAACTATGATGAATTAGCAGAATCTCCATTTATTTGCTCTAATTCTCTTCAACACAACAAATACAGTGTTAATAATATAGATTTTCATCTTTGGTTTCAAGGAAAATGCAAAATAGATTGGGAAAAAATAAAAAAAGATTTTTACTTATTTACAAAGACTCAAATCGAACATTTTGATGGTTTTCCAGTAGACGAATATCATTTTCTATTTCAGATTACACCATATAGAAGTTATCATGGGGTTGAACATACAAAAAATACAGTTCTATTATTGGGTCCAAGTGATAAAATTATGAATGAAAAGTATGAAGATTTACTAGGTGTTTGTTCTCATGAACTTTATCATACTTGGAACATAAAAGCAATAAGACCAAAAGAGATGTTTCCATATGACTATACAAAAGAAAATTATTTTAGAACTGGTTTTGTAGCAGAAGGAGTAACAACATACATGGGCGATTTGATGCTATATAAATCAGCAGTTTTTAATTGGAAAGAGTTTGTCAAAACACAAAATCAAAATCTGCAAAGACACCTCATGAACTATGGTAGGTTTAATCTTTCGGTTGCAGATAGTGGCTTTGATAATTGGTTAGACGGATATAAATTAGGAGCCCCTAACAGAAAAGTTTCTATTTACCCTGATGGAGCATTATGTATGATGATGATTGATTTGGAAATAATAAAAAATACAGATGGAAAAGCAAGTTTAAATTCTGTGATGAAAGAACTTTACGATAATTACGCATTAAAAGGAAAAGGATATTCAGAAGATGATTTTAAAAATATATGTGTTAAATATGGTGGTTTAGCAATAATAGAAATTTTTGAAAATCATATTTATGGTGTTATAGATTATATTCCTACATTAAAAAAATCTCTTCAAATTGTTGGCTTGCATCTTAAAGAAAAACTCAATCCAAATATTTCTGCACAATATTTTGGTTTTATTGCTACTAAAGAAAATGGAAAACACATTATAAAAAAAGTTGAGCCTAATTCAATAGCTGATAAAAATAAAATTGGCCCAGAGGATGAAATTATAGAAATTAATAATGAAAAAATTGAAGAACCTTTAGAAAATATTTTAAAGGACTGTAAAAAAGAAATGTCATTTACAATTAAAAATAAATTTTCAAAAAAAATTGTCAATTTAAGTTGTGGAAACTACTATAAATTGTTAGAAATAGAGACTGATAAAAATATTAGTAATAAACAACTAAAATTAAGAAAAATTTGGTGTAATAAATAATTTAAAATGAACAAACAATTTAATAAAATCATAAGAGAAAGAAGGTCTGTTTTTCCAATTCAATTCAATGGAGAAGTTATAAATAATTCAATAATTAAAGAAATTGTCTTCAACGCTAACACAGCTCCTACACATAAAATTACTCAACCGTGGCTTTTCAAAATTTTTAGTAGTACATCAAAAAAAAATTTAGCTGATGAGATACTTAAACTTAAATTTGGCAAAGAAATACCGAAAAATGAAAAAGAAAAATTGAGAAAAAAGTTTAATTTAACTAGCCATATAATATGTATTTGTTTAGATAGAAGCGATGAAAATCTTATTCCAGAATGGGAAGAGATTGCTGCTGTTTCCATGAGTGTACAAAATATGTGGCTAACTTGTACTGCTAATAATTTAGGTTGTTATTGGAGCAGTCCAAAAATTATCTCTAAACTTGGGTCTTTTCTTAATCTTAGAGAAAATCAAAAGTGTTTAGGTTTATTTTATATTGGAAAATATAATGAACTTTCAAAAAGATCTCTAAACAAAAAAGATGTTAACGAAAAAGTCGAATGGCTATAAAAATTTTAAATTAAATTATGGTATAACTTATTTTTTAAATGAAAGAAACAATCATAAATAATAAAACATTTCAACAATATATCTCAAAAGAAGAGATAGATAATATTGTAACTGAAATAGCAAATAAGATTAATAATAGTAATACTAAAAAACCTCTTTTTATAGCTGTATTAAATGGTTCCTTCCTTTTTGCAGCAGACATTATGAGAAGAATAACTATACCTAACGCAGAAATATCATTTATTAAACTATCTTCATATGAAGGAATAAAATCAAATGGAGAAATAAGTGAATTAATTGGAATTAAAAATAATATTTCTGGAAGAAATATAATTTTATTAGAAGATATTGTAGATACTGGAAATACATTAGAAAAAATTATTGAATTATTAACTCAAGAGCAGGTTAGTAGTATAAAAGTAGCTACATTACTTTTTAAACCAAACGCTTACAAAAAAGATTTAAATATTGATTATATTGGAAAATCTATTGAAAATGATTTTGTAGTAGGTTATGGATTAGATTATGATGAAATAGGTCGTAACTTACCACATATTTATAAACTAAAAAATTAAAAATGTTAAACTTAGTATTATTTGGCCCTCCGGGAGCTGGAAAAGGAACTCAAGCAAATTTATTAATTAATAAATACAACTTAACACATCTCTCAACCGGAGATATATTAAGAAGTGAAATAACTGCTGGAACAAAATTAGGCTTAGAAGCTAAAAGTCTAATGGATGCAGGAAATTTAGTTCCAGATGAAGTTGTAATTGGTATGATCGCATCAAAATTAGATAATAATTCTACATCAAACGGGTTTATCTTTGATGGATTTCCAAGAACAACAGCACAAGCTAAAGCATTAGACGATTTATTAGAGAAAAAAAATACATCAATTAATATAATGTTATCTCTAAAAGTTGAAGATTCAGAATTAATTAAACGATTATTAAATAGAGGAAAAGATTCTGGAAGATCTGATGACCAAGATGAAAATATTATTGCTAATAGAATTAATGAATATAATAATAAAACTGCTCCACTTAAAGATTATTATTCAAAACAAAATAAATTACGAGAAATAGATGGTATAGGATCGATTCAAGAAATAGCATTAAATTTAAATCAAGTTATTGAAAATCTTTAGTAATTTATGAAGGTTAAAAACTCAAACTTTATTGATTATGTAAAGATATTTTGCAGATCTGGAAAAGGTGGTGCTGGTTCAACTCATTTCCACAGAAGCAAAACTACTTCTAAAGGAGGCCCTGATGGCGGTGATGGCGGCAATGGAGGCAACATTATCATTAAAGGAAATTCACAAATGTGGACCCTACTTCATCTCAAATTCAAAAAACATATTTTTGCTGAACATGGTGGAGTTGGTAGTGGTAATCACAAACATGGGAAACATGGAAAAGATAAAATAATTGAAGTACCATTAGGTACAGTTGCGAAGGATGCTGAAACAAATAAAATTTTGTTTGAAATAACTGAAAATGATGAAGAATTTATTTTAGTTGAAGGGGGTAAGGGTGGTAAAGGAAATTCTCATTTTAAATCATCTACAAATCAAACACCAAGATATGCACAGCCAGGTATTGATCTTAAAGAAGGCTGGTACATACTAGAACTTAAAGTATTAGCTGATGTTGGATTAGTAGGCTTTCCAAATGCTGGAAAATCTACACTACTATCTATAGTATCAGCCGCTAAACCTGAAATAGCTAATTATCCATTTACTACATTAACACCAAATTTAGGAATAGTATCATATAGAGATGAGAAATCATTTATCATGGCAGATATTCCAGGTATTATTGAGGGAGCTTCTGAGGGTAAAGGTTTAGGACATCGTTTTTTAAGACATATTGAAAGAAATTCAACACTATTTTTTATGGTACCTGCTGATGCAGATGATATAGAAAATGAATACAAAATTTTGTTAACTGAATTAAAAAAATATAATCCAGAACTACTAGACAAAAAAAGAATTTTAGCTATTACAAAAAAAGATTTACTTGATAATGAGTTACAAAATGCAATTTCTGAATCATTATCTGAAAAATTACCTGTAACAATTTTTATTTCATCAATAACAAATTATGGTATATCCAAATTAAAAGATTTGATTTGGAAAAATTTAATTTCCAATGAATAAACTAAATAAAATAGATGAATATCTTTTTAGATTAATTAACTCAAGTGGATGGCAACAAATGGATGACATTATGATAATGATATCATCTAAATACATATGGATTCCTTTATATCTTTTTATTCTTTATAATTTATTCAAACTACACAAAAAAAATTTATATAAAATTTTGTTTTCTTTAATCTTACTTATATTTTTTGCTGACATGGGATCAGTTGAAATATTTAAAGAAACCTTTCAACGACTTAGACCTTGTCATGCTCTTCAAGATATACGCTTAGTTGATAATTGTGGAGGAAAATTTGGTTTTATATCATCACATTCTGCCAACTCTTTTGCTATTGCTTTTTTTATTAGTCTATTAATGAAAAATAAATGCTGGTTCTTTTCTTTATTTTCATGGGCAACATTAATAAGTTATAGTAGAGTTTATTTAGGAGTACATTATCCTTTTGATGTTTTATGCGGGATGTTTTGGGGACTATTTGTAAGTTTGTTGGTATATTTTGTTTATAAAATGAAATTAAAAAAGTTTGACAGCACATGGGCAGTTTGGTTCTTATTAGTGTGTATCTGGAACTTTGGATGGTCAAATGCTCCAGCAATTGCTGATGTATTTGTAGCTGTTAGTTTATCTCTATTAGTAATTTACTTTAAGAAAAAAAACAAATGAAAAAGTACTTTTTAATAATTATTATTTGTTTTAGTTATTTAAATCTATTTTCTGAAAAAAAACCAAAATTAGTTGTTGGGATTGTAGTTGATCAAATGCGTTTTGATTTTATAGAAAGATTTTGGAACGATTTTGGCAACAATGGATTTAAAAAACTTATAAAACATGGACATTTTTGTAGAAATACTAATTATAGTTATATGCCGACATACACCGGACCAGGACATGCTAGTATTTTTTCTGGAACTACCCCTTCAGTTCATGGAATAATCGCTAACAATTGGTATGATAAAGAAACAAAAAAATCTATTTATTGTGCTGGAGATGGGAAAATGCATACTATATGTAATTGTGAAGAAGAAATGAAAGATGTTGGATCTGATGAAGGAAAAATGTCCCCTCATCATATGCTAACTACAACCATTGGAGACGAGTTGCAGCTATTTAACACAAAAAATAAAGTTATAGGTATTTCTCTAAAGGATAGAGGAGCTATCTTATCAGCTGGGCATAGTGCTGACGCAGCGTATTGGATGAATAGTGATGGACAGTGGATAAGTAGTAGTTTTTATATGGACTCTTTACCTAATTGGTTAGTTGAATATCAAAATAAAATTAATCCCACTTTTTACTTAAAAGGTAAATGGAATATGAACAATAGTTTTAATTATGACCTAGATAGTTTATTCGCACAAAAAGGAGGGGGCGCAATTAAATCAACACCATATGGAAATACAATTCTAAAAGATTTAGCTATTGAAATTATTGATAAAGAAAAATTAGGTGGATCTTATACAACTGATTTTCTTACTATTAGTTTTTCTTCAACTGATTACATAGGACACCAATATGGACCTCACTCTGATGAAATTAAAAACACTTACATAAAGTTAGATAAAGATCTTGAAGATCTCATCAAAAAAATTGAAAATAAAATCGGATATGAAAATACTCTAATTTTTCTCACTGCTGATCATGGTGTCGTTTCTGAACCTTCTGAGCTTCTGAAAAGAAAAATCCCAGGGGGATACTACAACAAAACTCAAATAATTAAGGATATTAATGACTATTTACAAAATCAATTTAATTGGCCTAACAAAGAATGGGGTGTAGAGTTTAACTATGTCTTAAATTTTTCTAATTATCAAATTTTTCTTGATAAAGATTTGATTAAAAATAATTTAGGATTTGAATTCATTGAAAAATCTAGAAATTTATGTGCTGATTATCTATTAAAATATGATTGGATTAAAAATACCTATACCTCAACACAATTACATAATAATGAATATAATGAGTTACCAAGTTCGTTAGTTCAAAAAGGATTTAATCAAAAACGATCAGGAGATATTATTATTAATCCTCAAAGCGGATGGATTAGCTATAGTTGGAGGCAAGGTGGAACAACACATGGATCATGTTTTAGCTATGACACACATGTCCCATTAATTTTTTGGGGTGGAAATGTTAAAAAAGGTAAAACCGATAGAAAAATTTATGTTAAAGACATTGCTCCTACCATTTGTTTATTATTGGGAATATCATATCCAAACGGATGTACTGGAAATCCAATTTTTGAGGTTACAGAATGAAAACTATAACTTGCGAAAACTATGAAGTTATAATTGGAAAAAATTCTATAAAGTCATTTAATTATACTTGCTATTCAAAAATTGCAATACTAGTTGATGGAAATACTAAGAGAAATTGTCTAGCAAAATTTTTACAAGAAGTAAATTTTTCAAAAAATTATTTTGTTATTGAAATATCTGAAGGAGAACAAAATAAAACTATTCAAACTTGTATTTACATTTGGGATAAGTTAATTGAATATGAATTTGATAAAAACTCTTTGTTTATCAATCTAGGTGGCGGTCTTGTAAGTGATATCGGTGGATATTGCGCTACTAATTTTAAAAGAGGAATTGATTTTATAAATATTCCAACGACATTACTAGCAATGGTTGACGCATCAATTGGTGGTAAATTAGCAGTTAATTACAATAACTTAAAAAACCAAATAGGATTATTTAAAAATCCTATTAAAGTTTTAATAAACTGTTGTTTTTTAAAAACATTGAGTACACAGCAAGTTAACTCAGGATATGCGGAAGTAATAAAACATACTTTAATTTCAAATAAAGATGCTTGGGAAAATTTAAAACAAAATGACTTAAACAATATGAATTGGGAAACTGTGATTTACAATTCAATATCAATTAAAAGTAATATTGTTTTACAAGACCCTCATGAAAATAACTTGAGAAAAATATTGAATTTTGGTCATACTTACGGACATGCGATTGAGAGTTATTACTTAGAAAAAAACAATCCTATTTTACATGGTGAAGCTGTTATGATGGGTATGATTTTAGAAGCTGAAATTTCAAAACTTACTCAGGAAGATAAAATTGATATTAAAGAATATATTCTGTCGAATTTCGAACTACCATATTTCCCAAACAAAAAAAAATTAGCTAAGTATCTTAAATTTGATAAAAAAAATAAAGATATGAAAGTGAACTTCTCATTGCTCAAAGAGATAGGAAAATGTGAATTTGATGTCTTGATTAAAACAAATGAATTATAAAATATTTCATCCAAGTAAAGATATCAATTGTGAAATTGAGCTTCCAAGCTCAAAAAGTATTTCAAATAGAATTCTTATAATAAGAGCTTTATCCAAAAAAAAATTTAAAATTGATAACTTATCAGATTCAGATGATACTAATATTTTGAAGGTTAATTTAAAAAAAACTAAAAATATAATTGATATTGGAGCATCCGGAACAACATTTAGATTTTTAACCGCATATCTCGCATGCAAAGAAGGTGTTGATTGCATTATAACTGGTTCAGATAGAATTCAAAATAGACCAATTGACCAACTAGTAAATACTTTAAATGATTTAGGAGCTGATATTTCCTATGTAAAAAAAAATAATTTCGCTCCCTTAAGAATAAGAGGGAAAAAAATAAATGGTGGAGACGCCACAATTAATGGAAATATTAGCTCACAGTTTATTTCATCTCTTATTTTAATTGCTCCTAGTCTTAAAAGTGGATTAAATTTAAAAATTAAAAAAGAGATAGTATCAAAACCATATATTGATATGACTTTATCGTTACTTAATTATTTCAGTGTTAAATATGAATGGAAAAAAAATATAATATCTATCAAACCTCAAAATTACATTGCAAAAGATATAACTGTAGAAAGTGATTGGTCAAGTGCAGCTTTTTGGTTTCAAATAGCGTACCTATCTAAAAACTGTAAAATAAAGCTCAAGAAACTTAATGAAAACTCTATTCAAGGAGACAAAGAAGTGTTAAAAATCTTTGAAAGACTGAATATTAAATCAGAATTAAAAAATAGTATTCTAACAATTACTAAAAATAAGACAACATATAAATTTCCAAAAAAAATCAATTTGATTAATACACCTGATCTCTATCAATCTATAAAATGCTGCTTGTTTTCTCAAAATATTGAATGTGAAATTAGTGGATTAAATACATTAAATAAAAAAGAAACTGACAGAATTAAGTCTGTTGATACAGAACTACAAAAACTTAAAACAAGTAAAAAAATAAAAACATACAATGACCATAGAATGGCGATGTGCTTTACACCTATGTCTCTCAAATATGGAGAAATAGAAATTTTAAACGGTGATGTTGTAACAAAGTCATATCCAAAGTTTTGGAAAGACATGAAAAAAGCTGGATTTATAATAACTTCTTTAAGTCGAGTAAAGACTTAATCTCAGGTACACCAATTATATTTGATTTATTTAGGTTTGGATTAAAATAAATAGCTTTCAAACCAGCATTTTGTGCACCAACTATGTCAGCAATATAGTCATCCCCAATCATGATACATTCCTCGGCTAATGCATTAGCATTTTCCAGTGCATATTTAAAAATTTTTTTATTTGGCTTTTTGACTCCAACTTGCTCAGATGTAATCACATTTTCAAAAAAATTATTTAATAATGATGCTTTTAATTTAATGTGTTGAACCTCCTTAAATCCATTAGTAATAATATGCAGTTTATATTTTTTAAAAAGATAATTAAGTACTTCGACTGTATTTGGAAAAAGTCCAGTCTTCAAAGGAGATTTTTCAATATATGTCTTTCCTATTAATTTACCTAAGTTAGAATCTTGAATATTAAATTCTTTTAACGCTAAAGCAAATCGTGAATCTCTTAAATATTCTTTTGAAATTTTATTATCTCTATATAAATTCCATAATTTACTGTTGTGGTATTTATATTTATCTATAAATAGGTTAACGCTACTTACACCTAGCTTTGATAATTTAAAATCGTTAAAAATCTCTGTTAGTGTTACAATAGAATTTTTTTCAAAATCCCAAAGAGTTCTATCTAAATCAAAAAAAATATGCTTTACTGTCATATATTTATAAAAGTAAAAAAAAGGACTCAATTGAGTCCTTTAGTGTATTTATATAGTTAATTTTACTATTTTGATAATTCAGAAACGTGTTTTGTAAGTTTTGATTTTAAGTTAGATGCCTTATTTTTATGAATTACATTCTTTTTTGCTAATTTATCTAACATAGATGAAACTTTTGGTAATAGTGCTAATCCGTCCTTCTTTTTAGTTGTTTCTTTGAGCTTTTTTACAGCATTTCTTGTTGTTTTATGCTGGTATTTATTAAGCAACCTATTAGTTTCTGATTGTCTGATTCTTTTAATTGCCGACTTATGATTTGCCATAATTATAATTTTTTGTACCCCGACGGGGAATCGAACCCCGGTTACCAGGATGAAAACCTGGCGTCCTAACCACTAGACGACCGGGGCCTGTCTATTTTAAAAATTTAGGTTGCAAATTTATAATTTTTTTAAGTTTTTGCAAGAATTTATTCATTATTTGTCTCAAAAGAAAATTTATAGCCTAGCCTTTTAGAAGTTTTTATTTTTTGATTAATGTTCATATCTAATATTTGATGCACATAAATTTCACGTACTCTATTAAATTCAGGCGCAACTATATCATCATTTAAAGCATGTATCATCAAGACATCAATAATCTTATTTAAATAATCATTATTTATTTTTTGTTTCAAAAAATCATTAAATAAGTAACCTATCTCTTGATCACCTTCAACAAAAAATTGCAAATCTTTGTTTATAAAAATTCTTGAAATAAGAAAACCTGAATCATTTACTCTATTATATTTTAAGGAATCAGATAAAAAGTTGTAAACATGAATAACACCAAAAAAGATTCTAAGAGGATCTTCTTTAATATATTTTGTTTTATAAAGAGAATGATTGTTTGGTAACGTAAAAATATTTGAGTGCATATGGAATAACAATGTTTCACCAGAAAATTTAATTTGTGCTTCAAACTTTCCTTTACTTGAAAATGAAACCTCAATATTTTTATCTTTTTCTTTTATTTCTTTAAAAATTCTATTTGCTTTTTGTTTAAGAACTTTTTGTAAATCAATAAATATTTCTTGAGTTTTTCTATAAACATCTTGCTTAGTTGATGCCTTTTCGTTTAAAATATTAATAATATCTTTTTCCATTTAGTATGCTTTTGCAAAGACTACTCGCCTATCTGATTTTTTGCCACTAAACAAACAATATCCTTGCTCATTAGCTGAATCAAGTGGTATACATCTAATCGTTGCTTTAGTTTTTTGCTTAATTAAATTCTCTGTTTCAGATGTACCGTCCCAGTGAGCATAAACAAAACCTCCTTTTTCAATTTGATCGATAAAATCTTCTTTGGTGTCTACATGAAATGTATTTTTTTCTCTGAAATTTAGAGCTTTATTAAATAAATTTTTCTGGATATCTTCTAAAATTTCATTTACCTTATTATCAATATTAGAAATGTTATACGTTATTTTCTCAAGATTATCTCTCCTTGCTAGTTCTATACTACTATTTTCGATATCACGTGAACCCAAAACTAATCTAATAGGAACACCTTTTAGTTCGTACTCTGCAAATTTCCAACCAGGCTTGTGTGTATCTCTATTATCATATTTTACTGAAATGCCAATTTTTTCTAATCTTAACTTTACATCATTAGCAACTTTATTTATCTTATTTAATTCTTCATCTGTCTTGTATATTGGAACTATAACTACTTGAAAAGGAGCAAGATTTGGCGGTAAAACCAAGCCCCTATCATCTGAATGTGTCATTATTAATGCGCCAATTAAACGTGTAGAAACTCCCCAAGAAGTTGACCAAACATACTCCTGTTTTCCCTCCTTAGTAGTAAATTTAACATCGAATGCTTTAGCAAAATTTTGAGCTAAAAAATGTGAAGTTCCAGCTTGTAAAGATTTTCCATCCTGCATTAGTGCCTCTATAGTATAAGTTTGATCAGCACCAGCAAACCTCTCAGAAACAGTTTTTATTCCCATTACCACAGGCATTGCCATAAAATCTTGTGCAAATTTTGAATATACCTTTATCATTTTTTCAGTTTCCTCAACAGCTTCACTTTTAGTTGCATGAGCAGTGTGTCCTTCCTGCCATAAAAATTCAGCCGTTCTTAAAAACAATCTTGTTCTCATTTCCCATCTTACAACATTAGCCCACTGATTGATTAATAATGGTAAATCTCTGTAAGACTGAATCCACTTTCTGTAAGTATCCCAAATTATTGTTTCTGATGTTGGTCTCACAATAAGTTCTTCTTCAAGTTTAGCAGTTTCATCAACAACAATACTATTATCTTTTTCAGAATTTTTTAGACGATAATGAGTTATTACAGCGCACTCTTTAGCAAATCCATCGACATGTGCTGCTTCTTTAGAAAAGTATGATTTTGGAATGAAAAGTGGAAAATAGGCGTTAACATGACCTGTTTGCTTGAACATTTTATCTAGTTCAGATTGCATTTTTTCCCATATAGCATATCCATAAGGTTTAATAACCATACATCCTCGAACTCCAGAACTTTCAGCTAAGTCAGCGCCTTGAACAATGTCATTATACCATTGAGAATAATCTTGATTTCTTGGGGTTATTTTTTTTGCCATTTTATTTTAAAAAATGTAATTTTGTTAGATGTTGTTCGTTATTATGCTATGAACTAAATTTAATTACAAAACAAAACTAAGAAATTATATGTTGAGATCTCTTATTATACTTAAAAAAAATAATGTTTTGTACATTCTTTTTTTTCTGTTATCTTCTTGTACAATTACCAATGATTCAACATATGTAGATCCAAATTACCTAACACCAAGCGAATTTAAGACTTACTCTGAATTACAAGAATCTAAAATCTATTCATTAATAGAAGACACTACAGTTGATAAAAATATTAATAAACTGAATGAGTACGATTATTACAATGATTATTCTTACAGAATAAGAAGATTTCATCAACCTCTCTATAACTACAATTATTTTGGAGGAATCTATTATGGATATAATGATCCTTTTTATTTTGGAAGTAATAGCTACTTTCATTACAACTATCATGGATTAAATTATTATCACAATTGGTACAATAATTATCATTATGGATGGCATCATCATTACGATCCATACCACTATTGGTACTCTCCTTATTATTTTGGGAATTACTATTCTCACCATACATATTCTTATATAAACAACCAAACCAACAACAATAAAGGAAGAAATTATCCAAGTGGAAAAAGAATTTCATTGAATAAAAAAAGTCAAGTTAATTTCAACAGTAATATTTACAGAAATAATCAGTACTACAATAAAAAATATGATGATAAAAATTTTAGATCAAATGAAAATTTAAATAATAGAACTAATTCTAGATCAAATTTTAAATCAAACTATAGATCAAACTCTAGATCAAATTTTAAATCAAACTCTAGATCAAATTTTAAATCAAACTCTAGATCAAATTCAAGATCAAACACAAGAAATAACAACAAGATAAATTCTAGGCCTTAATTTATATGAAGAAAATATTTTTAATTGTTTTAATTTTAAACTCAATATCAGTTTTTGCTCAAAACGAAATAGATGCCTTAAGATATTCGAAAGATGGAATTTTTGGAACTGCTAAATTTACTTCAATGGGAGGTTCATTTGGAGCTTTAGGAGGAGATTTTTCAAATTTACATTTTAATCCTGCTGGATTAGGACTATATCAAAATTCTGAAGTTTTTATTAGTCCTAGCATGCATTTAAACAAAGTAAAATCTTATTATACTCAAAAAATCGAATCAGAAAAAGTAGATTTATCAATCTCAAATTTAGGAATAATATTTTCAAGTCCAATTAAAAATAAAAATTGGAATAGAATTAATTTTGGAATTGGGATAAGCACTTTAAACTCATACGATCAAGACATTACCATTCAAGGTCAAAACAAATTTAATTCTCTAGCAGATAAAATTTTAGATTTAGCTAATGGAAATTATATCAATGAGTTAGACGATTTTTATGGATATCCTGGATTTATGACGTACTTAATAGACACTACTGTTGGAGTAGGTGATAATGGTCAATATTTTTTAAATATTAATAGTAGTACCAACAAAACACAAAGAAAAATAATTTCATCTAATGGAAATAAAAATGAATTGGTATTTTCTTTTGCAAGTTCAATGAACGATAAATTATACATAGGAACTACTTTTGGTTTTCCTATAATTAATTATAATGAGAGTTCTAAATACAGTGAGTTTGATTTTGATGAAAGTCAAAATGCTCTAAAATCTTATGACTTAAAAGAAAATCTTTCAGTCTACGGTCAAGGTGTTAATCTCAAATTAGGAATGATAGCTAGATTAAATCAACATACTAATTTAGGTTTATCTCTCCAATCTCCAACTCTTTTTAATATTGAAGAAACCTTTTATACTGAAATAGTTACATACACTGATTCCAACAGATATAATTGGAATTCTCCATATAACTATTTTGAATACGAACTTCTTACTCCTGCAAAAATAATTTTTAGTGGTTCAACAAGAATTAAAAATATATTATTATTGAATGCTGATTTTGAAGTTATTAATTACTCTTATGCAAATCTATCTTCTAAAAATGCAGAATTTATAAATGAAAATAATTCCATTGATTCCTTATTTATTCAGAGCCAAAATATTCGATTAGGTGCAGATTTAGATTTAGGTGAAATAGTAAGAGAATTTAAAGGTGTGAAACTAAGGACAGGAATCGCACTTAATGGTAAAATTTATGAAAGTTCTAAAGACAACTTTTCTAGTGAAAATTATTCATTTGGAATAGGTACAAATAATAATTTTTATTTTCTTGACCTTTCGTATATACTACATAAAAGTAAAGATTCTCATAATTTATATAGTCAAAATCTTATTAGTCCAATTAATTTAGTTAACACAAATCATAGTATAATATTTACTCTTGGATTTAGATATTAGCAATTCTTTTTAAACCCTCTTTCGCTTGCTTTCTAATAGATTTTTCATAATCATATGATTTATATTCAAGACATTTATTAAAAAATACTTTTGAGTTATCATAATCTTTTTTAAGTTCATATATTAAAGCAATTTGTAAAGCTGACATTGGCTGAAAATGTGTTGAAATATTAGATTTACTGGCTATAGATTTTTTAAATAGACTAACAATTTCATTACTAGATCTTTCTAACTTTTGAAGTATTCTTGCTTTTCTATACCAGTATTCAGTTATCATATTAACATTTGAAAAAAAATTAATCTCCTTATCAATTTTATTCAACTCATCTAACGCTCTCTGATAATATGCTCCATCATACAAAAATCGTGCTCGCAATAAAAACTTATTGTATGAAGAAAGGTTAGCTGAATGCTTGAGAGCTATTTTATCTTTATTGATAAATGTGTTTCCGTAATCTCTTAAATTTGCTAAATAAATATTCACTTTATTTTCGTTATTATTTAAGTGCTGAATGCTAGCTAAATGAAAATATGCAGATTTAATAAAATTACGTCCTCTAAAATTTTTTACAAAGAATTCAAGATAGTATTTTGCTTTAGAAAGCTCCAAATTATATAAATATGAAAGCCCATGTAAATAGTCTAAATAATAAAACGGTATACTATTGTTTTTTGGTCTATTATTTAAAATATCAATACATAAATTATTATTTCCAAGTTTCTTTAATATTAAAACAGAAGTATAATTCAACAAAAGATTTGTTTTATAATTATCACCTATTTTATCTAAATAAAAAGTTAGCTGTTGCTTATTGTTTGTGAATTTTGATTGGAATATAGTCATAAAAAACAAAATTTCAGTATGAAAAATACTTAAAGAATCGTTTTTTAAAATACTTTCAATTTGTAAAACAGAACTATTAATATCAAAATCTGAAAAAAATAAATCAAGTGTCCAACTATACTTTTTTGGAACATTAGAAAGTAAAATTTTAATTAAACTAATACTCTTATTGTTTAATACAAACTCTGGATACATTTTCTTGTTTTCCAGTAAATAATTATAAGACGTAACTAAATCAAATACAGCTTTTGTATAATTATTAAATTTAATATGGCAATATGCAGATTGTAGATGAATTTCAGCCTTGGTGTATAAAAAATATGGTGATGAATTTTCTTTAATTTTTTCAAGAACATCTAATCTTATACTTTTATTTAAATTTAATTGTCGATAATATTTTTTTTGATCGAAAACAAATACTTTAAAAACATCTATATAGTTTTCATAAAGCAGAGTTATTTTATTATTTAACTTTTTTTCAATTTCAATTTTACCTTTTGCATTATCAAAATCTAAATTAATAATTGAAATATATGCATCCTGCATATTTTTGTTCATATCAAAAGATGCAAAAGAATTTATAAAACTTAAAAAGAAAACTAATAAAAATTTGAATTTCACAATAAAAAAAGGGCTTCAGAGCCCTTTTTAGTTAAATTATTATTTCTCAAATGTATTTGAATCGATCATAATCCTCCCACAATGTTCACACACTATTATTTTTTTATGTAGTTTGATATCTAATTGTCTTTGAGGGGGTATTTGACTAAAACAACCTCCACATGCGTCTCTTTCAACAGAGACAACTGCTAGTCCATTAGAAACTTTACTTCTAATCCTTTGATAACCATCTAAAAGTCTTCCATCAATTAATTTCTCTGCTTTTTTTAATTTTTTGAGCAGCACATTTTCCTCTTTCTCAGTATCCTTAATAATAGAATCAAGTTCATTATTCTTTAAATCTAACTCTGATTGCTTTTCATCAATTTGTTCTTGACAAGCATCAATTATCTCTTTTTTATGTAATGTTTTCGCTTTATTTTCTTTTTGTTTTTTTTCTGCTAACTCTATTTCTAAATTCTGAAATTCAATTTCTTTCGTCAAAGAATTAAATTCTCTATTATTTTTGATATTCTTCAGTTGTTTATCATATTTTTTAATTAGCTCATTAGCAAGAGATACAGTGTTTTTATTTTCAACTATATCTTCATTTATTTTAGAAAGTTCCAAATTAAATTTTTCCAACCTAGTTTTCAAGCCTGAAATAGTATCATTTAAATCTTCGATTTCTAGAGGAAGCTCTCCTCTAACAATTCTGATTTTATCAATTGAGCTATCAATTTTTTGCAATTCATAAAGGGCCTTTAGCTTATCTTCAACCGATACAGTATTAGTTTTTGTGTTTTTTGCCATTATAGGTAATTTATTGGATTCGTATTAACTTTTGATAATAGGATCGCAAACTTAGTGAATTTTTTTGTAAGGTAATCATAAACTAAGTTCTTTGTAAACTGTTCACTTTCATAGTGACCAATATCAGCCAATATAATTTTATTACCAATGTCAAAAAACTGATGATATTTTATATCGGAGGTTATGAAAATATCTGCATTAGAATATATAGCCTTGTCTATCAAAAAAGAGCCACTACCTCCACACAATGCAATCCTTTTTATAACATCGTTGTTTATATGTGTATGCCTAATTAGCTCTAAATTCATTATTTTTTTAAGTTGTTTTAAAAACAAAATACTATCAACTGGTTCATCTAATTCGCCAACTAAACCAGAACCAATAGATCTTATTTTATTATCTAAGATATATATTTGATATGCTATTTCTTCATAAGGATGATTTTCTTGTAGTGTTTGGATTATTTTATTTTGTTTATCTTTTAAAAATACTAATTCAACTCTATCTTCTTTAGAACTATATAACTTCCCTTTTACACCTTTATTTGGATTAGAATTTTCTAGAGGCTTAAATGTTCCTACACCACTACTTTTAAAGCTACAATTATTATAATTTCCTATTGCTCCGGCCCCTGCTGAACACAATTTTTCTATTAAATCTGTTGTATTTTCTTTTGGACAATAAAAAACTAATTGACGTAAACATTCATTTTTAGAGCTTAAAACTCTACAATTTTTTAATTTAAGTCTTTTTGCAATTTCTGAATTAACACCATTAACTATATTATCTAAATTTGTGTGAATTGAATATATTGCTACATTGTTTTTTATTGCCTTGATTACTAATTTATCAGTTAAACTATCGTTATTTATTTTTTTTAATCCCTTAAAAATAATTGGATGATGAGTAATTAATAAATTACATTTATTATTTATTGCTTCATCAAGAACTTTATCATTACAATCTAGAGTGATAAGAACACCCTTTACTTCCATGTTAAAATCTCCAATTATTAAACCCGAATTATCGTATTCTTCTTGATAGGTTAATGGGGCTAACTGTTCTAAATAATTTGTAAAATCTTTTACCTTCATTTTTCAAAAATACAAAACTCTTTTATTACAAAAAACTATATTTGTAATATGAGATATATATTATATCCATTTTCAATAATTTATAGCTTAGTAATCAAAATAAGAAACTGGCTATATGATATCAATATTTTAAAAGAAAAAAACTTTACTATACCAATTATTTGTGTTGGCAATTTAGCAGTTGGGGGAACAGGAAAAACTCCTCAAGTAGATTACTTAATAAATTTACTTAAAAAAGAGTATAAAACTGTATTATTAAGTAGAGGATACAAGAGAAAAAAATCTGGATTCTTATATGTTGATAAAAATGACTGTGCAAAAAATTATGGTGATGAACCTTATCTAATTAAAGAAAAACATCCAGAAATAATTGTTGCGGTTAATAATAATAGAGAAAAAGGAATTCAAAAAATTCTATTTGACTACCCTAAAACAGAAGTCATAATTTTAGATGATGGTTTTCAACATAGAAAAATAAAAGCAGGATTAAATATTTTACTTACAGAATACGACTATCCTTTCTTTAGTGATTTTATGCTTCCTTTTGGCACATTAAGAGATAATAAAAAATCATATAAAAGAGCAGATATAATTATTGCAACTAAATGTCCAACAAGAATAAACAGTAAAAAATTTACTGAAAAAATAAGTTTGCAAATTAATCAAGAAATCTATTTTTCAAACATTAAGTATAATAGTTGGTATTGTGCATTTGGCAAAAATAAAATCAAAGATTTTAA
>Ga0160423_10000704_pt1 | contig 27719 bp, 27 predicted proteins | sample CRUFie14St8metaG_FD_108191 | JGI IMG/M metagenome (GOLD analysis project Ga0160423, IMG submission 108191) | Marine microbial communities from the Costa Rica Dome - CRUD Field 142mm St8 metaG | ecosystem: Environmental > Aquatic > Marine > Oceanic > Photic zone | place: Costa Rica: the Eastern...
GCTAACCTAATTGCACTCATAGTTGCTTCAGTGCCCGTGCTCACCATCCTTAATTTCTCCATAGAAGGAATAAAATCTTTTACTTTCTTCGCAAGTTTTGTCTCTATCGTTGTTGGCGCTCCAAAACTTAAACCATTCTCAATCGCTTTTTTTATAGAGTTAAGAACTGGAGGAAAAGAATGTCCAAGAATCATCGGGCCCCATGATCCAACATAATCAATTAGTTCACGTCCATCCTCAGTTCTAATATAAGCACCTTTGGCAGACCTAAAAAAAAGTGGCTCACCTCCTACACCAGAAAACGATCTAGCAGGAGAGTTTACACCACCAGCTATTACTTTTTTTGCTTCAGAAAATAGATTCATTGACTTATTATTTTTAATGGAATTTATAAAAGTTATTTATCATCTAGCCAAACGACTTCTGATTTAATAGTGCCGTCTTCGAATAATTCAATCCTTCTGTATGCTGGAGGACGAGTATCCATTTTGAAGTTTTTTTCTTTTGGCATGAATTGTCTGCAAGTCGATGGAGTTCCATACATTCTTATGTTGTTGTGATTTATAAAATAATTCTGATGAATGTGCCCGAAAAAAATTCCTTTTATGTGATCATATTCTTTGATTATCTTAAAAAAATCATTTTTATTCTTTAATCCAATTTTATCGATCCAATCACTATCGATTATGACTGGTTGATGATGCAAGCAAATTATTACATTTTTTGATGTATTCTCCTGGAGGAGATACTGCATTTTTTCTAGTTCATCGGAGCTCAATAAACCCTCAGATGCTGACTTAACAGTGCTGTCTAGACCAATTAGGATAAAATTTTTGATAACTAGCAATGTATCACTAAATTCAGATGGCAAATGTTTTATTAAATTCTTTCTATCATCATGATTACCAGGGATACACAAAGCTGGTAATCTTAGCTCCTTAATCTTTTTATATGCTCTATCATATGTTATTTTTGTCCCATCATTAGATATGTCCCCAGTAACAATTAGTGCATCTGGTTTCCATTCAGAATTTCCAATATGCGCTATGACTTGATTGAAGGTATGATTGGGATTCTTTTCTCTAAAAAGAGTACTTTCACAACTTGATAGATGCATATCTGTGATATGCACAATGTTTGCTGTTTTTGTGCTCACTTGCAGTTTCTATCTGCCAGTCGCTAATTCCATTTGGGTGAGTCAAGTAATTAGTAGCGATAATATTCTGGTTTGAATGGACCTTCTTCTTCGACTCCAATGTAGTCAGCTTGCTCTTTCGTGAGTTTTGTCATAACACCACCAAAACCTTCGACCATATATTTTGCTACTTCCTCATCTAGATGCTTCGGTAGTATTTCCACCTTGAGCAACTCTTTTTGTGTTTCAGCATCTTTGGATGCAAACCCACGTTTGTAGAGTTCGATTTGAGCAAGAACTTGGTTTGCAAATGATCCATCCATGATTCTGCTGGGATGTCCTGTCGCGTTACCCAGGTTTACGAGACGACCTTCAGCTAACAAAAGAAGATGATCATTTTTATCCTCGCTACGATAGATCTTGTGTACCTGTTCTTTAATTTCTTCCCATTGCCAATTTTCTCTCATGTAATTTGTATCAATTTCATTGTCGAAGTGACCTATATTGCATACAACAGAGCCATTTTTAAGGGCATCTAATACTTCTGAGTTACATACATTAAAGTTACCGGTGCTGGTGACTAGCATATCTGTATTAGCCAATAATTCCTTGTTTGCCCCACTCGATACTTCACCATTTTCGTATATCGATACAACCTCGAAACCATCAAGACAGGCTTGCATCGCACAAATTGGATCAATTTCAGTTACTTTTACTATCATTCCCTCTTGACGAAGAGATTGTGCTGACCCTTTTCCTACATCACCATAACCCACTACCACAGCTCTCTTACCAGATAGTAGGTGGTCGGTGGCTCGCTTTACGGCATCATTTAAGCTGTGACGGCAACCGTACTTATTATCGCATTTTGATTTTGTTACCGAATCATTTACATTTATGGCGGGTATCTTAAGTTCACCAGCATCGAGCATTTCGAAGAGTCTGTGAACGCCAGTTGTTGTCTCTTCAGTCACACCATGAACCGATTTTAGTACTTCTGGATACTTCTTATGTAATAGTCCGGTTAAATCTCCACCATCATCAAGTATCATATTTGCATCCCAAGGAGAACCATTTTTGTTAACCTGTTGCTCAAGACACCATTCATATTCTTCTTCTGTTTCGCCTTTCCAGGCATAGACAGGCGTGCCGTTAGCAGCAATTGCTGCAGCAGCATGATCTTGTGTAGAGAATATATTACAAGACGTCCATCTCACTTCAGCGCCCAATGACTCGAGGGTTTCAATTAAAACTGCAGTCTGAATCGTCATATGAATACAACCTAATATTTTGGCCCCAGCAAGCGGTTGCTCTGAGCGATATTTTTCACGAAGAGCCATAAGTGCCGGCATCTCTGATTCAGCGATTGTAATCTCTTTTCTGCCCCAATCAGCAAGACTGATATCAGCAACCTTATAGTCATTTTCTTTTTTCGTTATGTCGATGGCCTGGTTCGCCATATTATTCTCCTGTTTAAATATTTAAGCACAACATACTACGTGGTGATTATTTAATCATTTTAAAGAGTATGTATAAATTATTTTTTTAACTTTTCAGCTCTATCCATTTTTTCCCAACTGAGTTCAATATCGGTTCTTCCAAAATGACCATAGGCAGCTGTTTGTTGGTAGATTGGACGTTTCAAATCCAGCATTTCGATAATACTTTTTGGCCTCAAGTCAAACTCTTCCTGAACTAATTTGACAATAACTTCTTTTGCAACTTTTTCACTGTTGAATGTTTCCACGAAGATTGAAGTAGGTTTTGCAATACCAATGGCATAGGATACCTGAATTTCACAAAAATCTGCTAAACCTGCTGCAACTATGTTTTTTGCAACATATCTGGATGCATAAGCTGCAGACCTATCAACTTTGGATGGGTCTTTTCCAGAAAAGGCACCACCTCCGTGTCTCGCCATTCCTCCATAAGTATCTACAATAATTTTCCTTCCGGTGAGACCACAATCTCCTACAGGACCTCCTATAACAAATTTACCTGTAGGATTTATGAAAATATCAGTATTATTTGTCAACCATTCTGAGGGAACAATTGGACGAATGATTTTTTCCATAACCTGAGATTCTATCTCGCTGTGGGTTACATCATCATCATGTTGGGTCGACAAAACAATCGCAGACAGTCCCTCAATCTTTTTTCCGTCATCAGAATAAATAACACTGACCTGACTCTTTGCATCTGGTCTTAGCCAGGATATTTCATCGCTTTTCATTACATCAGCCTGTTGCTTAACAAGACGATGAGATAAATCTATGGGTAATGGCATGAGCGATTCTGTTTCTGTACACGCGTAACCAAACATGAGACCTTGGTCACCAGCACCTTGCTCTAGATCTACACCTTCACCTTCCGTCACACCTTGTGATATGTCAGGTGATTGTTCAGAAATTAGATTTGTAAATTCACAATTGTCTCCATTGAATCCATATTCATCTGAATCATATCCTATATCTTTAATTGTTTTTCTGACTACAGGCTCTAGATCAGGGCTTCCCTTGGAGGTTATCTCACCGGCAATAAAAACCATGTTGTTCTTTATCATGGTTTCGCATGCAACTCTGCTGTCAGGGTCTTCGGCAAGATAAGCATCCAAGACAGCGTCAGATATTTGATCGCAGACTTTATCAGGATGACCTGCAGAAACTGATTCTGATGTAAAAAGATATGTATTACTCATTGCTACCTCAATTAATTTTCATTGTTTGAATTTTCTATCGTGAATTATTCTATAAAACAATCTATACTCTCATTTCGCGTAAACGAATAATGATTTTTTGATAAAAATTATTCTTGCGACAATCATCCTAAATAAGGAAAATGAATAAATAAATTATTCACAGTCCTTGATATTAAATTACGAGCCGAGCAATTTCCATGATTAACGAGAAAAATATTACCGAACAGGATAAAAATTCTCGAAAAAAAATGGCAAATGCAATCAGAGCTCTTAGCATGGACGCAGTTCAAAAGGCCAATTCTGGTCATCCTGGAATGCCGATGGGAATGGCTGACATTGCTGAAGTACTCTGGAATGATTTCATGCGACATAATCCAAAAAATCCAGAGTGGGCAGACAGAGATCGTTTCGTTCTGTCTAACGGACATGGTTCAATGTTGCTATACAGCCTACTTCATTTGACAGGATATCCGCTAAGTATAGAGCAAATAAAGAATTTCAGACAATTCAATCAAGTCACCGCAGGTCATCCTGAGAGGGAGCCGGACATCGGTATTGAGACAACTACAGGACCGCTTGGTCAAGGCATCACGAATGCTATAGGTATGGCAATGGCAGAAAAAATATTAGCTGCCGCATTTAATAAACCAGATTACGAAATAGTCAATCACCGCACCTGGGTTTTTACTGGTGATGGCTGTCTAATGGAAGGTATATCTCATGAAGCTTGTTCCCTTGCAGGAACTTGGAATCTTGGAAAGCTGATCTGTATTTATGATGATAATGGAATTTCAATCGATGGAAAAATTGATGGATGGTTCACTGATGATACGGCAGCCCGCTTTAAGTCCTATGGTTGGCAAGTCATAGATAAAGTTGATGGGCATGATGCTGACGCGATTTCATCGGCAATAGATAAGGCCATTAAGAATACTAATAAACCCACACTGATTTGCTGTAAAACCCAAATTGGTTTTGGCTCACCAAATAAAGCAGGGACTGCGAGCAGTCATGGTGCGCCATTAGGTGAAGATGAGATTAAAAAAACAAAAGAAAAGCTTGGCTGGGAGCATGAGGCATTTGAAATTCCCCAAGATATAAGAGAGATGTGGGATGGCTCAAAAAAAGGTGAAAAGCTCGAAAAATCATGGGTAGAGTTATTTGATAATTATTCAAAGCACTATCCTGATCTCGCTGAGGAATTTAGTAGAAGAATAAATAGGGTTCTGCCAGAAAATTGGGAGGAAATATCAAAAAATGCAATTAATGAAATAAACCACGAGGCCATCGATTTAGCGACAAGACAGTCCTCTCTTTTGTCACTCAATAAGTTAGGAGATTCTTTACCAGAGATGATAGGGGGCTCTGCAGATCTTACTGGATCAAATCTTACTAAGCATGATACCTCAGTCGTAATTGATGAGACTAACTCAGATGGCAACTACATATACTATGGTGTGAGAGAATTTGGAATGGCAGCAATTGGTAATGGAATGATATTGCATGGCGGAGTAATTCCTTATTCAGGAACATTTTTAACATTTTCAGATTATTCACGAAATGCCCTTAGAATGGCAGCGCTAATGGAGATACAAAACATTTTTGTATTCACACATGACTCTATTGGATTGGGTGAAGATGGCCCAACACATCAACCAATAGAACATGTTAGTAGCTTGAGAATTATACCTAATATGAATGTTTGGAGGCCATGCGATGCAGTCGAAACTATAACATCTTGGTGTCATGCCATAGAAAATCAAAGTGGACCCACAAGCCTGATTCTCACGCGACAAAAACTGCATCATCAAGCGAGATCCGAGGAACAAGTTCAGTTAATAAAGAAAGGTGGATACATTCTCAAGGAAAGTAAAAATATTCCAGAGATTATTCTTATAGCCACTGGTTCAGAAGTATCAGTTGCAATGGAGTCAGCAAAAATACTTGACTCCGATGGAATTGATGTCAGGGTTGTTTCAATGCCATGTAACAATATATTTAATCAGCAGGCTGAAAGTTATAGGTCAGCGGTCCTTCCAGAGTCAGTAAAATCTAGATTAGCGATAGAGGCGGGCATTACAAATTTTTGGTGGCAATACGTTGGATCAGAGGGAGATGTAATCGGAATAGATGAATTCGGGTTTTCGGCTCCTGCCAATGAGTTATTTGAATATTTTGGGTTCACAGTGAAGAACATTACAGAAAGAGCGAGATCACTCATTGAAAAAAACAGTAAATCATAATTTTTTGAATGATGATAAATTAGGTATCAGGAGATACAAATGACCGTTAGAGTTGCAGTGAATGGCTTTGGGCGAATTGGCAGAAATGTTGTTAGAGCATTGTATGAATCGTCAAAAAGAGCAGAGATGGAAATTGTTGCCATCAATGGAAGGGGGTCGCCAGAGCAAATAACGCACCTTTTCAAATATGATAGTGCGCATGGAAAGTTTCCTCATGAAGTAAATTGCGATGGAAAATCATTGGTCATTGATGGTAAAGATAAAATTAAATTTATCTATGATCGAGATCCGACTAAGCTGCCATGGAATGATCTCGATATTGATGTTGTGTTGGAATGTACAGGTGCATTTAGAGATCATAAAACTGCATCAAAACACCTTGATGCAGGAGCACGTAAGGTATTAATTTCTGCACCAGGCAAGAATATGGATGCCACGATAGTTTACGGAGTGAACCATAACATTCTCAGTGATGAGCATAAAATTGTGTCAAATGCATCATGTACAACAAATTGTCTTGCTCCTCTTGTGAGTCCGCTACACAAAAATATTGGCATTAAACATGGTTCCATGACTACAATTCATTCATACACCAACGATCAAGTGTTAACCGATGCTTTTCACAGTGATCCTCGGCGAGCAAGATCAGCCACCATGTCACAGGTCCCCACCAAAACAGGAGCAGCAAAGGGCCTTGGTCAAGTTATTCCAGAGCTTGATGGAAGACTAGATGGCTTTGCTATGCGTGTGCCTACTGTGAACGTATCTGCCGTAGATTTGAGTTTTGTTCCTGAAAGAGAAACTTCTGAAGAGGAAATAAATCAAATTATGCTGGATGCCAGTCTTGGTGAGCTAAAAGGTGTGATTGAATACTGCGAGGAGCCTCTTGTTTCCATCGATTTTAATCATAATCCAGCATCAGCAATCTATGATTCAACACTCACAAAAGTTATGCAAGGCTCATTTGTTAAGGTTATCGCTTGGTATGACAATGAGTGGGGATTCTCTCAACGGATGTTAGATACGGCGTTAGCAATGACCAGCAAGGGTTAATAACTCTCATTTAATTGGATGAAATGCGTGCACCAAAATGATCGCATAATAAACATGGGCGGGTTGAATCTCGCTAAAAAAAAGCTACTCATAAGAGTGGACCTAAACGTGCCTCTTTCTAAGGGAAAAATTTCAAGCGATAAAAGAATAAGAGCTATATTACCCACCCTCAAAATAGGGATAGAGAATAAATGTACTATTATTCTTATCTCTCACATGGGCAGACCAAAAGAAGGGCAGTTTGATAAGCAATATTCTCTCAAACCAGTCGCTGAATATCTCTCCCAACTCATACAAAAAGAGGTCCACTTTATTTCAGAATGGGAGGATGGTTTTGACCTGATTGAGGGAGAAATTGTGCTACTTGAAAATATCAGATTCTCAGAAGGCGAAAAAGATAACAGCGATAAACTGAGTAAAAAGTTAGCAGATCTTTGTGACATATTTGTGATGGATGCATTTGGTTCTGCTCACAGAAAACATGCTAGCACCTATGGAGTGATTGAATTTTCTGAGACAGCCTGTGCTGGACCGCTTATGAGAAAGGAGCTTGATTCAATTAGTCAGATTTATATAAATTCAAAAAGTCCAATTACAGCAATTGTTGGCGGGTCAAAAATATCGACTAAATTAGACGTAATAAAATCATTATCAAATTTTGTTGATTATTTAATTTTGGGTGGTGGTATTGCAAATACGATTTTAAAAGCGCAAGGAAAGGAGATTGGCAAATCACTTTATGAGGAATCTATGTTAGACACTGCAAAAAAAATGATTGAGAAAAATGCGAAATGTCAGATCATGGAAATATCTGATGTGGCAGTTTCCAAAGGAATGAATGATAGCAGTAAGTCAGAGATTAAAGATATAAATTTCGTCTCTGATGATGATTTGATATTAGATATCGGGCCAAAAACTTCTGATGTGTACGAAGAAACTATAAAAAAATCATCAACCATAATTTGGAATGGTCCTGTTGGTGTATTTGAGATTGACCAATTTAGCATTGGAACTGAAGGAATCGCACAATCAATTTCACAATCTGACGGTTATTCTATAGCTGGCGGAGGAGATACTGTTTCTGCTATTGAGAAATTTGGAGTAACTGATGGAATTTCTTATATATCTACTGGTGGAGGAGCTTTTCTTGAGTTCATCTGCGATAAAACGCTCCCCTCAGTAGAAGCTCTAAAAAATCATACTAAAAACTGTGAAAAAGGACCATGAATAGCTAAAGTTAAACCTCTGTTCTGCACATTAACAAACATAATATTGTTGTCTGGCGAAAAGCAGATACCACAGAGTTCAGAATCAGAATATGCATTATCTGCAAAAATATATTGACTGCCATTAGGTTTGATTCCAATTAGGCCGCAATAATTAACAGTATCCTCGCAAATTATCAAATCACCCCATGGACTCATTATTATATTATCTGCATGATGCAATAAGCTTTTGGAATTTGACTCTGCCAGAAGTTTGATGTGTCCAGCTGCACCTTGAGAATTTTCAGATAACTCTCGATTTATTCTGTATTCGAAGACCTGACCCATTCTCTCAAAACCACCAATCGTGGCTGTTAAGAATACACTGTTATCGGCATAACAAATTCCCTCACCTCGCGCGAATCGGGCAGCACCCTGTTCATATCCTCTTAATCTGAGATCATTCTTATCTGGATCGATGTTATCTAGATTTACCCATTTGACCTCATACCATTCACCCACTTTGACATTCTCTTTATCCCAATTTCGAGTATCCATTGAGGATTTTTTACTGAAGGATAACGCTTGTAAAATTCCTCCATCTTGAAGTTTATTTTTCACATTTGGCAAAAATCTATACAACAAACTTCGATGTTTATCTTCGGTAAGGTAGATTGCGCCAGATATTGGGTCAACTGCAGCTGCTTCGTGTTCAAACCTTCCCATAGCTCTGATTGGTTCTGGTTTGACGGGTCCATTTGATTGTGCATTCACCTCAAATATGTAGCCATGCCGTTTTTCTCTCTTTACAACTTTCTTTTTTTCAAAACTGGTTCCAGGATCAGTAAAGCATTCCTCGCAGCTCAACCATGAGCCCCAGGGTGTTGCACCACCTGCACAATTATATTCTGTGCCAATTAAACTCATATGCTGTCTAATCTTTTTCCTTGCCACTGGATCGTATTCTATGGTTGTTGTTCCGCCTGTTCCCGGTGTAATCCCTTCACCAGCGTCATAAATTAAATTTTTCTCGACACTGTTCATAAGAGAGTTGTTTTTATCAAAAGCACTGTAATGAAAATTAGCGGGATGATTTTCATGGTTACATACAATATTAATATTGCCATTTTTATTTTGAAATGCTGCCATACCATCAGCTTGACCTGGTGTAAGCAAACCATCGTCCATGAGACCGTGTTGTTCAGAGATTATTGTGTAACTGAAGCCCTTTGGCAGATCAAGAATCTTTCTGGGATCAGCTCTTAATTCTCCGAATGGAGAATTTTGAGCGCTAACAGTACCTGATGCTTTTAGCATCATTCCACTGAGAAAAGCACTCTGAATGAATTGCCTTCTTTGCATTTTATTTCGACTTTTTAGAATTCTATACTCATTAATTTTGACATCATTTTATCAACATAAAAAGCATAAATTCATTTAATGATATTCATTTTTTTTTGAATTTTTAAAAGCCTTTTTTCGTAATGAATATGTAGTTTTTATTTTCAGATATCATTAGAATTAGCGCTGTCTAATCAAAATAGTGAAATCTATGGATAATTTTGAAGGAACCACGTCATATGTCGCGACTGAAGACCTAAGAATTTCAGTCAATGCTGCCATAAAACTTGAGAGACCAATACTTGTCAAAGGAGAGCCTGGGACAGGTAAAACACAACTCGCAATAGAGATTGCCCAAGCACTTGGAAAACCTCTCTTTGAGTGGCACATTAAATCCACAACAAAAGCTAATCAGGGACTTTATGAATATGATGCTGTTTCAAGATTGAGAGATTCACAACTCGGTGATGAGCGAGTTAAAGACATTTCAAATTATATTGTTCGAGGAAAAGTTTGGGATGCATTTGATTCTGAAAATAAACCAGTATTACTGATCGATGAAATCGACAAAGCAGATATTGAGTTCCCTAATGACCTTCTCAGGGAATTGGATCGAATGGAGTTTTATGTTCAAGAGACCAAAGAATTGGTAAAAGCAAAGAATCGTCCAATTATCATTATTACAAGCAATAATGAAAAAGAATTGCCAGATGCTTTCTTGAGGAGATGTTTCTTTCACTACATAAGATTTCCAGATATGAATACGATGAAAGATATTGTTGATGTGCATTACCCAAAAATAAAAAAAATGCTGCTCAAGGAAGCTTTAGACACATTCTACAGAATAAGAGATATTCAGGGTATGAAGAAGAAGCCATCAACATCTGAGCTTTTAGATTGGATAAAATTATTGTTAGCGGAAGATGTTCCTCCTGAAGCACTACGAAATACTAATAAGAAAGATTCAATCCCCCCATTTTATGGGGCATTGATCAAAAATGAGCAGGATGTTCATCTCTTTGAGCAATTAATATTTATGGAATCAAGAAATCGCTAGAACATGCTAATCAAATTCTTTTTTATGCTTCGCTCCGGTGGGCTCAATACATCTATCACTGAGTTGCTTCATCTGCTTGAGGCAATGCAATACGGAATTGCTAAATTCAGCGTTGAAAATTTTTATTATTTATCAAGATCAATCCTAGTAAAAGATGAATCTTTGTTTGACCGTTTTGATCAAATATTTACTGCTCACTTTTCAGGAATTGAAAAAATCATTAACGAACTTTTCAACGATGTTCCTGAAGAATGGCTCAGAAAACAAGCTCAACTGATGTTGACCGAGGAAGAACGTGCGCAAATAGAGAGTATGGGCGGATTTGAAAAACTGATTGAAACTTTGAAGAAGAGATTTGAGGAGCAAAAAGATCGGCATCAGGGTGGAAGTAAGTGGATTGGAACAGCAGGAACATCTCCTTACGGAGCATACGGATACAATCCTGAAGGCATTCGAATCGGTCAGCCGGGATCATTACAAAGACGAGCAGTGAAGGTATGGGATAAGAGAGAATTTCGAAATCTCGATAGCTCTGTAAATATTGGTACAAGAAGTATTAAAATCGCATTGAGGCAGCTCAGAAAATTTGCAAGAGAAGGCATTGCCGATCAGTTGGATATTGATAATACAATTAAGAAAACAGCTAAGAATGCCGGGCTCCTGGAACTAGAGATGGTTCCGGAAAAACATAATTCGATTAAGATATTATTGTGTTTGGATGTTGGCGGATCAATGGACGATCATGTAAAAGTCTGTGAAGAGTTATTCTCAGCTGCCAGCAGCGAGTTCAAAAATCTTGAATATTTTTATTTCCATAATTTTCTTTACGAAAAGTTATGGAAAGACAATAGTAGAAGACATGCAGAGAAAATACCACTTAACGAAATCATCAATAAGTATGGCCCTGAATATAAATTGATATTAGTTGGTGATGCTACAATGAGTCCTTATGAAATTGCTTATCCTGGTGGTAGCATCGAGCATTGGAATGAGGAACCTGGTTCTGTTTGGCTAAAGAGAATGCTTGATCATTTTAAGAATGCTGTTTGGATAAATCCTGAAGAAAAAAAACATTGGAGCTTTACTCCATCTATTAAATTGACACATGATTTGATGGAAGGAAGAATGTATCCACTTACCTTGGATGGACTATCTGAAGCAATAAAAGAGCTGCATTAACCTCAATCTATTTCTAAAGAAGAAATATTGCTCCAAGACCTAAGAATGCCATGTATCCAATTACATCAGTTATCGTCGTGAGCACTACCCCACCCGCAAGAGCAGGATCAATATTGAATCTTTTCAAAGTTAAAGGTATTAGGAAACCAGCTAGTGCAGCGACAATCAGATTTATTGTCATAGCGCCTGCAATCACTGTTCCTATAAGAGCATTTTTAAACCAAAAGTAAGTAAGCCCTCCAACAACAACTGCCCATAGAATGCCATTTATAATACCTACTAGGATTTCCTTTTTAAGTATACCCGATAGATTTGATTTATCTATATGACCAAGAGCAAGAGCTCTTGTCATTATTGTAAGAGACTGTGTACCAGCAACACCCCCCATACTCGGCACAATAGGCATTAGAATTGCTAATAGAACAATTTTATCAAGCGTAGTTTCAAAAATATCAACAACGGATGCGGCTATGAACGCAGTGATTAAATTTACCCCTAGCCAGAGTGCTCTTCTTTTCGCGCTTTTTGTTGCCGGTGAAAACATATCCTCCTCTTCATCAAGACCAGCAGCACTCATCAGTGAATGTTCAGCTTCATCTCTAATTACATCAACTACGTCATCTACAGTAATTCTTCCTAATAATTTATTCTGATTGTCAATAACAGGCGCAGAAACTAGATCTCTATTTTCAAATTCCCAAACAACATTCTCAGAAGGTGCATCTACAGCAATAGGAAAAATTTTCTTTGACATTATTTCGGAAACTTGAGTCTCTGGATCCTCTGTTAATATTCTCGATAGAAGCAATGTTCCTCGATATTCATTTTTTCTGTTTACAACAAATATTGAGTCAGTATCCCTGGGTATTGCTTTCTGATTTCTCAGATATCTTAATGTTACTTCCACTGTTACATCCGGTCTTACAGTCAGTATATCTGTATTCATAAGGCCACCAGCACTGTCCTCGTTGTATGCGAGAACTTTTTCCAACCTTTCACGATCTTGATGTCCCATAGATTTAATTACTTCTTGCATTAGTGTTTCTGGGAGATCAGCCACCAGATCAGCGAGGTCATCTAAGGCCATTCCATCAATAGCAGAAATTAATTCATTGGTATCCATTTTTTCAATCAGGCCATCACGGACTTCATCTGAAACTTCAACCAAAACCTCACCTTCGATATTTTTGTCAATCATTTCCCAAATCAAAGCCCTCTCATTTAATGGCAATGACTCGATTAGACGAGCAAGTTCAGATGGATGAAGATTATTCAGTAGATTTCGAGAAGCGACGATTTTCCCATCTATGAGACGGTTTTTTAGTTTGTGTAAAGATGACATATAATTTCACCTTTTTTAAAGCTTGAAATCCTGACCAAGATAAACTTCTTTTACATAATTATTAGAGAGGATTTGTTCGGGTGAGCCAGATGCAATAAGATCCCCTTCATTTAGGATGTAGGCACGCTCACATATACCCAATGTTTCCCTTACATTATGATCAGTAATAAGAACTCCAATATTTTGATCTTTTAGATGTTTAATTATCCTTTGAATATCAAGAACGGAAATAGGATCAACACCAGCAAAGGGTTCATCCAATAAAATAAACGTAGGTTCTGCAGCGAGCGCTCTTGCAATTTCTACTCTTCTTCTCTCGCCCCCAGAAAGATTTATACCGAGAGAATTTTTTACATGATCAATGTGTAGCTCTTCGAGAAGTTGACTAAGCTTTTGATCTCTTTCAGAGTGATTCAAATCTTTTTGGTATTCAAGTATAGATAAAATGTTTTCTTCAACTGTGAGCTTGCGAAAAATAGATGCTTCTTGAGGCAGGTAACCCAGGCCCAGATTTGCCCGCTGGTGCATACTTAGGTCAGTTATATCTCTATCGTCCAAAAAAACTGAGCCATAATCAGATGTTATTAAACCAACAATAATGTAGAATGCCGTCGTTTTTCCAGCACCATTTGGTCCAAGCAGACCCACTACTTCTCCACTATTAATTTCGAATGAAATACCCTTTACTACATCAAGCATTTTATAACTTTTTCTGATGTCAGTGGCTTTTAGAATACTCATTCTTATCTCTCAATTTATTTGTCCAGTTCAGAATTTATAGTCATTCTATCTTTATTGATATTTGGCGTATAAGTAATTTTTACTTTCGAGTTATCGTTACTGTTTGATTGAGCTTGAATTGATTGATCTTTTATATTGTATATCAGATACTCACTCGAAATCTGATTACCTCCTTCTAGAATAGACACATTGCCAGTGAAATCGATAAGTGATCTCTGAAAGTCGTAGTCAATCCTATTTGCAATGGCTGATGTTCTTTCAACCTTAGCTCCCCTATCAATGATAAGCATTGCTGGACTACCCTGAATTCTTGCAATTTTTATTTGATGCCCCTCAAATTCCAGATGAGCAAAGTCTGACTCAATTCTTCCATTTTCTAGTTTAATTATTATATTACCCTCAAATCTCCAAGTACTATTTTCAAAATCTAGTCTACTCGCTTCACCACGATCCGCAGAAATGCTTATTCCTCCCTGACTCAGATTGAGTTTTGTGAACGTAAGTACTGATTCATCAGCGAGATATCCTGTGGATTCTGCATCGATATTTATAGGAAGTTCAGCTGAGTTAATTTGCGCATTGACGGATGTTGTATCAAATAAGAGGAATATAAATAAGAGTGCTATTAAATTAATTGCTTTTCTAAAGTTATTATCCTTTTTGACCATGATTTATATAAGATTAATGGATTGCTTACTTAGTTGATACGATATTTTTTTTAAAAAATGATCCATTTATTTCGGAAATCAATTCTAATTTATTTTCATTTAGAATTGCCAGCATTCCTGTAGCAGATAAGACATTATTGTCTATTGTAATATCAACTGTTCTATCGGTCTTTACTGAATGAGTTCTGGGATCAATTTGAAGTTGATCTGTTTTTATAACTGAAGAATTTGAAATCTCATTCATGTCTGACGCGCTTACATTTCCCTCAAGGATAAAATACTCATCTGATCTATTTTTAGTAGCTAAATCTGATTTCAATACCCACCTTATTTTTGATTGAGGCGAGTAAGATATTGTTACATCGTAAAATTTAATTACTTCACTAGATTCTTGCTCTACATAATCAGCATTCAGAGTGAAGAGATGCATTCCAGAGTCATCAGTATTTATGATTTTAGTTGATTTTGAATAAAATCTATTTTTTGCAGCCTCAACCATTTCATTCATAACAGGTTTTTTAGGTTGAACTTTTTCATTAATTAGCCAAGTGCCTATTGCCATTAAAGCAATTGAAAAAAGCTTTAGATTATCTCTCAAGTGTATTTTCATTATTTGTATTTTGCATTGATAATAAGATCTGATATCTCTCTTATAGCGCCATTTCCACCACTTTTATGTGTAGTGTAAAAAGCAGATTTTTTTATCTTATCTATTCCATTAGAGACAACAATTGGAAATCCAACAATATCTAGTATATCTCCATCAGAAATATCATCACCTACAAATGCACATTCAGTTAATTTAATTTTATGATCTTCTATCTTTTTTAAGAAGATCTCTTTTTTTTCTCTGTAACCAAGGAAATAATCATTCACGCCAAGCTCAATCATCCTTTTTTCTGCTGCTTTTGATTTTCTCCCGCTTATTACAACTACCTTTATTCCTGACTCTATGAGATTTCTGATACCCTGGCCATCTTGTGTATGGAATGCTTTTGATTCCTCTCCATTTTCATTGATATAAATCTTACCATCAGTGAATACACCATCGACATCGAAACCTATCAATTTTATTTTTTTTAATTTTATTTCCATATTAAACAGACCTAACGATTCCTGCGTGAAGTAAATCATGAATATTAAGGACGCCAATCAGCTTATCGTTTTTATCAATGACAATAAGTTGTGTTATTTTATGTTCTTTTAAGAGCCTCATTGCATCAATTGCAAGCATATCTTGATCACTGTGAATAAACTTTTCATTCATAACTTCTTTCATTTTTGTTTTATGAATATCTACTTTTTTATCAAATGTTCGTCGAAGATCACCATCTGTATATATTCCCATAACAGTATCATGCTCATCTACAATCACTATCACACCAAGACTTTTTTCTGACATTACAACTACACCATCGCTAAGCAATTGATCAGGTCCTATTTTTGGCATCCGATCTTTTTGATGCATAATGTCTCCAACTCTGAGAATTAGACGTTTACCTAAGGATCCACTTGGATGAGATATTGCAAAATCCTCAGATGAGAAATTACGCGATTCAATTAACGCTGCGGCCAATGCGTCACCAACTGATAATGTTGCAGTTGTGCTTGCAGTTGGAGCTAGGTTAAGAGGGCAAGCCTCTCTATCGATATTGATATGGATATGAATATTAGAGGCTTTTGCAAGAGTAGAATTTTTGTTGCCAGTTATAGAAATAATATCAATATTCATTTTTTTAATTGAAGGCAATAGGTCAAGAATTTCTTTTGTTTCACCTGAAAAAGATATTGCAAGAATGACGTCTGTTTCTGAAATCATTCCCAAATCACCATGACTTGCATCTGTAGCATTTATGTAAAAAGATGATGTTCCAGTACTTGAAAAAGTTGCAGAAATTTTTCTTGCAATATGTCCTGATTTACCTACACCAAGGGTAACTAATTTACCCTGATTTTCTAGTATTAATACACAGGCATCACAAAAAGAATGATCTATTGAATTTGCGACGTCTCTAATGGCGTCCGATTCAATAAACATGACTTCCCTGGCAAGACTAAGAATTTCTTTTTTATCCATTTTCGTTTCTTTCATGCTTTAACAAAGATCATGATTTAATTGGTAAGAATAATATATCCCATGTAAGCCAAAAAAGTTAATAATAGTAGAAAACCCTCAGGTCTTGAGATGACATCATTTTTTCTAAATGTTATGAAAAAGATAACTAGTGTGAGGAAAAGCATCAACATCAGATGTATATCGAAGACATCTTCTTGAAGATGAGCTGGGCTTAATGCTGTTGCAAGTCCAATCACAGCCAATAAATTAAAAATATTAGAGCCAATAATATTTCCTACAGCCAATCCATGCTGACCCTTCAATGCACTTGTAATTGATACACTGAGTTCTGGGAGACTGGTTCCAATCGCAATTATCGTTATCCCAATGATGGTCTCAGATATTTTTAGAAATTGAGCTATATCTACTGCGTAAATAACTACTAAATCCGCACCGTAAAACAAAAGGAAAAGGCCTATTAAGAGGCAAAATATTGAATCAGAAACAGATAAAATAGATTGGGAAACTAGGGACTGATCACTCAGATATTTATCATCAATGTCAGATTTTTTTGACATATCAATACTGTACTTAACCAACCACAACATAGTTAGAAAAAATCCAAATAATATAACTTGTCCTTCAACCCTTGAGATGACGTTGTCAAAAAATGGAATGATCATGAAAAATGAAATTATAAGAAGATTTCTGACCAATTTTTTCAAGGCCGAAGACTTCATTGAAACAGACCTTATCATTGCCATGGATCCTAAGACAAGTGCTATGTTTGCGGTATTTGATCCGATTGCATTTCCAATAGCCAGATCTGATTCATTATTCATTGCAGCAACAAAAGAAACCAATATCTCTGGTGCAGATGTTGCAAATGCAACAACAGTCAGCCCGATAACGACAAGAGGGATTTCTGCTATTCTTGCTATAGAAGTTGCGCCATCAACAAAAAAGTCAGATCCTTTTATTAAAATAAATATACCAATTGATAATAAAAAAAGAGATGTGATCATGAAATCTTGTATTATTGTTTTAAAAGTATGTCAAATTTAACTCTTTAATTGCTTATGATAACAAGATAAGAAATTAATTGTTTAACTAGAAAAGTTTTTTGTAAACAGCCAATTAAAGAATAAGGATAATATAACAATGAATAGCGCTGAAATAACTGATGCCTTAAGGAAAAAATTAATTGACAGTATCATTGAAGTTAAGAGCTCTGACAATACACATTTTGAGGCACTGATAGTGAGTGATCGATTCATAGATAAAACTAGACTGAAAAGACATCAGATAGTTTACGAATGTCTGGGAGATGCTGTTGGAGGTGAAATTCATGCGCTTTCTATTAAAGCATTCACAAAAGAGGAGTGGAATAAGCATAATCAATGCAAAAGCTAAAAATTAGTGGGGGCAAAAAATTAATTGGGGAAATAAAAATATCTGGAGCGAAAAACGCAGCATTGCCAATTTTAGCTGCGAGCCTTCTCTCTGAAAAGAATGTTACTTTGTATAACGTTCCTCAGTTGAATGACATAGCCACTATGATTACCCTTCTGCAGAGTATGGGAGTGGAGGTGATTCTCGATGATACAATGCGACTGAATTTGAATGCTCGAAATGTAGATAGATTGATTGCTCCATATGATCTTGTGAAGACAATGAGGGCATCAATTCTTGTTCTGGGCCCCTTAGTTTCCCGTTTTGGTTCAGCTGAGGTCTCTCTTCCAGGAGGTTGTGCAATAGGAGCAAGACCAGTAAATCTGCATATCGATGGGCTGAGGGCAATGGGAGCAGTAATTGAGGTGAAAGATGGATACATCAAAGCATCTGCTACAAAGTTAAAAGGGATTCATTTCGATTTTAAAGAGATCAGTGTTACTGGCACAGAAAATATCATGATGGCTGCGGTTCTGGCAGAAGGAGAAACCATCATCACAAACGCTGCAAAAGAACCAGAAATTGTTGATCTTGCAAATTTTTTAAGAAATATGGGTGCCAATATTAAAGGAGATGGAACGCATACAATAATTATAGATGGGGTGAATAAATTAAATGGTGCTGATTACAGAGTCATGCCAGACAGAGTTGAAACTGGTACGTATCTGGTAGCAACTGCAATTACTGGTGGGAAAATATTATTGAAAAATACCTCAGAGAATTTACTTGAAAGTGTATTATCTAAGCTTAGAGAAGCAGGGGCAGAAATAGAGGCAGGTGAAGATTGGATATCATTGGACATGCAGAGAGGTAATCTCAAAGCAGTAAGTTTTTCTACTTCTCCTTATCCAGGATTTCCGACTGATATGCAGGCTCAATTTTGTGCATTAAACTCTGTTGCAGACGGCAAAGCTGAGATGGTTGAAAATATATTTGAAAATCGATTTCAACATGTTGTTGAGCTTCATCGAATGGGTGCTGACATACAAATTAAGGGAAACATTGCATCTAGTACAGGTGTTGATTCACTAACAGCAGCTCCTGTCATGGCAACAGATCTGAGAGCCTCTGCAGGTCTCATCATTGCTGCGCTAGCAGCAGAAGGTGATACCATCATCGATAGAATCTACCATATTGATAGAGGATACGAGAGAGTGGAAGAAAAGCTTCAACAATTGGGAGCTAGAGTGTCGAGAGAAAATTCTTGAAATACGATCACTTTTGAAAATTTTTAGCTAGCTAAATTTATGTTTGAAAGTGTATAATAACTCAAAATATCCACTAAAATTTTTTTCATTTATTAAAAAATAATCATTACAATTTGGCATGAGAATATTCTTTGATTTGGGCTTGAAAGTCATCAAATTCATCTCAAGATAGGGTCTAGTTATTAAATTATATTTAAAGGTACAAAATGTCAGAAACAATAGATCAGAATAAGCGACATTTCCTTGGAATGGCAACTGCTGCAACTGGTTTAGTTGGTATTGGTTTTGCGGCAGTACCATTTTTATCCTCACTTAAACCCAGTGCCAGAGCTAGGGCACTTGGAGCGCCAGTTGAGGTGCCTCTGAGTTCTCTCGAGCCAGGAGAAATGATTAGGGTGGTTTGGAGGGGAAAACTAGTTTATGTTCTAAGAAGAACTAGTGATATGTTAAAACGTCTCTCTGATGTTACTGATTTTTTAAGAGATCCTGATTCACTTGAGGCTGACATTCAGCCTGAATATACAGTTAATGAACATAGATCTTTGAAACCTGAATATCTAGTGGTAGAGGGATCTTGTACACATTTAGGTTGTGCACCTTTGCCTCAATTTGAGGTTACGCCTTCATCAGATTGGTTTGGTGGATTTTTTTGTCCATGCCATGGCTCAAAATTCGACTTGTCTGGTCGTGTATATAAAGGTGTACCTGCACCGACAAACTTAAAAGTTCCACCTCACAGCTTTTCACAAACAAATATTATTACTATAGGTATAGATCCGAGTGACGCACAATGATTAATAACACAAAAAAATTAGAGAATGATAATAAGCTTTTGTCATGGATTGATGAGAGGTTCCCCTACTCTGAAACAATGAAAGAACATATCACTGAGTATTATGCTTCAAAAAACTTTAATGTTTGGTATGTATTCGGAGTCTTAGCGATGGTTGTATTAGTTATACAATTATTAACTGGCATTTTTCTTACTATGAATTATAAGCCATCTTCTGAAGAGGCTTTCTCATCAGTTGAATACATAATGCGAGATGTTGAGTGGGGATGGCTAATTCGCTATATGCATTCAACAGGCGCCTCGTTCTTTTTTATAGTTGTCTACCTTCATATGTTTCGTGCAATGCTATATGGATCCTATAAGAAACCTAGAGAATTAATATGGATAATAGGCATGCTTATTTTTCTCGTCTTGATGGCTGAAGCTTTTGCAGGCTATTTGTTGCCTTGGGGTCAAATGTCTTACTGGGGTGCCCAGGTGATAATTTCAATATTTGGTGCCATACCTTTTTTTGGTGAAGCATTGGTAGAGATTATCAGAGGTGACTACTCCATATCTGATATCACATTAAATCGTTTTTTTGCATTGCATGTTATTGCCCTTCCTTTAGCGCTTGTCGCGCTCATTTTTGTTCACATTGTTGCGCTTCATGAGGTTGGTTCAAATAATCCAGATGGCATAGAGATAAAAGATTATAAAAATGACCAAGGAATACCAATCGATGGAGTAGCCTTTCATCCTTATCACACAAGTAAGGATCTTGTGGCCATCATCGCTTTTTTAATGGTATTTTCATTGGTGGTATTTTTTGCTCCAGATATGGGAGGATATTTCTTAGAATATGCAAATTTTGAAAAAGCAAATCCCTCTGCTACACCAGAGCATATTGCGCCTGTATGGTATTTTACTCCATATTATGCCATTTTGAGAGCTGTGCCTGATAAGTTAGGTGGGGCCATAGCTATGGGATTAGCAGTTCTTCTCCCATTATTTCTACCTTGGCTCGACAGATCAAAGGTTAAATCAATTCGGTATCGAGGTTGGATCTACAAATCCGCACTCACAACATTTGTACTTAGTTTTATATCACTGGGTGTTCTTGGCGTACTCCCTGCTGATGGAATTTATGTGTCAATGGCCAGATTCTTTAGCGTTCTCTATTTTGCTTTTTTCTTGCTCATGCCATATTACTCTATGGTAGATAAGACAAAACCAGTTCCTGATAGAGTTACTTAATTTTTGTTATGAAATTGAGAATTTACATATTATTTAGTGCAATTTTCTTCACTCCTATTGGTCTACATGCAGCTGTGAAAAAACCATTAATGAGTGCAAATAATGACATACATGATATAGAGTCTCTTCAAAGAGGTGCTAGGAACTTTATGAATTATTGTTCAGGTTGTCACTCAGCTGAGTATATTCGATATGATGTCATAGGCGAAGATCTTGGAATTACTCAATCTCAACTTAAAGAATATCTCATGTTCAATGCTCAACAAACCTTCGACACTATAAATGCCTCCATGACATCCGAAGATGCCTCTGGATGGTTTGGACAAGCACCACCTGATCTCTCACTTGCTGCTCGAGCCAAGGGTACAGACTATATTTATACATTTCTAAAAAGCTTTTATGTTGATGCCACCAGCCCAACTGGTGTTGATAATGTGGTTCTCGCTGGAACAAGTATGCCCAATGTTCTATGGGAGCTCCAGGGACATCAGGAATACCTGCAGAATGAAAATGAATCAAAGCTTGAGGTATATATCCCAGGTAAAATGAATGAAGAAGAGTTTAATTCATTCCTCAGAGATACTTCTAACTTCCTTGAATATATTAGTGAGCCAGTAAAAATAAAACGACAAGCCCTAGGGGTAAAAGTTCTATTCTTCCTCGCATTTTTTATGATACTTGCTTACTTCCTCAAGAAAGAGGTTTGGAAAGACATCAAGTGAATTTCATTCACACTTTTTGTTATATTAAAGTTAAATTAAATAGAGAATCTATATGTCAGTAATCGCAAATCGAAGATCAATTATGAATCTTTTTTCTGGGCCGACCTGTATCCACAGTCATCGAACACGAATAGTATTAGCAGAAAAAAATATAAACATTGATATAAAAAGTGTTAAAGGACCAGATCTTCCTGAGGATTTGATTGATGTTAATCCATATCATAATCTTCCAACTTTAATTGACAGAGATCTTGTTCTTTATGATTCTCGAGTCATCATTGAGTATTTAGATGAGAGATTTCCTCATCCACCACTGATGCCTGTTGACCCCGTGGTAAGAGCTCAGTTTAGAATGGCTTTACATAGAATTGAAAATGATTGGTACTGCTTGGTAGAGGATTTTTCATCAGAGAACGAGGCAAAACTTGCCACCAAACCAAAAAAACTTCTCAAAGAGAGTATTCTTTCAGTGATCGATCTCTTTTCTTTAAAAGACTATTTTATCAGTGACGATTTCTCTCTTGTTGATTGCACCATTGCTCCGATTCTCTGGCGACTCCCTGTTTATGGTATAGATCTTGGTGCAGATTCAGCTTCAATTGAAAAATACATGGATAGAGTATTCAATCGTCCTTCTTTCCAAAGCAGTTTGAGTGAGCTAGAACAAGAAATGAGGTTATGAATTTCTTGGTTACATAGAATTTCATGGAAGATAATACAATATCAAAAAAACCATATTTCATTAGAGCAATGTTCGAATGGATTAGCGATAATGGCTACACACCTCATTTGCTGATTGACGCTTCCTTTGACAATATCAGTATCCCTAGAAAGTTTGTGGAAAAAGAGAGGATTACTCTAAATATAAGCTCCTCTGCAACGAGAAATCTAACTATTGATTCTGATATTATCTCTTTTGACGCGAGATTTGATGGCAAATCAATGAGTGTTGAGTTTCCTCCAGAGGCAGTAATAAATATATATGCTAGAGAAACTAGCGAAGGCATGTTTTTTCAGCCTGAATCAGATGCTATGAAAAACGGGCTCAATAAAAAAAATGTAGAGAAAGATAAAGCCTCGCATTTAAAATTAGTAGAGTGAAAATTACTGTAAATAAGCTGATGTTTTCATCTAATCAGACACTTCTGTTTTTCCGTTTATAAGTTTTGCCCAGGCTAATCTTCTCCTTATTTTATTTTCACTGTCCACATATAATTGACCTGTAGCACCATTAAACTCTTCTATGTAATTATTTTTTTGATTTGCGAGCTTTGATGTCAAAAAATATGCGTCATACCCCATAGCATTCTGACGACTTTGAATAGCATCACCGGGCCAAAATTTCATTAGCCTGGAGGGAAGATCTCTAAGCCAGCTTTGCTGATCAATAACCCATGGGGCATCTGTAAATATTACGCCCTCAAGATCATCCATATTTTCTCTCAATGAAAATATATTTGATGTAGAGTAGATTGGGATAGGGTCATCGCCAGATAGATGGTAGTCTAATTGTGATTTAAGTAGCTTGGCATTTGTAATATCTGTGGCAAGTAAAAATATAAAATCAATATCTTGTCTTCGACGTGGCTCAAAAGCGATGAACTCACCTAAATTCGCAGACAGTCTTCTATGCCGATTTTCACTATTATTGATAATTAAGAGTTCTTTAAGCTCATCAGAGAAATCTTGATTTTCTGGATTATAAAATTGATCATCTAGAATAATACCGCCCATTGATTCAAATGTGGATTTATATATATCCCTTAAATCTCTACCAAGATCATTGTTGGGCATTATGATAACTCCTAAGCTATTTCCATCACTTACGACTTTATTTGAAGTTGAAATTACTTCATCGAGTGACGATAGAGAAAATTGGTACATACCAATTGTATATACTTCATCATTTTGGGGAGAATTTAATGCAAGCACGGGAATATTGAAAGCTATCTTTTCAGATAATTCAGTCACAGATTCCTGCAACAGTGGTCCAATAACAAACTCAGCTCCTTCATCTACCGCCTTATCATAAGCATCTATAATGCTCTCATATGACTGTGTATCGTAGATATTTATTGAATGTATTTTTTGATCTGATGTTATAAGTGAATAATGTGCACTTAAAAATCCAATGAGAACAGATTCACCCTCTCTCTTGTATTCCCCACTAAGGGGTAATAAAAGAGCTACTCTATTTGGAAAATCATCGAGATCTGATCTAGGAGAAGATAAACTTGCATCACGCATTTTTGGTAATACGATTACTTCTGTTTGGATATTTTCATTTATATTTATACTCGAGGGGGTGCATCCTCCGATTAGATAAGTAAAAAATATTAATTGAATTATTATTTTGATTCTTTTTTTCATAGTTTCCGTATTCTAAATTCTTTAATAATGATAATTTATCTTGTTATAAAAGAAAAAATTATGTTGCAATTTAATCATGAGAAATAAGCACCCAGATACGGGGCAATTATTTGTTGTAGCCACACCAATTGGTAATAGGGGTGATATCACGAATCGAGCTCTAGAGATATTATCAGAGTGTGACATAGTCGCAGCAGAAGATTCGCGTAATACAAATTCATTGTTAGCTTTCTATGGAATAAAAAAGAAAATATATTCTATTCATGAACACAACGAGGAAAGAGCCTCTAAGAAACTATACAAGAAGCTTTTGAGTGGTTCTTCTATAGCTCTTGTGTGTGACGCAGGCACACCATGTATAAGTGACCCAGGCTATCGATTGATTAAATTAGCTCATGAAGAGGGAATTAAAACTTTTCCAATTCCTGGTCCAACTTCTGTTATTGCAGCCCTCTCTGTTTCAGGGTTAGCATCAGATAGATTTTGTTTTGAAGGATTTCTTCACCATAAAAGCGAGAAAAGAAAGTCTAGATTAAAAAAGTTAGTGCATGACAACAGAACTATCATTTTTCTAATATCAGTGCATAAGATTGAGGAGAATATTAAGGATATTATTTCAATCTTCGGAGGCCATCGACGATGTTTTCTCGCGAGGGAAATGACCAAGCTTCATGAACAATACATTAGAACTGACCTTGATAATTTGTTCACATCCATGAAAAAAGATGAAATTAAGAAGAAAGGAGAATTTGTTCTTGTCGTAGAAGGAGTCAATGAGAAGAGTGATACGCCAGATATATTGCTAGCAAAAAAGATTCATGAGGAACTCTCTGGAGTTTTATCCAATAATAGGCTATTAAACTTAATTATGAAAACTACAGAACTGAAGCGAAATGACATTTACGAGCTTTTATTGGACTTAAAAAAAAATTAGAGAATACTCATCAGTTATGCGCTTTATTCAATTACCTGGCAGCCTCTTAAAGATAAATATCTGATTGTTGATGTGACTAATTATTTATATAATTTCACATTATTTTATCAACTCAATAGTTTTGAGTATGGATAAATAATTATACGCAATCGAAAAAAAGGTTTAGATACATGATCTTAGAAGACCAAAATATACTAATTTCAACTGCTGCTTTAATTGCATTTATCCATACCATAATCGGACCAGATCACTATCTAGTTTTTGTAGCTCTGGGAAAAGCAAGGGACTGGAGCATGGCAAAAACACTCAAATATGCAACTATTTGTGGTATTGGCCACGTACTAAGTTCAGTAATAATAGGATTTGTAGGGATATTTTTTGGAATTGAATTAGTCAAATTAGTCAATCTTGAAGAATCTCGTGGGCAGCTCTCAGGATGGATGCTATTATTTTTCGGCCTTATTTACTTTCTATGGGGATTAAGAAAACTTAGGATACATAAAAATAAAAAAAATCTTTCAGGTGAGCATAGATATGTCAACTCACAAAAAAGATTCTTCAATATAACACCATGGGCATTATTTATAGTCTTCGTCTTAGGTCCATGTGAAGCACTAATCCCATTATTCATGTATCCAGCTATAGAGGCAGATATGATGTTGGTCTTTCAGGTAGCACTTGTATTCGGAGTTGTTACATTGCTTACAATGATATTTTCCGTTTTTTTGTTATTGAAAGGTTTAAAAATGTTTAGATTTAATTCTTTTGAAAGATATTCTCATGTTATCGCAGGAGCATCCATCATTCTGTGTGCTTCTACAATAAATTTTTTAGGGTTATAAATTAGCAAATTATGAGATTGATCTTATAGCTGAGATTCAGACGCTCAACATTTGATATGAACTATAGATACAGGAATCTCTGAGAAAAAAACTATATCTTTATAAAAATATTCAGTACTCTTTCAACCATGAGTTGGCCTTGCAATCGCTGGTGATAAATATCACGAGAGGAAAGTCCGGGCTCCTTCGGAAAAAGTGCCAGGTAACACCTGGAGGGTGTGAACCCATGGATAGTGCAGCAGAAAATACACCGCCTAAGTACTCAAGTACCGGTAAGGTTGAAATGGTGTGGTAAGAGCACACCGCATAAATGGTAACATTTATGGCAATGAAAACCCCACTTGGAGCAAGACCAAATAGGGAAGTACCTGATTAATTTCAGATCGTCGATTCCGAGCGAACTTCTGGGTAGGTTGCATGAGATAGTTGGTGACAACTATCCTAGATGAATGATTGTACTCGACAGAACCCGGCTTACGGCCAACTCTTTCTTTTTAAAAAAATAAATATATATATAAATCATATATTTAAGTAATTATTTTAAATAATTAATTAAATTATTCGCGCAAAAAGTGCATAAACAGTTTCTGAAATTAAAACTGTTTTGTAACTTTTTTTTTAATAATATCATATATATATTGTAGATTAGATATATTACTTAAGTAGTTGATTTATAGTTCCAATTATCTTCTTATATATTATTTTTTTATTAATAGTTTCCCCCTAAGTCATTGTCTTTATTAAAAATTATAATGCTCAATTATTGACGCTTAAAAAGCATGAGAATATAGTGTTTTTATGTGGGTAAATGTGGATATTAATGGTTAATACGGGCATGTATACCAAATAATGATCAAAGAAAATGATGTTTCGTGGAGTTACAAAAGTTACTTTAGATGCAAAAGGAAGATTAGCTATTCCTACAAGATACAGAGAAAAGCTGATCTCTCGGTGCGACGGCCAAACAGTGGTAACGGTCGATCGAGACTATTGCCTTTTGATCTATCCTTATCCAGATTGGGAAGAGATTGAGAGAAAATTGATTCGTTTGCCAAGTTTAAATAAGCAAGCGAGACGACTGCAACGTTTGATGGTTGGTTACGCAACTGAACTTGAGTTGGACGGCAACGGAAGAATATTGATCTCAAAAGAACTAAGAGAATTTGCCGGTATAGACCGCCATGCAATCTTGATTGGTCAAGGGAAAAAATTTGAACTATGGGATGATCAGGCATGGAGTCATAAGCGTGATTCTTGGTTAAATATGGATGATGAAAATGACCTCTCTGGAGAGTTGGATACAATTTCACTTTGATAATTTGAGATAAATCAAAGTGAATAAAGAGCACATTCCTGTTCTTCTTGACGAGGTTAAAGAGGGATTGAATATAAAAAAAAATGGTATTTACATAGATGGAACTTTTGGGAGAGGCGGTCATAGCCA
>Ga0160423_10000705_pt1 | contig 27710 bp, 12 predicted proteins | sample CRUFie14St8metaG_FD_108191 | JGI IMG/M metagenome (GOLD analysis project Ga0160423, IMG submission 108191) | Marine microbial communities from the Costa Rica Dome - CRUD Field 142mm St8 metaG | ecosystem: Environmental > Aquatic > Marine > Oceanic > Photic zone | place: Costa Rica: the Eastern...
GTGTCCGCCGCCCGGCCCCGCGCAGACACTGAGTGCGCGGAGGCGTCACGGGTGGGGGGGGGGGAGGGGCGCCGGGAACACATGAGCAGAGAAAGGAAGAAAGAAGGCTTTGACCTTCCAGGCGAGATATGGGATTTCTTGCGTAAGCCTTGTTTGGGTGGGCCTTCGTGTAGATTTTGCGTAGGGGGTTCAAAAAAAAAAAATTCGGAGGGGTGTTGCTGGTGGTGGGCTTGGTTTCGGCAAGCAGCTCTGGAGTCCCGATCGGAGGGACAAGTGCCTGGCCATGGCGCCCGCGACCAATTAAGGAGGTCAAGGACGCGTCGTGGTGTGGGACTGAGTCGAAGGAAGGGAGCGCACTGCCTTGAAAGCCGGGCCCAGGCGGGCGGCGGGCAGTGAGCATTTGAGAAAGGAGGACCCTTGGAAGCGAGAATTCGGTCCTTGGCCTCCTTTCTTTCTTTTTGAACTGGCTCGTGCTTTGACAGGCACGCTTTTGTTCGACACAAGGAGAGCTTGGTTTAGGAGCGCAAGATGGGCAGAGGCGGTCAAGAGGACTCCGAAAATGAGGAGGAAGTCGCTCCTGACGAGCGCATCGACTGGCTGCTCTCCCGCATTCAATCGTCCCTCAATTGCAAGGAGGAGCAGGTGCAGAAGCTCATGGCGACGGACACGTCGAGGAGCCTTGTTCTGGGTTTCCTTGACTCCCGAGAGAAGACTTACCTGCATGTGGCCTTCGAGGGGTCGAACCTTACGGCCTTTGTGAACCCGCCCAAGAACTTCAAGAAGAAGTCGGTGTACTTCGTGAAACTCAACGACGTTGCCCTCACAAAGGAGAACATGCAGACCGAGATTGTGGTGGGCGACCTCGGGGACGTGCCTCTCGAGTACCTTTCCACAGTCTCCCAGGAGGTCTTTCTGCCAATCTTGACCAACCCCCGCAACCAGAAGGGCTGGCCAGAGGTCCTCTCAAAGGACATCACCGACCATATGAACAAGTTTGTCGCGAATGTTTACATCAACGTGGGCCACACGAAGGGCAAGACGCTGCTTCCCTTGCCCCCAAGCGAGACCAAAGACGACAAGGGCCTGATGAGAGACAAGGACCGGGTTCACATCCTCGAGAGCGCCGTGATTACCTGGACGAGGCAGATCAAGAATGTGCTGAAGAGCGACCCGGAGGCCGCCCTTAAGGACGGGGCAAACCCGGGACCGCTGGTGGAGATCGAGTTCTGGAATTCGAGGGCGAATGACCTGAACTCCATCATCGAGCAGCTCTCGAGCGAGAGGATCAAGAAGGTCATCAAGATTCTTGAGCTCAGCAAGAGCACATACTCTCCAGCTTTCAACCGCCTGTGCAAGGAAATCGTCATTGCAAGGCTTGAGGCGAACGACAACGTCAAGTTCCTCAAGGCGCTGAGGCCTTACCTGGAGAAACTGAGTCTTATGGACGACTTTGCCAAGTTGCCAGACCTCTTCAAGCCAATATTGCACTTGATACTGCTGATCTGGAAGCACTCAAAGTATTACAACACCGCGACAAGGTTGGTCATCTTGATCAGGGAGATCTGCAACGACCTCATCATGCAGGCTTGTAGATTCTTGGCCGGGGATGAAATATTGCAAATGGACCCAAATGAGGCTGCAGAGAACTTGAAGACTACTCTCAAGGTCTTGGGGACTTTCAAGTCGTACTACTTTGACTACAAGGCAAAGACCCAAACAGAGTCGCCCGCCAACATGTGGCGTTTCCAAAACTCTATTCTTTTTGCCAGACTTGATTCATTCATGGAGCGGTGCCACGACATTCTTGATTTGTCGCAGACCGTTCTGCAGTTCAATAAGTTGGAGAAGGTCGAGGTTGGTGGAACCAAGGGCAAGACGTTGACAACATCCGTCCGCCAGATCTTCGCGGACTTCCAGCAGGCAGTCAGCAAGTTCCACTCGATTGAGTATGATATCTTGAGTGTGGAGTCCAAGGAGTTCGATGATGATTTTTATGAATTCCGCTGCAGTATCAAAGAGCTGGAGAGGAGAATTGGATCTGTGATTTCCCAGGGCCTCGACGACTGCACGACGATCAGTATGACTTTCAAGCTTCTGGACTCTTTTGAGGGGCTCCTCGAGCGTGAGATCATTGCTCATGATCTTGAGGAGAAGCGCATGAGACTCCTGCAGTCGTATGCTGAAGACATCAGGACCGTATACAGGATTTTCAACGCAGAGAAGGAATCTCCCTGCATCACCAACAACAAGGCTCCAAGCTCTGGTGCAGTTTCTTGGGTGCAAGGATTGAAAGCTAGGATTGAGCAACCAATGCTCAAATTTAAGAACTTCAAGGAGACCAGTGTTTCGCAGGAGTACGAAGAGCTTCTCAAGTCCTACACGCAGACTCATGCCGTGCTTTGTGACTACGAGAAGGCTCAGTACAACAAGTGGACGAGCGAGGTGGGAACAGCCATAGAGGAGAAGTTGAAGTGCTGTCTCCTTGTTAGGGTCCAACATGGATTGTACTCAATGGTGAAGACAAACTTTGACCCTGTCTTGGTGAGGATGCTCAGGGAGGTGAAATACTTTTTGCTTCTGGGCTTCTCTGTCCCAGAGTCCACGATGAAGATTTATGAAAGAAATGACGAACTGCGTGGCTACATTGCAAACCTTGATGTGATCTGCACTATCTACAACACCATTCAGAAGGATTTGCTGCCTGTGGAAAAGCCCTTGTTTGAGAAGAAGCTGGAGGATATCGACAAGGCTCTCGAGAAGGGACTGGACACTTTGAATTGGAACAGCCACAAGATCGATAACTACATCAGCGAGGTTATGAACATGGTGAAGGAGCTCCACAAGACCCTCACTGTCATCAAGGAGAACATAGAGTCCACGAGGGAGATTCTCAAGTCTTGGGAAGAGAACACCATGTTTGAGAGGAAGGATGGCCAGGTGTACAGTGTTGAGGACTTCAAGGAGGCCCACGAAGCTGTCCGGTCTGCTCGCTATGCTGCTATTGAAGAGGGTGGCAAGGGGATCAAGAAGAATCTGGCCAACTCAAACAGGATTCTGAAGGTTTCAAAGGGAGCCCCAGCATGGAAGGCTTACGTTGAGTACGCCTCTGACATCATCACATCTGGAATCTCGAAGGCCATCCTCGCCTCTTTGAACCAGCTGCACAAACAGATCGATGCAGGTGCCCACACGAAGGGCGCTGAAGGGCCTTTGCTTGAGATTTCTCTGGAGCTTGCCGCTCCAAATATTGTGTGGCGGCCAGATGTTGGAGAGAGTGGCAGTGGCGGAGGGGTCAGGGACATGTTCAACAGCTGGCTGAAGGACTTCTTGAATGTGGGCTCTTTGCTGAAGAGACTTGACACGGAGGGTAACTACCAGGTTGAGCTTGAGGAAGACTTCATGATACTGGATGCCATGAGCCAGGTTCAATCCATTGTCATCGCAAACGAAGGCAAATGCATTGAATTCAAGGACTCCTACAAGAAGTATGAGTACCTGTGGGCAAACGATTTGCAGGCATCTTTGGCGGACTTTCTTGAGGGAGAGTCGGAGCCCTCCTTGGACAGCTTTGATGAGCAGGTGCAGAAGTACAAAATGATCCAGGAAGAAATCCATGCTTTGCCAACCACGGCCACCATTGGTTGGATCAGGATCAACTCGAAGCCAATCAAGCAGGCCCTGTCGACGTGGGTCACCAAGTGGATCTACCTTTTCACCAACTACCTCTCCAACAAGGTAATCACCACCATGAACGACTTGCATGTCTTCATCGAGAATTCTTTCAAGATTCTTGACCAGACAGATCTTCTGGTACCACATACCTCCCTTGACAGCGAAGAGCCGGCGCCGGAAGTTGAAGGTGAGGAGGGTGAGGCCGCAGAGAAAGAGGAGGTTGACAAGCAGAAATTGCTGTACGAAGTCATGGGCTGCATCAGGGATATCAGGAAGCGTCTCGAAGAGACGGACAATGCCTTCGAGCCCTTGAAGCAGACAGTCACCCTGCTGCAGAGCTACAAGATCACCCTCCCAGACAGCACTATTGATAGGCTCGATAACATTCCTCACTCTTGGGAGATCTTGACGAAGAGAATGGCACAGGCCAAGGATTCCCTGCAGGAAGTTCAGCTCCTGGAGGCGAGAGATATCCGCTCCCGCAGTGATGAGTTCCAGGTTAAGGTTGAGACCTTCCGCAAGAATTTCCAGAAGGATGCTCCCTTCACAGTTGCGGCAGAGGAATCGACTGTGGAGGAAGTTGAAAATGCCTACAAGACCATTGACAGCTTCAAGAACGGAGGCAGTGTCCATGGATCTCTCTCTGACATAATTGCAGAGGCAAAGTATCTCAACGAGTGCCAGGACTTGTTCGAGCTGTTTGTTTCGGACTATGTTCAGCTCAGGAGGTGTGATGAGGAACTCGGGTACCTGAAGGAATTGTGGGACATGATCGGATACGTTGTCTTTACATTCAATGAGTGGAAGCTGATGCTCTGGGAAAAGATTGACACTGAGTTCTTGACCATGGGTTGCAAAAAGATCCAGAAGCAGATCAAGGGATTGAACAAAGCCCTCCGAGGCTTCCAGGCATTTGAGAAGCTGGAAGGCATGGTGAAGGCCATGGTAACTTCTCTCCCGCTTGTGGATGACCTGCACCAGCCGTTTATTCGTGATAGGCATGTCAAGCAAATTATGAGAGCTACCGGAAAGCAGTTCACCCTGGATGAAAACTTCACGCTTGGAGGTCTACTCTTGTTGGAACTGCACAACCACCTCGAGCTTGTGAGTGAAATTGTTGAAAGGGCTCAGAAGGAAGTTGTGGTCGAGAAGGTTCTCAAGAAGGTCGAGGAGACCTGGGCGTCTTTCTCTCTGATCTTCACACCCTTCCCAGACTCTGAGGTCTTGTCTGTCTCTGTTGACGAGTTGGTGATGGAAGCATTGGAGAATGATAATGTCATCCTCCAGAATGTTGGAAGTGGCAAGCACGTCCAGAGCAACCCCAAATTCCTCGAGATGGTCACTTCCTGGCAGACAAAGCTTGGAAATGTCGATTTTGTACTCGCCTCCTGGAAGGATGTGCAGAGGAAGTGGAGTGCTCTTGAGAGCATCTTTATTCACAGTTCAGACATCAGGGTTCAGCTCCCTGAGGATTCCAAGCGCTTTGATGGTATCAATGCTGACTTCATCGACCTCATGAGCAATGCCCCTAACACTACAAATGTTGTGGAGGCTTGCAACCAGGAGGGCTTCCAGGAGAGACTTGACAACATGCTGGACGAGCTCGAATTATGCGAGAAGGCCTTGAACGAGTACCTGGAGACAAAGAGAATGATCTTCCCAAGATTCTACTTTGTGTCTCAGGCTGACCTTCTGGACATGCTGTCCAAGGGCAACAACCCGGTATCCATAGAGAAGCACCTTCCCAAGAACTTCGACACTGTGTCCAAGCTGGAGTTTCAGACGAATGAGAAGGGTGAAGTGACCAAGACGGCAGTTGGAATGTACAGCAAAGAGATGGAATACGTAAAATTTGCTGCTGATTGTGTCTGCGACGGCCCAGTTGAGAACTGGCTTGGAACCGTTGTGGCTGCCATGCAGAAGGCCTTGAGCTACGAATTTAAGACTGCTCTCCCCGTTTATGAGGAGAAGCCCCGTCAGAAGTGGATCTTGGAGAACTCCACACAAATGACTGTGGTCATCACCAGGGTCATGTTCACCCAGCAGATGAACGAGGCCTTTGAACAGCTGGAGGATGGAAACACCGAAGTCTTGAAGGAGGAGTTTGACAGGCAGGTCAGCCAGATCTCAGACATTGTTGAGCTGATCACTGGGGAGCTCACAAAGAACGACAGGAAGAAGCTCATCACGCTCTGTACTCTTGATGTGCATGCCAGAGATGTGGTTCTTCGTTTCATTGATGAGAAAGTTGAAGCTGGAACATGCTTCCAGTGGCAGTCCCAGTTGAGGTACTTCCAGCATGAGGAAACTAAGGAGGTTAAGGTGGACATATGCGATGCTACCATCAAATATGGATACGAGTACATTGGCAACTGTGGATGCTTGTGTATTACGCCACTGACGGATAGGTGCTACATTACTCTGACACAGGCCCAGCGCCTGGTTCTCGGAGGAGCCCCAGCAGGTCCTGCTGGTACGGGCAAGACCGAGACAGTGAAGGATCTTGGCAGATGTCTTGGAGTGCAGGTGTACGTGTACAACTGCAGCGACCAGATGGACTACAAGACTATGGGCAGCATCTACAAGGGTCTGGCCCAGACGGGAGCTTGGGGCTGCTTTGACGAGTTCAACAGAATTCCTGTTGCAGTGTTGAGTGTGTGCTCTACTCAGTACAAGTCGGTGCTGGATGCCATTCGCGCTCAGAAGCCGTCCTTCATTCTTGAGGATGTAGATGTCAAGCTGATCCCATCTGCCATGGCCTTCATTACCATGAATCCTGGTTACCCAGGAAGGGCTGAATTGCCAGAGTCCTTGAAGGCTTTGTTCAGGCCAGTGTCTATGTGTGTACCCGATCTTGCGTTGATTTGTGAGGTTATGCTCATGGCTGAGGGCTTCCAAGATTCGAAGCTCCTCGCCAGGAAGTTTGTCATTCTGTACTCCCTCAGTGGAGATCTGCTTTCGAAGTCAGCTCACTACGATTGGAAGCTGCGAGCGATTAAGACGACTCTGTACGTTGCAGGAGGAATGAAGAGAGATTCCCCCGAATTGTCAGAGGACAAGGTCTTGCTCCGTGCCTTGCGCGACTTCAACCTTGGAAAGTTGACTACGGATGACTCCAGAATCTTTATGGGATTGCTGGAGGACCTCTTCCCAAACACTTTGAGCAAGGTACCAAGAGCAATCGATGATGTCTTTGAAGAAGCAGTCAAGAAGGCCGGAGCTGAGCTTGCTTACCAGACCGACGATGTCTTCCGCTTGAAGGTCAGTCAGTTGAGAGAAATCTTCCAGGTTCGATGGAGTGTGTTCCTTCTTGGCCCCGCGGGATCTGGCAAGACGGCAATCTGGAAGACCCTCCAGAGGGCCCAGCAGCTGATTGGGGAGAAGACTCAGGCCAAGCCAATCAACCCCAAGGCTGTCACCCGTAATGAGCTCTATGGGTACGTGAACCGAGCAACCCGAGAGTGGAACGAGGGTCTCATTAGTACTACCTTCAGGGATATGTCCAACAATGATGCGTTCGCCCATCAATGGATTGTTCTTGATGGTGACATTGATGCAGAGTGGATCGAGTCGATGAACACGGTCATGGATGACAACAAGATGCTTACACTGGCCAGTAATGAGAGGATCCCGTTGACGGCAACGATGAGACTTCTGCTTGAGATCAATCACATGATTCACTGCTCGCCTGCCACAGTGTCTAGGGGTGGAGTCATCTATGTGAATGAGACTGATGTGGGTGTCCAGCCTGTTATTGACTCCTGGATTGCCGCTCAGAGTGCCACCAACTACAAGAGCATCTTGTCAACGCTTTTCGCCAAGTATCTCGACAAGTCTCTTGAGTTCTGCAGAAGGAACTTTAGGACCATCATTCCTTTGTCGAGTGTCTCTATGGCCCAAGGTATTTGCAAGATTTTGGAGGGCATTATCCCAAAGGAGGAGAATGCACCAAGACCAGACCAAGTGTTGATGGAACACCATTTCGTCTTCGCGTGCATCTGGGCCATTGGAGGCGCCATGCTTGTTGACAAAGTGAATGACTTCTCACTCGAATTTAGCAAGTGGTGGCAGTCTGAGTTCAAGACCGTTCAGTTTCCAAACAAGGACCTTGTCTTCGATTATTTTGTGTCGGAGACAGATGCTGAGGGTGCCGCCGTGCCAACCATGTGTCACTGGAGGGAGAGGGTTCCGCAGTACCTGTACGCCCCAGAAAACGACTTCGGAAAGATTTTCGTTCCAACTGTGGATACCTCGAGGTTGACCTACCTCTTGGACTCCTTGTTTGAGAACAAGCACTATGTGATGTTTGTCGGAAACACGGGAACGGGAAAGACTGCCATCATGCAGTCTAAGCTTTCTAGCATGGATGCCGAGGAGGTGACCCAGTGCACAGTCTCCATGAATTCATTCACCGAAGCATGGGATTTGCAGCCAACCCTTGAGGCGCCCTTGGAGAAGAAATCCGGAATGCGCTTTGGACCACCAGGCTCGAGGAGGCTCATCTACTTCATCGACGACATGAACATGCCAAACAAGGACAAGTATGACACCCAGGGTGCGATTGAGATCGTTAGGCAGTACGTGGATTATGGGGGATGGTATGACAAGGAGAAGATTCTACTGAAGGAAATCATGAAGTGCCAGTTGTGTGCAAGCATGAACCCTACCGCAGGAAGCTTCACTCTGACCCCACGTATGCAGAGACACTTCCTGACCCTTGCTGTGCAGATGCCTGATGCTGATGTGTTGAAGGCTATCTACCACGGAATCTTGGATGGCCACATGGCACCCTTCGGCACGGAGCTGCAGGATTACTCCGAGAGGGTGGTCAATGCCACCATTGAGCTGCACAAACAAGTCATGAACACTTTCTTGCCAAGCGCTGTGAAGTTCCATTACCAGTTCAACTTGAGAGAGCTCAGTTCAGTCATTCAGGGAATGTGCCGGATGACGCCAGAGTTCTTCACCTCCACCTCGAATGTCGTAAGACTGTGGGTGCACGAGTGTGAAAGGGTCTTCCTCGACAGGCTGGTCACAGAGTCAGACCGCTCTAAGTTCTCTGAAATCCGGACACTGCTCACGAAGAAGTACTTTGAGGACCAGGACGCTGCCGTGATTGAAGCTCTTCCTAGGCTCTTCACAAGCTTTGTTACCTTCTCTGCAGATGATGAACCTGTGTACACAAGTATCACGGGAATGGATGCCCTGAAAAAGCTCTTGGAGCAAAAGTTGGAGGAATACAACAGTGGCAACCCTGCCATGAATCTCGTGCTCTTCGATCAGGCCATTGAGCACATCACGAGGATTACCCGCATCATTGGCCAACCAAGAGGCAACGCTGTCCTTGTTGGTGTCGGAGGAAGTGGAAAGCAGTCCCTGGCTCGCCTTGCATCTTTTGTGAGCGACCAGGAAACCTTCCAGATTCAGATCACGGGTAGCTACGGCATTTCAGACTTAAAGGAGTTCTTCCTGTCGCTGTACCACAGAGCGGGTGTGAAGTCCTTGCCGACAACATTCTTGATTACCGACAACCAGATTGTGGATCAGAGGTTCTTGGTTTACATGAATGATTTCCTTGCCACCGGATATGTTGCAGATGTCTTCACCCAAGAGGAGAGGGACAACGTTTGCAATGCAGTTCGCAGTGAGGTGAAGCAGGCTGGCATCGTGGACAGCACGGACAACTGCTGGAATTTCTTCATCAGCAAGGTGAGGAAGTACCTGCACATAGTCATGTGCTTCTCTCCTGTGGGGGAGAATTTCAAGATTTGGGCTAGGCAGTTCCCTGCTCTCATCAACTGTACAGTGTATGACTACTTCACCGACTGGCCATTCGATGCCCTCGTCAGTGTCGCCCAGAAGTTTCTCCAAAATATTCCTGATCTTGAAGATGAAGTTCAGGAGAACGTTGCCTACCACATGGCCTTCGTCCATCAAGCTGTGGCCGAGGCTTGCACAGAATACAAGATTGTGCAGAGGAGACATGCTTACACGACTCCAAAGAGTTACCTTGAGCTTATCTCTCTCTATGAGAGCTTGCTTGCGGAGAAGCGGTCGGACTTGATCAAGTCTCGGGAAAGGCTCGAAAATGGCGTGGACAAGATTGTCCAAGCCAGTCAGCAGGTAGCTGACTTGCAGCTGAGTCTCAAGCAAGAGCAGATCATTGTTGAGGAGAAGAAGACAACTACTGATGCGCTCATTGCGAGCATTGGGCAGGAGAAGGGCGTGGTTGACCAGGCTGTTGAGTCTTCAAGAGATGACGAGGAGGCTTGTGCAAAGATTGCAGATGAAGTGACTGCATTCCAGGCTGAATGTGAGGAGGATTTGAAGGCTGCTGAGCCAATCATTGCAGAGGCAGAGGCTGCGCTTGATTCTCTTGACAAGGCCTCCCTTGGTGAGTTGAAGACCTTTGGCTCCCCATCTGAAGAGATTGTGAATGTTGCTGCTGCCTGCATGATATTGACTGCACCTAAGGGAAAGATTCCAAAGGATCTTTCATGGCAGGCAGGTAAGAAGATGATGAACAAGGTGGATGCATTCCTGCAGTCTTTGAAGGACTTCGACAAGGACAACACACCAGTGAATTGTGTTGAGAAGGTAGAGAAGGACTACATGAGCAACCCAGCCTTCACGGCCGACAACATCAGGGCCAAGTCGTCTGCTGCTGCTGGACTGTGTGCTTGGGTGATCAACATTTGCAAGTACTACAGAATCTACGAGATAGTTGCTCCAAAGCGTGCGAAGCTTGCCGATGCAAACAAGAAGCTGAATGATGCGAACAGGAAGCTGAAGGGAATCAGATCCAAGGTCAAGGAGTTGCAAGATAGAGTTGCCTCCTTGGAGGACAACCTCATGAAAGCGACCGAGGACAAGAACAAAGCGATTGCTCAAGCTGATAAGACTGCCAGTAAGAAGGCCCTCGCAGACCGCCTTATCAACGGTCTTTCTGGAGAGAGAGTCCGATGGGGGGAGAGCATTGAGGAGTTCAATGCGATGGAAGGAAAGCTGATTGGAGATGTGCTCCTGGCCTCCTCCTTCGTTAGTTACGCTGGTCCATTTGATATCAATTTCAGAGAAAAGCTGGTGAACGTGAAGTGGCTGCCGGATATGTCTGAGAGACAGATCCCCATGAGCGAGGGCATTGAGCCTATGGCTATCCTTACGGACGAATCCCTGAAAGCGCAATGGAACCAGGAAGGCCTTCCAACAGATCCTTTGTCGGTAGGAAATGGAGCTATCATGAGCAACGCTGCCAGATGGAGTTTGATGATCGATCCTCAGCTGCAGGGTGTGAAGTGGGTGCTGAACAAAGAGGAGAGCAATGGTCTGAAGGTCATCCAGTTGAGCCAGGATAGGTACCTCGACACCGTGGAGCAGTGCATGGAGAACGGCATCCCCCTCCTTATCGAGAACCTTGGTGAAGAGATTGATGCTGTGCTCAACCCTGTCATTGGAAGGGAGACTTCCATGAGGGGAAGGAGCTTGCTGATCAAGCTTGGGGAGAAGGAGATTGAGTACGATCCAAACTTCAAGCTCTTCTTGCAGACGAAGCTTTCAAACCCCCATTACAGGCCTGAGATCAACGCCCAGACAACTCTTGTCAACTTCTGTGTCACTGAGAAGGGACTGGAGGACCAAATTCTTGCCGTTGTGGTGGAGAACCTCCGCCCCGACTTGCAGCATGAAGCGTCCGAGCTGGTCAAGACACTTGCCCAGTACACCATTACTTTGAATGACCTTGAGGATAACCTGCTCTTCAAGCTGGCAAACGCAAAGGGCGACATTTTGGAAGATGTTGAGCTGGTGGAGAACTTGGAAGAGACCAAGCGCACCGCTATGGACATTGCACAGAAGGTTGAAGATGCAAAGGTTACGTCTGAAAACATTGCCACCGCAAGGGAGACGTACAGGTCCATTGCGTCAAGGGGCTCATTGATGTACTTCGTTATCAACGAGCTTAACAACCTGGACCGCGTCTACCAGTTTTCGATGGCAAACTATATGTACATCCTCGTCAAAGGAATTCACCTCGGCATGCCAAAGAAGGAGCTAAAGGAGGAGGAGGAGGATGCGACAGAAGCCCAGGAAGAAGCCCAGGAGGCGGAGAAGCCAAAAGAGGGGAACAGTCCTGAGGAGATCAAACAGATCCTTGACAAAATGTCCGTCACCATCTTCCAGTACATCACCCAGGGTTTGTTCGAGAGGCACAGGCTGATTGCAGCTTCTGAGTTGGCGTTCAAGATTTTGAAGTCCAAGGGCGAGCTGGACGCTCAATCTCTGGACCACCTGCTCAAGGGACCAAGAGTGAAGGGCAAGCCGAACCCCCTCGGCGAATGGTTACCGGAAAGTGCGTGGGAAGCTTTGACTGCATTGTCGGAGCTTGAGGCCTTTGTCACACTGCCTGATGACATTGCGGGATCTTCCAAGCGCTGGAAAGAGTGGTTTGAGTTGGAGTACTGCGAGACGGAGTCCTATCCTGGAGAATGGAGAAAGGCGTCTGAATTCAACAAGTTGCTGATGATGAGAACCCTCCGGCCAGACAGACTTCCAGCTGCCATCCAGAAGTTTGTGGAGAACGTTCTGGGGCCAGTTTTCGTGGAGAGCGTCCCATATAACTTGGAGAGGAGCTTTGAGGACTCGAAGCCTGGAACTCCAATCTTCGTTTTCCTTAGCCCTGGTGTGGATGTCGCAGTGAGTGTGGAGGCCCTCGGAAAGAATTTCGGTGTCTCGAAGGATGCCGGCAACTACAAGAGTGTGAGTCTTGGCCAGGGTCAGGAGGAGAAGGCCATCAACTATCTCAATCATGCTCACAAGAACGGTGGATGGGTCCTCCTTCAGAACATTCACTTGACAATCGACTGGACCTCGGGACCATTGGAGAAGGCCGTGGACAAGCTGGCTGAGGGCGCACATGAAGACTTCAGGCTGTTTTTGTCCGCTGAGCCACCCCCAAGTCTCGAGAGGGGACTCCCAATTTCTCTGCTTCAGAACTCTATCAAGTTGACTAACGAGCCAACAATGGGCTTGAAGGAGAACATCCTGAGAGCATACAGCAACTTTGAAGAGGAGTACCTCGAAAACTGTGCCAAGCCCGGCGAGTTCAGGAGCATCATCTTTGCTCTTTGCTACTTCCACTCGGCCCTGCTGGAGAGGAAGAAGTTTGGAGTCGGAAACCTGCCAGGCGCCAGGTCTGGCATTGGCTGGAACATGAACTATCCCTTCAACACTGGAGACCTGCTCTGCTGCGCCCAGTGTGCCTACAACTACTTGGAGAACGCCAACACGGTGCCTTGGGATGACCTGAGGTACATTTTTGGCGAGATCATGTATGGTGGTCATGTCGTGGAGGACTGGGACCGCCGCTTGACTATGGCGTACTTGAGGAAGTACTTTGTTGAGCAGGCACTCGAGCCTATGGAGATGTTCCCCGGTTTCACGTCACCACCTAACACCATGAACAAGGCGCAGGTTATGGACTTTGTCGAGGAGACGATGCCCATGGACACCCCACTCTCGTTGGGGCTCCATCCTAACGCTGAGATCGGCTACAAGCTCAGGGAGACAGAGACCTACGGGAGGTCCGTCTTGCTGCTTCAGCCGAGGGAGGCTGGCGGCAGTGGCGGAGTGAGCGTTGAGGAGAAGACCAAGATGGTTCTTGACGAGATGCTAGAGAAGCTCCCTGAGGTCTTCGACATGGAGGACATCAGGTCGGATGGGGAGGACCAGAGCCCTTACACCATGGTGGCCATCCAGGAGTGCGAAAGGATGAACGTCCTGCTGGGCGTGCTCAGGTCAAGCCTCGTCGAGCTCAATCTTGGTCTCAAGGGAGACCTCACCATGACGGGGTCGATGGAGCAGCTCATGTTCTCCCTGGCAAACGACCAGATCCCTAGCTCATGGATGAAGTACGCCTACGCAAGTCTGCGGCCTCTGGGAAGCTGGCTTCAGAACCTTATTGAGAGGCACACCCAGCTCACTGACTGGACGGCAGACATGAGCCTGCCCAAGGTGGTCTGGCTCGGAGCCCTCTTCAACCCGCAGTCTTTCTTGACGGCTGTGATGCAAACCACGGCGAGGAGGAATGACTGGCCTCTGGACAAGACAAAGATTGTTACTGAAGTCACAAAGAAGCAGGTGGATGCTGTCGACGCTCCGCCCCGGGACGGCGCGTACATTTCGGGCCTGACGCTGGAGGGCGCGAGGATTGACGAGAAGACCAATGCGCTGGAGGACAGACAGTAGGCCAAAGGAACTCTACTACAATATGCCAGTTCTTCAGGTTAAGGCCGTTACGGCGGACAAGGCAGACATGAGGGATGTGTACCAGTGCCCAGTGTACACCACGGAAAAGAGATTCCATGAGGAGTGTTTCACCGCACAGCTCAAGTACAAGAAGGACCACGGGGAACTCAAGTGGATCCTGGCCGGCGTCTGCCTTTTCTTGGACGTGGAGTAAGGACTGCACACAAGTTTGTTTAAAACCAGTTTGTTCAACAAAAAATACAATATTCTTGAATTCATCACAATCACAATCGAAAGGCCTCCTCAATGGACAGTTGCTTGAAGACCTGATTCGATGCCCCTCCCTGCTTCCCCCCTTTGTTCCTGCCTCTCCGTGAGGACGTCCCCCCTCCTCGCTTGCGTCCTTGCCCCCCCCGGCCTCTCTGTCCTCCTCCACCTCCGCGGTAGTCCAACCTCGTGAAGACGCGCACCAGGCCCTTGTTGGGCGCCCCCCTGCAGCTCCCCCGTGGAGCTTTAATGATATCGTACCCGTCCCCGTCCACGAACCCAGCCTCCTTCGCCTCCTTCCTCAGCTTCCTCACTGCCTCCAGATTCCGGACCTTTGCTGCCCCCACGTCGATGACCTCCACCATTCTCTCCGGGTATCCTCCGCCCCCGAGCTCGACCCCGGACTCGGCCAACACCGCCTCCGTGGCCTCCCAGGGGGCGTGGAGGAACTTTGGGGGAAGGCCTCTTAGCTCTGGAACCCACTCTTTAATGTAGGCGCCCGTTGGGTCGAGAGACTTTGCCGTTGGCCCAACCGTAAAGTTCCACTGGTCCAAGCCAGACTTCCCGGCGTTCTGCCACATCATCGAGTTGATGGCAAGGTCCGCGTCGAAGAGGGTGTCGTGAAACCACGCCGCGCCCTCGGCCCAGCTGATGTTCAGGTACTCCGTGAGAAAGAGCGCACAGCACATCCTCGCGTTCTGCTGCATCCACCCAGTCTGCCACAGCTCCCTCATCCCCGCGTCCACGAGAGGGTACCCTGTCTACCCTGTCTTCCACTTCTCCAGGGCCTCCTCGTCGCGCCTCCACTCGTGCCGGCAGTAGAAACTCCGGATGGGCTGCGTGGCCATTAGCGGCCAGTGGTGAAGCTGCCAGTAGGCCAAGTCGCGCCACACCAGCCTCCTCCAGAAAGTTTTGCTTGTAGACTCGCAGCCGGCCTTTTGCAGGCGGCTCACCATGTATCTCGAGGAGAGAACCCCAAAGTGAAGGTAGGGAGAGAGCTTGGACACAGCCCTCGCGTCTGCGTAGCCCCGGCTGCTCTCGTACCTCTTCATCTTGTGCTCCACGAAGGCCGCCAGCATTTGCAGGGCCCGCACCTCCCCAAACGCGTGCCCGGAGACGCCGTCCCCCTCCGCGGACCAGCTGTCCACGAGCATCTTCACCCACCCGCCTTCGGGGAACAGGAAACCCCTGAAGCTGTTCGAGGGGGCGCCCAAGCTCCAGCCCCGATCCCGTGCCACAGACTCGTCCCTCACGGGCATCTCCACCGGGACTGGAAAGGCCGGCGCGCAACCCCCGGGCAGGGCCTTGCAGGCGGTGTAGAACGGCATCAGGGTGCCAAAATGGCCCTTCCACTTTCTCATGTCGATCGCCACAGAGCTCGGCTCGTGTAGAAGGTAGGTGTTGAAGCCCCTGGAGCGGATCCCATGCGCCTTGCTGAGCTGAAGCTGAGCCTTCGTCTCCTCCTCGCGCAGCTTCGGCTCGTAGCACCTCCCGAAGTACACTTCGGTGGACCCGCAGGCCCTCGCGACCTCCGCGAGGGCGCTCACCACGCTGTCGTGGTCGTCCTGGCACTCCTTGAAGATGAGCTCCGCTCCCCACGTCTGCCCAAGGATCTCGTTCAGAGCGACCAGCGAGGACCCTAAAAATGCCAACGAGGCGCCCCCCTGCCTCCTGTGCCAGGGCTCCGACGAGCCCCCGCCGGGGTGCTCCTTCCGGTGCACGTAGCAGAAGTCGACCCTGGCGTTCAGCTCCCTCGCCCTCTGGCCCGCCGCGTGGAGAACCTCGTTGTCGTGGATCCTCAAGTCCCTCCGAAACCACACGAGCACCCCACCCGCCCGGGCGCCGGAGGCGCACGTCCTCATCGTGCGCTCCATGTTCTCTTCGTCACAGACACCGCCACGTCACGATCAGATCATCTGAAGCGCCCACTCCCACCCCCGGATCTGCTGTCCACGCGATTTGAGGTAAGAAAAGTGGACAGAGGTGGTGGGGTAATGCGATTGAAAGATTGAGGACGCCAATGATGCTACTGCGGACGACCGTGCGAGATCGTGACGCCTGAGCGCGCGGGAAAGAGAAAGGTCTCTGGACTCGTTTTTCGCTTGTGGCCGTGGGAAACACGGCGGGCAGGAATGGGGACGGCCGAGGACTGAGGAAGAATTGGATCCGGGGCTCATTACAATGCTGTCCAAGGGTATCCATGACGTGCGGCCGCCTCAGAAACGCTACCCTGTCCCGTTTGATATTCACTTTGGCCTGAAGGACGATCACACGTACACTTCCACTTCGCCGACCTGTAAGCACGAGCTCAGAGCTAGAACATGTCCTCAACCATCATTCGGCATGCGGCATTGTCAAAGCAGGCGAGAACGGTGCTCTTGTTGCCCTTGTCGCGGATCAGTGGCGCGAGCTTCTCTACCACGCATTGCTTCACAGACTCATTGGTCGTGCAGCTAAGTAATGCGGCAACTGCACTGCAAGTCAAGCTCGCAGTCGAAAGCTCCGCGAATTTGTCCGCCAAGTAGTCCAGGCACTGGGAAAACACCGCGTCGTTGCCGAAGAACTGGAAAACCTGTCTCACGTCATGATTGTTCCAGAATATCTTCGAGACGTTATCGTCCACCCACTCCTCGAAGGCCATCGATGCGGCTGATGCGTTTCCTTCGCCTCCCTCCGCCCTCATGTAGTTAATCAGGCTCTGCGCGCTCATCTTTCTTGCCCCCTCGCCTTCTTGTCCTCTCTCTCTCTTTTGGAAACCAAGGTCAAAGTTGCGTTCTTGCCCCCTCTCGCCCTCGTGCTCCCTCGCCTTCTTGCCCTTGCCCCCCTCTCTCTTGGAGACTCGCGCTTTTTCACACTTTCAGCATGCTGACGGAGCAAAGCCGGGGGTGGGGCAAATCGGCAAATCGGGGGGAGCAAATCGGGGTGGGGTGGGGCGCGGAGCGATGGCCGCCCCGGGGGGCATGGTGGAGGCCTCGAGAATGGGCGGCCTGGAGGAGTTAGACGATGGTCTGGAGAGCACGGTGCTCCACGACTCTGGCTGCACGGTGCTCGACGAATCGGGTGGGAGCTACAGGTACACCCGCGAGGCCCTTCAGGCGGTCTTCCTGTTCGTGGGCGTGCGGCCCAAGGCGTCCAGGAAGCTCGCGGAGAACGTTTTTGGGAGGATCCGGCAGGATGAGGAGCCGGGCACGTCGAAGAGCGCCTCGATACGGAGGGAGCGCTTTGTGGACCTCGTTCGCCACGCCCTTCTCTCTCTGGGCTACTCGAGGCCGCAGCAGTTGGTAGACTTTTCGACGGCCTGCGGGATACGAGAGAGGAGGGCCTCCGTGACCATTCTGCTTTGCGGTACGAGCGGGTGCGGCAAGTCGACCCTCGCGTCCCTCCTCGCCAGCCGGCTCGGGATCAACTCCGTCCTCTCCACAGACTCCGTGCGCAACATGCTCCGCAGCTTCGACACGGGGCGGGAGAACAAGTTCATCTGGTCGTCGACCTACGACACCGGGGCGGTTCTGGAGGGCCTCGACTCCCCCGGATCCGGGGGCGGTGCCACGACTCAGAGGAAGGCGGTGATCCGCGGCTACAAGGCCCAGAGCGAGATGGTGGTGGAGCACCTCGGCAACCTCATCGACCACACCAAGAGCCGCGGGGAGTCCCTGATCATCGAGGGGGTCCACCTGAGCATGAACTTCATGATGCGGCTGATGGAGCGGCACGACTCCGTCTTCCCCTTCGTGGTGTTCATCAGTAACGAGCAGAAGCACAAGGAGAGGTTCGCGGTGAGGGCGAGGGCCATGGCGCTGACCAGGGCGAAGAACAAGTACGTCAACCACTTCAGGAACATAAGGATCATCCAGTCCTACCTGTGCAGGAAGGCCGATAAGCACCTCCTGCCCAAGATCGACAACTCGAACATCGACAGGAGCGTGGCGGCGATCCATACGATCCTGCTGGGCTGCCTGAGGTCCTCCGCGAGTGGGGCGAAGGAAACGGCCGCAGCGCTCCACGGCGAGTTTGAGAAGCTGAACCAGGGCCACATGTGGGGCGGCAAGGACATGCTGCAGCTGATCAGGCAGAAGAAAACTGTGGCAACGCCGGCCGGCAAGGGGCTGGAGCGGGAGGCCACCGTGTACTACGAGGGGAAGGGCTCGGGCAGGGGCCTGGAGGGCGCGGGAGGGGAGCAGGGAGAGCTCCTGTCCAGCGGCGCGGAGGAGGAGAGAGACCTGGTGGAGGAGGAGGAGGAGGAGGAGGAGCAAGGGGAACTGGGGGAGAGTAGCAGGCGGCGGCTGGGACTCCGGCACACCCACGTCTCCGACGCGGGGTCGGTCATGGAGAGCCACGAGGACAGTGGAGGGGACTGCTGCGGCATTCCTGGCGTGCAAAAGGACGGAGGGAAGAAGTCTCCGTCCAACCAAGGCGCTAATCTGCCATGACGATTGTAGAAAAGTTGTATTACTCAGGCTATAGCGAAATTGAGCTTAGGCGCTGACGGCAACGGTCTCGTCCAGGGCGGCGACTCCGGGGAGAACTTTGCCCTCAAGGAGCTCGAGGGAGGCTCCACCGCCGGTGGAGATGTGGCTCATCTTCTCGGCGACGCCGGCCTTCTCGACCGCGGCGACGGAGTCTCCACCTCCGATGATGGTGCAGCAGCCCTTGCCGCTGAGCTCGGCGAGGGTGTCGGCGATTCCAACGGTTCCCGCAGCAAAGGCATCAAACTCGAAGACGCCCATTGGCCCGTTCCACACCACGGTCTTGCAGTCGCTGAGGGCGCCCTGGAAGGACTTGAGGGACTCCGGGCCGATGTCAAGCCCCATCCATCCGTCAGGGATGGAGTCGATGGAGACGGTCTGGGTGTTGGCGTCCGGCGCGAAGTTGTCGGCAAGGACGACATCGGATGGGAGGAGGAACTCCACGCCCTTCTCCTCGGCCTTGGCCATGAGCTCCTTGGCCAGCTCGACCTTGTCCTCCTCCACGAGGGAGGATCCCACGGACAGTCCCTTCGCCACGTAGAAGGTGAAAATCATACCGCCTCCGATGATGATCTTGTCGCACTTGGCCATGAGGGACTCAATAACCCCGATCTTGCTGCTGACCTTGGATCCTCCGACAATCGCGCAGAAGGGCTTCTTTGGGTCGCTGACCGCGCCATCCAGGTAGTCGAGCTCCTTCTGCAGGAGGAACCCGGACACGGATGGGGAGAGGAACTTGGTGACCCCCTCGGTGGAGGCGTGGGCCCTGTGGGCGGTCCCGAAGGCGTCGTTGACGTACAAGTCGGCGTTCGCGGCGAGCTTCTCGGCGAATCCGGACTCGTTCTTGGTCTCCTCCTTGTAGAACCTGACGTTCTCGAGCACGACGATGTCGCCGTCGGCCATGGAGTCGACCTTGGCGGTGACCTCCGCTCCGATGCAGTCGTCGACCTTGCCGACCTCCTTGCCGAGGAGCTCGGAGAGGCGGGGGACGACGGGGTTGAGCCTGAACTTGTCCTCAGGGCCGTCCTTGGGCCTGCCGAGGTGGCTGGTCAGGAGGACCTTGGCGCCCTTGTCCATGAGGTACTTGAGGGTTGGCACGGCGGCCCTGATCCTGGTGTCGTCGGTGATGTTCTGCTCGCCGTCAAGGGGGACGTTCAGGTCGGCGCGGACGAAGACCCTCTTTCCCTTGAGCTCGGCCTCCCCGAGGTCGCCGACGCTCCTCTTCGCGGCCTCCACGATGAGCTTGGCGCCCCTCCTCGCGAGGGAGACCTGCCTCTGCTGGAACCTGGTGAGGGATCGCCTGGATCCCAGAGCGAGGCTCGCGCCGCTCGACAGGGCGCGGCGCGCCTGGTGGGACCTGGCCGCGCCGCACCTCGCGGTCGCCTGCTGCCTGGAGGCCGCGCGGCACACCCTCTGGCCGGCGACGACGCGGCAGGATGCCACGGCGCCCCCGACCCTTCTCGTCACGCTAGTCTTCAACATGATGCTTGGTCGTTGGTCGTCTTCTCTTGCGTTGTTCTTCTCTCACGCCCACGGGCTCTCCCTTGCGATCGCCGATCGCGACCCCCACCCGCGATCGCAAGCCGATGGCCTCACATCGGCAGGCGACCGCGAATAGTACGGCATTTCTACTCTCCGCATGAAAACGTGAAAGGGGAAATATCTCGAACGAGTCTATCCGGTTGCGGATTCAACCGCCAACAGCCGTCCGTGCGAGATCGTAATCTTTTGCGATCTCGATCGCCTGCGGGAGTGGGACCACCGCCGAAGAAACAAGAGCACAAGGGCACGGACAAGGACGAGCCGACCGACACAGGAAGAGCAATCATGATCAGCAGCAGGAGCATCGCGACCAGGCGCGGCGCCGCCACGAGGTAGGAGAGAGAGAGAGACGCGCAACACTGTTGTGGCGCGAGATGCGAAACCGAGTTGTCCTGACGAAAAAGGTCTTTTTCTTCCCCGATCTCCCCCGCAGGGCCACCGCGACCCGCCAGGTCACCCAGGCCAAGATGAAGGTCGCCATCAACGGCTTCGGCCGCATCGGAAGGAACTTCCTCAGGTGCCTCGAGGGACGCGAGAACTCCGACCTCGAGGTCGTCGCCGTGAACGACTCCGGTGGAGTCAAGCAGGCGACCCACCTCCTCAAGTACGACTCCATTCTCGGAACCTTCGACGCGGACGTCCAGATCTTGGACGAGACCACCTTCGCCCTCAACGGGAAGCCCATCAAGGTCGTGTCCAGCAGGGACCCCTTGCAGCTCCCGTGGAAGGACCTCGGGGTGGACATGGTCATCGAGGGAACCGGAGTCTTCCTCGACACCATCGGAGCCGGAAAGCACCTTTCCGCCGGCGCCAAGAAGGTCGTCATCACCGCCCCCGCCAAGGATAAGGCCATCCCCACCTACGTGGTCGGCGTGAACGAGGGCGACTACGAGGGCGACGCCCCAATCGTGTCCAACGCCTCGTGCACCACCAACTGCCTCGCCCCCTTCGTCAAGGTCCTCGACGAGGAGTTCGGAATCGTCCAGGGAACCATGACCACGACCCACTCTTACACCGGAGACCAGAGGCTCCTCGACGCCTCCCACAGGGACCTCAGGAGGGCCAGGGCCGCCGCCCTCAGCATCGTCCCCACCACCACCGGTGCGGCCAAGGCCGTCTCCCTGGTGCTTCCCCAGCTCGCCGGAAAGCTGAACGGAATCGCGCTCAGGGTGCCAACCCCAAACGTCTCCGTCGTCGATCTTGTGATCAACGTGGAGAAGAAGGGCCTGACCGCTGAGGACGTCAACAACGCCTTCAGGAAGTACGCTGACGGTCCAATGAAGGGAGTCCTCGCCGTGTCCGACAAGCCCCTCGTCTCCATCGACTACAGGTGCTCTGACGAGTCCTCCACCATCGACTCCTCGCTCACCATGGTCATGGGAGACGATATGGTCAAGGTCGTCGCGTGGTACGACAACGAGTGGGGCTACAGCCAGAGGGTCGTCGACCTCGCTGAGCTTGTGGCGTCCAAGTCTTCCCCAGCGAGCAGCGATCCAATGGACGCGCTCTGTGCGGAGGACCCCTCCAGCGAGGAGTGCAAGGTCTTCGACGAGTAAACACGCTTCTCACTTTTGCCTTCCTTGTAACCGCGGGCTTTCAAGTCAACATTTTTGGTTGGTTCTCTCTCCCTCTCTGTCATTCCTTGCGGTGCCCTCCTAGCCGTGTTGCTCAACTACATGGGATGGCTCTCGTGCGTTCCCTTTCCAATCGATCAAGATCGAGCTACAAACTGTTGCACCAACAGGTTTTTCCAAGAAAAAAATTAGATGGAGAGAAACACAGTTGGGTTCTTTAGTAGGAGGCTTCCTTACTTTTCCTCCTTCTTTTCCTCGTCCGCCTTGGTGTACTCAGCATCCTGGCTGCCGGCCTCCCCCTCAGCACCTTCAGAGGACGCGCCAGCTCCGCCGCCTCCCGCCTGCCTGGAGAGCTCCTCGCCGATCTTCATCACAGCCTTCTGCAAGGCATCCACCTTTCCGTTGATGTCCTCCACGTTCTCCGTCTGAGCCACGGTCCTGAGATCGGTGATGGCAGAGTTGATCTCGTCCACGACCGCCTGAGGAAGCTTATCCTTGTGCTCGTCCAGGCTCTTCTCAGAGGAGTACACCAGGTTGTCCGCGGTGTTCTTGGCCTCAATGAGCTCCTTCCTCTCCTTGTCCTTGGAGGCATACATCTCCGCATCTCTCACCATCTGTTCGATGTCTCCGTCGGACAGGCCGCCAGAGGACTGGATGGTGATCTGCTGCTCCTTCCCTGTGGCCTTATCTCTGGCGTTGACGTTGACAATGCCGTTGGCATCGATGTCGAAGGTCACCTCGATCTGGGGGACCCCCCTAGGGGCAGGGGGAATGCCGACAAGGTCGAACTGTCCCAGCATCTTGTTGTCCGCGGCCATCTCCCTCTCTCCCTGCAAGACCTTGATCCCCACCTGGGTCTGGTTGTCCGCCGCAGTGGAGAACACCTGGCTCTTCTTGGTCGGAATGGTGGTGTTGCGCGTGATGAGCCTGGTGAAGACTCCGCCGAGGGTCTCAATGCCCAGGGACAGTGGGGTGACGTCCAGGAGCAGGATATCCTTCACGTCCCCCCTGAGCACGCCACCCTGGATGGCGGCTCCCGACGCCACCACCTCGTCAGGGTTCACGCCCCTGCTTGGGTCTCTCTTGAAGATCTCCTTGACAACTTCCTGGACCTTTGGCATCCTGGACATGCCGCCCACAAGGATAACTTCGCTGATGTCACCCGTGGAGATGCCGGCGTCCTTGATACAATTCAGGCAAGGCTGCCTAGTCCTCTCAATCAGGGAGTTCGCGAGATTCTCGAACTTGGACCTGGTGATCTGCACGTTCAGGTGCTTGGCTCCACTGGCGTCCGCGGTGATGAAGGGGAGGTTGATGTCCGTCTGGGTGGTGGAGGAGAGCTCACACTTAGCCTTCTCCGCCGCCTCCCTAAGCCTCTGCACGGCGAGCTTGTCCTGGAGCAGGTCGATGCTCTGCTCCTTCTTGAACTCGTCGGCCATGTAGTGCAGCAGGACGTTGTCAAAGTCCTCTCCTCCCAGGAAGGTGTCTCCGTTTGTGGCCTTGACCTCAAACACACCCCCAGAGATCTCCAGGATGGAAACGTCGAAGGTGCCACCGCCAAGGTCGAACACGGCGACGAGCCCTTCCTTCTTGTCCATGCCGTAGCTCAAGGCAGCGGCAGTGGGCTCGTTGATGATCCTCAAAACGTCCAGGCCTGCGATCTTGCCGGCGTCCTTGGTGGCCTGCCTCTGCGCGTCGTTAAAGTAGGCGGGAACAGTCACGACGGCCTGGGTAACCTTCCTTCCGAGATAGGCCTCAGCGGTCTCCTTCATTTTCTGGAGAACGAAGGCGCCGACCTGGCTCGGGGAGTACTGGTTCCCGCCGGCCTCAACCCAAGCGTCGCCGGAGGACCCGCTGACGATGTTGTAGGGGACGGACTCGGCCTCCTTCTTCGTCATTGGGTCGTCGAACCTCCTTCCGATGAGACGCTTCGTAGCATACAGTGTGTTGATCGGGTTTGTCACTGCCTGCCTCTTCGCCGGCACGCCGACGAGCTTCTCTCCCTTGTCCGTGAACGCGACGACCGAGGGGGTCGTCCTGGAACCCTCCGCGTTCTCGATGACCTTGGCGCCCTTGCCCTCCATAACAGCGACGCAGGAGTTCGTCGTACCCAAGTCAATGCCGATGACCTCCGCACCGGAGCTGTAGGCCCTGTACCCTCCGAGGCGGCCAAGAGCATGTTGTGAGAGCGAAGAGAGCCTCCCCTTCGTGGGGGCATCGAAGAACGCGCTCCTCGCGGCCTTCTGCGGGAGCGCAAAGGCCGTGGAGTACAACCTCGAGGCCGCACCCTGATCATGGGACAGTATCTGCCCCGCTCGAGCGAGGCAAGCACGGAACATCGTCGGAGCCGTCGCCATCGTCTGGAGCCGTCGCCGGAGCCGTCGTCAGAGATACTCGAAGTTTCTTTGCCACCACCAGCGGAATGTTGCCCAGAGCCAAGAGGAGATGTTGATGAGATCGGAATGTTTCCCAGCAAAATTTCCCCGGCAGCAGGACGGGGGCATACCGGTATGCCGTATAGCCTCGTGGCTGTTATTTGTGTTATTGAAGAGGTTGTTTAGGCGTTTAGACCCCTTGGGCCATCTCAGTACAGACCGATGATCTTCCACCAAAAGCCTGAGGATTAAGCCGCGGCAATAAGAAGGAGGGAGGGCGCACGTCAGGAGGGAGGAAGGCAGAGAGAACGAGCGAGGGGGCGATCCAACTCACCTCCAACGATTCCCCAGATGAGAAGGTTGGTGACTCCAACGATGCCCCCGATCTTGAAGGTGGTCCCCATGTCGTAGTAGCCAGAGCCGTAGAACACCGCGGACTGCCCGCTGGCGTAGTGCGTCATTCCTCCGAACAGGTTCGTGTGGAACGGGATGGTGAGGGCGGCAAGGATAGGAGGGGTTCCCGCGCCGATCATCGTGGCCAAAAAGGCCGAGCCCAGCGCCGCGAGCTGGGCGGTCTGGGAGGCGAACAGGTAGTGCAGCAGGAAGTACGCCACGTGGAGAGAGATGAACACGGCGGGCCAGCCGAGGTTCATGGCGGTGAGCCCGGCATTGACCTTGGCGGAGAGAGCCCCGATGAGGCCAAACTCCTTGAGCTGCGCGGACATTGCAACGAGAACCGCGAACCAGATCAGGGTGTCCCAAGCTCCCTTCTCGTTCAGCAGGTCCTGCCAGGTGAGGACCCCGCCCAGCATCTGCAGGGTGATGCCGACCATTGCCGCCGTGGCGCCCGCCATTCCGATCTTGTCCCCGAAGATCCAGAGCAGCATGGTCAGCAGCATCGTTCCCGCGACCATCCACTCGATCTTCTTCATGGGCCCCATCTCCTCGATCTTCTTGGCAGCGACCTTGGGCGCGTCGGGCGTGTCCTTTATCTCCGGCGGATTCAGCTTGTACACGATGTAAGGGGTGAGCGCCAGGCCGGCGAGGCCTGGCACGATTCCTGCCTTGAACCAGGTGATCCAGGGGTTTGCCACTGGGTGGCCGAGGTTGGCGGCCAGCACGAGACCCAGGGTGTTCTGGGCAGCCCCGGTGAGGGAGATGCTCGAGAGGTGGGCCGTCGTCTGGAGCTGGGCCTGCGCCAGGAACGCGCCGAGCTTATTTGCGGTCTTGCCGGGCAGGGACCCCGCCTGCTTGGCGAGGGAGACGATGATGGGGAGGTAGATCCCGCCGCACCTCGCGGTGGAGCTTGGCATGGAGGGGCTGAGGATTCCCTCGCTCACCGTCAGGCCGTAGCTCAGCCCGAGCGAGCTCTTGCCGAACATCTTCACGAAGTAGGTCGCCACCCTGTCCCCGAGCCCGGACTTCACGAAGCCCTTGGCGAGGAAGAAGGCGTTGACAACGAGCCAGATGACGTCAAGGCTGAAGGCGGAGAACGCGGCCTTGAACGTGAGCGTCTTGGTGGCAACGGCGGTCGTGACCCCAGCAAAGGCCCAGGCGCCCACAGGGAGGGGCCCGATGACCAGGCCAGCGACCGTGGAGACGAAGATGGCGAGCAGCTGCCAGCCCTCGGGGGTCACTCCTGCCGGGACGGGAATGGCGAAGCGCACGACGAGCCCGAAGGCAATGGACACCAAGAAGGGGACCAGCTTGACCGTAGTGAGCTGGGGGGCGGCGATCTCGCTCCCGTTTCCGTCCGCCGTGGCAGCCGCGCGAGGCTGGACCCCAGCCCCAGGCTTGCAGCCGAGTTCTCGCTCGCTGGCAAAGGTGCCGCCGAAACTCTGGTTCTTTCCCGTGTCGTCGTGCCTGAACGCCCCGCTTCGCGTGCGGATCGGGCGTTCGCGGGCGAGGCGCGACCTCCCGCCGAGGGGTGCCCTGGAGCACACCCTCGGCGCTGTCCTCTTCGTCAAGCCGCTTGCCGTCAGCATCCTTGGTAAGACTATCGATGCTTCGCCCTTCTCGCAATGGAGAAGCTTATCCTCCAGAGATCTTGGGATTTTTGAACGGACATTTCTGGAAATGTCCGCGGGACGCGGTCCGTTGGGAAAGGTATACGCTTTTGGACTTCCATCTCTCGGTCAGCCGGTCAGCTGTCACACGCTGGCACCCGACAAAGCAGAAGGCTGTGTTTTCTGTGCTCACCCAACCATGGGCTTGAGGAGAAACTCGAACTGGGACTTCACGCGGCCCGTCTTCTGCCGCCTGGACCTCGAGTCTCAGTCCCTGCACCACGCCGTGGAGAGGGGAGACGTGGACTCGCTCCAGAGGCTCATTGACACGGACCTCAAACAGTGTATCAACCTAGTCGACTCGGTGAACGCCCGCGACGGGTTGCTGAAGGGGACCCCGCTGCACGCGGCTGCGGAGGAGGGCGATGCCAAGGTGGCTAAGTTTCTGCTCCTGAATGAGGCGGACATCTTCGCCAAGGACAGGCACGGCAACGAGCCCCTGCACCTGGCGAGCGTTCGCGGCCACACGAAGCTGATAAACCTGTTCATAGAGAAGGGCGCCATGGTGAACAACAGGAACGACGCCGGGAACATAGCCCTTCACTACGCTTGCAACAAGGGGCACAACGAGGCGGTGGACCTGCTCCTGCGCAAGGGCAGCGTCCTGAACTCCAAGAACGCGAACGGTTGGACGGTAAGGAGCTCGGGAAGGGGAACGCGACCAGGCCCCCCTTCCTTTCCCTCGCCCGCTCCTCCCTCTCCGGGAGGCACGTGTCCTCTTCACGCAGGCCCTGACCGCTCCTCCCCCTTTCTCTCGCCTCTCCCAGCCCCTGCACTTGGCGGTCGTGTCCGCCCACTTTGAGACCGTCCGCATTCTCGGGACAAGGGGCGCAGACCTTGACTGCCAGGACTCCAAGGGAAACACGCCCCTCAACCTCGCGTGCGAGTGCAACAACACCGGCATGGTCGAGTTCCTCCTCAGCAGCGGCGCCAAGACGAAGGTGGAGAACAAGGGCGGGCAGCTTCCTGGAGACCTCGCGTCCAGGCCGGTCATCAAGGACATTCTGGGCTGGAAGCCCAACGAAAAGAGGAGGAGCTCGAGCAACTCCTCCGCCTCCACGAGCTCCGAGACAGGCCCCGGCAGGGGGGGCAAGGGCGACCTCCTCGGGAAGCCAAAGCCCCTGGAGAACAAGCTGGTCGCCAAGGTCAGGTCTTCGGCAACCCAGCCGGTGAACAGCCCCGAGTCATTTCAGGACAGGATGAAGCGTTTGACGCGGGAGAAGAGGATGACCAAAAAGAACAACAAGACCGTGCTGAAGAAGGAGAGCGAGGGGAGCAGGCCTGGAAGCAGGGCAAGCTCCTCTTGGAACAAGAGGTTCCTCAAGAAGTATGGGCTGACGAGCAAGAACCTTTTCGCCCCCACCCTGTAATAACTCAAGTGTTGTGGTTTCCTCAGGATCAGGCGCCATCTTGCCCCCCCCCCCCCCCCCCCCCCCCCCCGCCCCCCCCACAACCCCCCCCCCCCCCCCCCCCCCCCCCCCCCCCCCCCCCCCCCCACCCCCCCCA
>Ga0160423_10000706_pt1 | contig 27705 bp, 7 predicted proteins | sample CRUFie14St8metaG_FD_108191 | JGI IMG/M metagenome (GOLD analysis project Ga0160423, IMG submission 108191) | Marine microbial communities from the Costa Rica Dome - CRUD Field 142mm St8 metaG | ecosystem: Environmental > Aquatic > Marine > Oceanic > Photic zone | place: Costa Rica: the Eastern...
AATGATTCAAGTTCTGATCTTAGTACTCCAAGTTGGCTAATATTTTCTTGAAGACCTCTTTCTCTTTCATTCTGAGATTCATTATTTCGCCACATATGACGATTATCTGGATCTGCTCCCCCATATTCTCCATATTCATCTCCCATATAGATCATTGGAGCCCCTGGAGTAGTCAATAACCAACCATGCGCTTGAAGTGACGCACGATAGGGATCATCAGTTCCGGGCTGTCCAGGAAGGCCCTGCTCAATCCATTGATTCCATTCATCAGCAGTTCCAGGATCAGAACGTGATGAAAAACGAGAAACATCATGACTTCCGACAAACGGAACCATAACTGAACCTTCAGAATACTGATCTTGGCTTCTAGCAGTCCAATAATCTAGATGCATGTAATCCTCTTGACCTGTAGCAAAAACTAGATCCGAGGTAGCATGGTATAGGACAAAATCTGCTTGGCCATCAAGAGAATTTGGGCCCATGTATCGATTGATGGTACCATATTGCTCAGAATTCGATTCGAGATTATGCCCTGACCAGCCCATAGCAGTCTCTCCCTTAAGGTAGATATCTGTTCCTGCAGTCTCAAATCTTTCATTGATTCTTACTGCTAGATTAGTAATTGCAAGATCATCAACATGCTTTACAGCATCAATGCGTCCACCGTCTAAATCATAGGTTTCAATCCACCAAAGAATGTCTTCAATCATTTGCTCAGAAGCGTTTCTATCCTTCCAATTCAGATCAGGCATATAATCCCTGAAAAGACAATCAAGCCTATGCTCAGTCCAATCACAGTTCTCTTCTCCGCAGATACAACCTTCGTTAAACCATTCAGGATGATCGATATGATAAGGATGATCTTCATGAACGTGATTTACTACAAAATCTCCCATCACACGAATTCCTGCGGAATGAGCTGAGTCAACCAATCCATGCAACTCTTCAGGAGTGCCAAGACGTGGATCGATACTACGTGGTTCTACAGGCCAGTATCCATGATATGCTGAAACCTCATGAACGCCATCGGCTGCAAGTCCTGTTCCATTTGCTGCCTTGTTAAATGGAGTCAACCATAGAGCATTAACCCCCAAATCAGAAAAATATCCAGATTCGATCATGTTCGTAACTCCTGATAAATCTCCTCCCATCCAATCTGCTCCTTGAGCAGCTCCTTGGATTTCTGTGGGATCGTTTGATTGATTGCCGTTTACAAAACGATCTGTCATCACCATGTAGATTAATGCATCATCCCATATGAAATCTGATTCTTCCCCAATCCAGAATGGTAGTAAGAGATCATCAGCAGGAATTCCAGAAGTATCAAATCCTTCTATATGAATAGTGTGTTTGCCATCCTCTAAACCACTGAGGTCAAGAGACCAAGTCCAATTTTGAGCATCCCAAGTCGAACCTAATAATCCAGTAGGAGTAGCAGAAGGGGCACCTCCACCAGAACCAGCATGCCAATAGACGTGGAGAGTTTCGTTCTCTATTAAGTGAGTAAACATAGGTCTCGTACCATTTGCAACCCTTGCTATACTATTCTCAAAGGAATCACAGAATCCTCTATATGGGTTTGATGAATCAATTACCCAATTCCCATCGACAACAAATTTGTAACAATACATTCCCGGATCAATTTCGATATTTGTTGACCATTGATTTGTTGAAAATTCGACCATAGGGGTACCATTAGTCCATCCATCCCATTCACCCATCACCTCTACAGTGGTAGCAGAACCATTCCAAAAAAATGCATGAGAGGATGCACGCTGACGAACGATAGACTGAGATTCAGAATCTCCCGAAACAAGAAGGGGAGACATGGTAGATATGAGAAGCAAAAATAAGACTGAGAACAATCCTATTCTAAACTTCATTCTTCTTCCCCTCCGAACAATGCATTAGCCGTGTCCACAATTTCGTTGAGATGAGCACATAGAAATCCTTCTATAAACTGATTTGTGGGATTTCTGTAAACTTCCATAGGAGGACCATGTTGTTGAAGTTCTCCTTCATTCAATACGGCAATTCTATCGGCAAGAGTCATAGCCTCTATTTGATCATGGGTAACATAAACCGTAGTCATACCTAATTCATCATGTAATCTACGGATTTCAACTCTCATCTGTTGACGTAATTCTGCATCTAAATTAGATAATGGTTCATCCATTAGTAAGACCCTAGGTCTCTTGATTAGTGCACGGCCTAGTGCAACTCGTTGTCTCTGCCCTCCAGAAAGTTGCTTAGGTTTCTTTTGTAATTCCTCACTTAATCCCAACATTGCAGCAGTTTCAGCTATTAATATTGAAACCTCATCATCTGATTTCCGTCCTTCTCCTTTCATCATCTTTAGTCCAAAAGAAAGATTGTCTTCTACAGACATATGAGGATATAGGGCATAGGATTGGAATACCATCCCGATTCCTCTGGCACCAGGCGGTAAGTCATTTACCTTCGCACTTCCAATACTAATTTCTCCCTTAGATATGTCCTCTAGGCCTGCTAGCATTCTCAAAGTTGTTGATTTTCCACATCCTGAAGGGCCCAAGAGAACAAGGAATTCGCCATCATTAATTTCAAGATTTAATTCATTCACTGCTGTGAATCCATTTTCATATTGTTTTGTCACATTTCTAAAACTCACACTAACCATGAGATCACCCCTTTACTCCGCCTGCACTTAATCCCTCAATTAAGAATCGTTGGAATATTACGAACAGAACTACTACAGGAAGGCTTACCAACAAAGATGCTGCTGCAAAATCACCCCATGCTTGACCTGTTGATGAAATTAAAGAAGCTAAACCAACAGGCAAGGTGTACATCTCCTCACTTGTATTGAATGTCAATGCTAACAAAAATTCATTCCAAGCAGCAAGGAAAGAAAATAATGCTGTAACGGCCACTGCTGGGAGAGACAAAGGTAAAATGATTCTCCAAAACACATTGTTTTGGTTACATCCATCTACTAATGCTGCTTCTTCTAACTCCTTTGGGACTGTATCAAAAAATCCTTTCAACATCCAAACGCATAATGGTAAGGCTGTAACCGAATATGCTAAAATTAGTCCAACTGAAGTGTTCAATAAACCCAAGGCTTTCATCACCAAGAAATAAGGTACAAGAATAATCACTCCAGGAAACATCTGGACTAGAAGGAAGGAGAACATTGCATAATCTCTTCCTCGGAATTTGAATCTGCTGAATGCATATCCTGCAGGGATTGCTAATGCTAGTCCCAATATTGTAGTACCAATAGAAACAATGACAGAATTACGAGTCCAAATCCAGAATGATTCTGAGGATAAAATATGGTTGAAATGCTCCATAGTCACACTATCAAAGAATCCACCGCCTAATGAATTCCCAGGGGAAAGTGCCACATCAAGTATCCATAGAATTGGAAGAACAACAAACGCTACTGCATGTGTCAAAGCTACGTGGCGGAAAACCTTGCCATGAAATCGGTTAACACTTCGATTTCTATAAAGTCCCAATTCTGCGGATCGAGTCGTTTGATTTCCAGAAGCCCATAGAGTTACAATCGGTTTTGAAACAGAGTATATGGCAAACAAGGATGGAAACAAAGACCACCCTAACATCCAATAGTCGATTATTATTTGAGGACCGGATAAGAACTGAAGAACGCATAAAAGCAAAGAAAGTCCGGAAATTGCAATCACGCCGTCACGAATAAATCTTTGACCTTGATCTAATTTATATAATAATAAAAGGATTACCAAGGATACAACAATTTGCATCGATGAAGAGAAAATCAAATCTTGATCCTCTCTAAGAATAAAAATTGCTAATGAGACAAAATTAATCATTACCACTATTGGATAAAGGCTTCGTAAAGATTCCACTTCAGCAGGGATGTACCATCTGCTCGCTAGATCATCATGAAATACTGGTGATAATGATTTTTCTGAGCCAATCATGTGACTGCCTCCGTTGCATTTGTCTTCTTCATGTACGTCCAAGAAAATACTACTAACATCAAGAAAATCACTACTGACCAAGCTGCAGCGACTCCATATGCTCCCTCTCTAAAGGCAACATCGTAAACATATGTAATCAGAATATCTGTAGAACCGGGACCATCAAAATCTAAGTTTGGACCCCCATCGGTCATTAAATAAATGACATTGAACATGTTAAATGTCCAAATAAATCCTAGTAAAGATAGAGGAACTAAGGCACTTTTTAGATTGGGTAATGTGAGGTAAAAGAATCTAGAGAATTTATTGATTCCGTCAACTTCTGCAGCCTCATACATATCTTTTGGTAATGCTTGGAGAGCACCTGAAATTGACATCATCATAAATGGAATACCCAACCAAATATTAACTAAAATTACGACAATTCTTGCCCCATTAGGATCGGCTAAAAGATTCAGATCTGTCCCAAGAAAATCATTCAAAGCACCTGCTGGCTCATACAATCCTCTCCATACCAAGACTGAGATGTAAGAAGGGATTGCCCAAGGTAAGAGAAGTGCAGTACGATAAGCACTTCTTCCTCTCAAATCGTTAGAATTCAATGCCATAGCGAGAAGTAAGCCAAATCCAATATGTGCCGCTACGTTAACTATTGACCATAGTAATGTAAAACCGGTTACTCTGAAAAATCCGGATGTAGATATTACAGTGATGAAATTCTCAATACCTATAATTGATTGGTCTCCAAGATATGACTGATCAGCATTGGTGAATGATAACCAGATTCCGTATAAAACAGGATAGAAAGTTAGGACTGAAAGAGCAAGAATAGCCGGAGCAATGTAGATATGGGCAAAACGTGAGGTTGTTTTTCCTTCACGATAGTCCATCCATCTTAGAATGAAGAGTAAAATGATTACACTCAATGCAATAGAACCTATGGCAAAAATATACGGAGAAGTCTCAATGACTATTATTTCTTCATCAGAGGATGTGGAAGAACTAGATATTGACGGAGAAAGTATTGATTCATTACTAGGATTTATCACCATAACTGCTAGATAAATTTCTATTCCAGGAGGTATCCCAGTTAGAGTACAATTTACTCCAATTGTTTCTGAAGGAACGACTGCAGTTCCATCTAAATCTCGATAAACTGGAATCCATTTTCCATCTCCAAAATTATATGTACAATCGTCATACCATTCCCCTATTTCTGGCTGAATAAGTCCAGAGGTATTACCTACTGTTACTTGAGAATGCATAGTAGCATTAATTGTCTCAATTATAGTTTCATTACTCATCCAAATCTGGAAAATCGTTCCTTCTTGAGTTGGTGAATCAGTTGACCAAATAAGTTCAACTTGTCTGTATCCAACATCACCATCTGCTTCTAAAGTACTAATTTCTGAGGCTTGATATATTGGAAGCAAAAGTATGAATGATAAAATTGCAATAAATGCTCTCTTCACCTAAATTCCCTCCAAATCCGACTCGAGTGCTTGATTTGCAAGGAATAATGCTTCAGAAGATGTCATCTCACCAGTATACACGTTTTCGAAAGCAGTTCCTAATGGGTCATAGACCAAGGCCATGGCCCTAGTAGTCGGAGCAGGAGTCCCTTGCATTAACTGTTCTAGAAAACCAGAAATTACAATATTATCAGAAATATCTGAGTCGTCATAAAGTTCGATATGAGTAGGCATTGTATAGGTTTCAATGGCAAATTCTTTTTGAACTTCAGAAGAAGATAGAAAAAGTGCTAGTTTGGTTGACCATTCTTTATTCAATGATTGCTTACTAACTGACCATCCTTTGTAGGTGACTAAGGGGGCGACTCGCTCACCGGTATCTGATACAATTGGTAAAACAGTTTGCTGAAGAGGTATTCTTCCAGCTTCATATGTCACCCAATTCCATGGTCCATCAATAATCATTGCAGCTTTGGAACTTAAAAATTGAGTTTTCATGGACTCAATATTTGTTCCAGTCTGAACTACTCCATGTTTTAATTCCAAATCTAACATCCAATCCATTGAATCAGATGAACCGTTTGAATTCAATGTAGGGGTACCATTCTGATCGAAAAGGGAACCCCCAAATCCAGCTTGGAAACCAAACCACCAATATGCATCTTTTACTGGTAATGCTAACCCATTTACATCACCTGAGGTTAATGTTGAAGCAGCCAACAACATATCGTCTAAAGACCAACTTTCGTCAGGATAATCGACGCCTGCGGCATCAAATAAAATCGGATTAAAGAGTAAACTAAGACAATCTTGACTGGCCGGAATTCCTAGTAATTCTCCTTCGTATTTCATTGCATTGAGGGCACGTGGGTCAAATTTTGAACGTTCGATTGGAGTTAAATGGTAACGAAGATCCTCGAGTAAGGGTTGCCCTCCGACCCGAATATCTCCTATTTTACCTAATTGATCAGAGGAAAGACGTACAATATCTGGAGCTTCTCCTCCCTGTGCTGCTATCATAAATTGTTGATCTGCTTCGGGATAAGGAATTGCTGAGATCTTTACCTCCACACCAGGGTTAGAGGACATAAATACCTCAATTCTTGACTCGAAAGTCGCTTGTTCTTTACTTTCAGCAGCAAATGAATGCCAAACAGTGAGTTCAATATCAGAATCATTTGAATCCGATTCAGTTGAACCATCACTAGAAAGACAACCGGGAGATAACAAAAATATGACAACAATGAAACAACTTATGATTCGGCGCACCACTACTTTCACCACTCCTCTGGAAAGTCCTCCCCGTTGAAAAGTGTCGACCAAATGTCTCGTAGATTTGGACCAGGAACTACGGGAACTTCAGCCGAACTAAATGCGGAATGGGCTTCTTCTCTTGTAGGATTAAATCCAATAAATCGACTCCCTGGGACATACATGGATAAATCCATGCTACTATCTCCAATACTAACCACCTCAGATGGATCGAAGCCATTGATTCGAATTAATTTCTCTACCATCTCACCCTTGTTCCAAGCGGGTACCCGACAAACTCCATCATCCATTAAGTATCCTTCATCATCATACGAGAAACCGTTAGCTGCCCAGTCATCTACATTAAGCATTGAAGCGATTGCAGAAACAAACAAATCAACACCTGCTGAAATGATGACTACGTGTACTCCTCGTGCTTGTAAAGCAGAAACCACATCGCGAGCTCCTTCCATTAAGTGGACACCAGAATAGCACTTGAATAACTCATCACGATGGATCTTAGGCTGAACTTCTTTCCACTGACGAATATCATCACGCATGAATTCCTCATCAGTAATCTCCTTGTTCAAAAAAGCAGACAACAAAGTCCCGTCTCCAGTTCCAAAATGAGCATGAATCACCGCCCAAGATGATCCCGCGTCAGCAAGGACTCCGTCGCAATCAAACGCAACTGCCTTTACTGTCCCCATACAAATCACCGTAGACTATCGTCTCCTTAGTCTAATCGACCGAAGTGGACTGGAGACCCTAAGGTCTCCAATCCGTTTCTTCGTTCGATATCCTCAAGCAAGCCTTGGTGGGTTGGTCTGTCCTGTAAAGGACATCAACGGTGTTGCAGCTTGGGAACCAGGTGAATAAATCACCGTGATACTCATGCTGTCAATCAATTCACCAGTACTTGGGTCAGTCATCAATACATAGATGATATCTCCAGCACCAAAACCAGTAGTACAGTCACCTGATTCAGAACAATCAATGTCGTCCTTGAAGGTCACCATAGCATCACTGTTGGTAGGGATACGACCATATAGACCACAATCACCAGTCGCATCACCAGTTTCGTAACTTGCACAAGATTCTGCACCAACGTATTTGTCCGTCATATTGTAGTCACGGAATTGCTGTTCTCCATTCGAGTCAGTCCATTCCAATTGTACGCGCACCGCTTGAGTTGCAAGTTCGTTCTGTGCACCATTTACAGTAATCTTCCACGACCAATCATTAGGATCGTCAGAAGTTACAAAGGTGTCAGTTAATGCTGTCACTCTTGGAGCTGCCTTACCAGAAGTGTCCGCCAGAGATGAAGACCACACATACAGAGTACCGGATAGTACAACGGTGATCGCTACTAGCAGGATTGTTGCAATCACTGGGCTAACAGCCTCTTCATCCATTAACATCTCTTCTATAATCTCCTCTTCTTCACGGCGAGCCGAGAATAGTGTGAGACCTAGGAATAGACCAACCAATGATACGGCCATGAGTCCAGGTACAAACGATGCAACTGATGCTGCAGGACGGAGACCTACCATCTTAGGTAGTGCATCGCCCGAATCAGTTGTGGTCACGTTGTTATTGGCCCAATTCAACTCTTCTAGAGCAGGTCGACGGAAGTTATCGGTCACGTATGCGTCGGTGAATGGATCGATTGTCCTCACTTCTGCGAACGCAGCAACCTCATCAGTTGCTGTGTTCATTGTAATGTAACCCTGAACAAGAACGCTCTCACCAACTCCGGGAACTTCTCCCTTCTCCCACTCCAGTGTTACCTGATGTTGGATACCAGGGTTATCGTTTGCAGTGAAACGAATCTGTAGATCGTGGCCATAATTGTACAGTGCCGGATCATCTCCATTGTTAGTCACCATTACCTTGTATGGTACACGAGTACCAGGTAGAACAGCATCGACATTCACGAAGTCGAAGTATGTCTGTCCTTCAACAGGTTCGAAGTGGTAGTCCGGGCGAGCTTCTTCTACGTTGTTTACACGTATGTTGAGAGTCACTCGGTCTGACCTCTGGTCGTAAGTGTCGTAACCTGCCTGACTATAGTTGATGTAACTAGGTGCTTCAGCTGTGTCATTCAACCAAAGGGAAACAGTGCAGTAGTAACCGCTTGCTGGAACCATCTGGTGAATTCCTCCATCACGAACTCCGTCGCCATCTGCATCCTGTAGGAAGTCAATCTCACTGGTTGGTGCTGTTGTGGTGGCATCCGGAATCAGAGTGATTGTCATGTCCTCAGTGTCTTGATCGAAAGCGATAGTGAAGTAATGGTCATAATCGCACATAGAAGTCTTGGCTACTTCCCACTGGTAATCAGACTGCTGATGGTCAATATCAGACATCATGTTAGCCAGATTGAACGTGAGGTTGTCGACATTGGTGTCATCCTCAGTCAGTTCAAAGTACCAATCATTCTCATCACCCTGATACAGAATATCTCCGTTAGCAACCTCGATTACGGCGCCAGTAGAGGCATCGAAGTTCGGGATTACCGGAGCATCGTTAATCGGGTTAACAATAAACGTGATTGACTCGTTGTCAGCACTGTCTACTCCATCACTTAGACCGAAGATAATCGTACAAGAACCACCGTTCTCATTCGAAGCATTCTCTGTCAATAGTAAGTCAGTTGTACTTGCCATCTCAACACTGAACGGGATACATTCACCCTCATCAGCACTCCAGACATATGTCTGAGGAACCGGGTATGGGTTGTTGTCCGTCTGCTCGTTCTCGTTAGCCATATCAATGATGTAACTACCTGAGACGTTGTACACACTACCTAAAGAGCGAGGAATGGTGAAACCTGTGGCTCCATCTACCGCTTGCTCGTCTCGGATATTGAAGGTCTCTGCAGATCCTCCATCGTATACCATCAACACACAGTCTGTGCGTGCAGTATTACACATCACTGGCTTGTCATTCACGTTAGTAACGTTCCAGTGGAAGGTCTGAGTAGAGTTCAAACCGTCACTATCAGTTACTGTGGCCTTCAAGCGATGACCGCCGAACTGGTCCTGTAGAGTTGTGACATCTAGACTATGGCCGTTCAATGCATACGAGTACGGTGTAATGTACGTATGCGTGTTGGCTGCAGAATCAACAACTTCCCATGTTAGGGTAGCTGCTTGATCCTGATAGTCCTGTGCCAAGTCAGTCATACTAATCGATGTTAGACCAGTATCTTCGTCAACAGTGACGTCGACAAGGTTCTGAATCACAGGCTTAGCCCGTAGGATATCAATCTCAACTTCCTGGTTTGTGCTCATCATAACATTGGTCTCAGTTCCCCAGTCCCAGTAGTCATTGTCAGCATCTCGGACCTTTACGATGATATCGTAAGGACGAGCAGGTGTTGGAGTTGTTGTACCTGCATATGTTCTGTAGATAAGCAAGAAGTCATCTAGTGTTCCATCGGGCAGATCAACACCACCAAGATCGAAGTTACCGAAATCGTAGAATGTCGCTGCTGTAGTGAGTCCTGTCACACCAGTCTGTGGAGGGAATACTGCAATTACGGATCCAGAATTTTCATCCTGTACCATTGCTAACCATCGAACATCCTCAGTTGGTGAACCGATACAAGACCATGGAATCGCGAACTCAGAGTTCAAACTCCATGTTGATGTAACTCCTGGATATCCAAATCCTACATGGGATGTGATTCCAGTACAAGATGCAGTAACATCAACCCAGTTACCAGTTGGAGTAACACGCTTCAAGCCCCAACTTGTTGCGTCTTCAGCATATAGCATGAAATCAGCCTGGAAAGGCAAGTTATGACTTACGTACCAGTTATCTCCAACGCTACTTCCACCGGCTACAGTATCAAGGTAAACCATACCATCAGATACAGTGAATGATACTCCAGTTAGTCCGATGTATACATTGGATGAATCCCATGTTACTCTCATTCCACCGCCGCTAGATGTGTTCTCAGCGACCACACCCGGCATCATATCGTCTGCAATATTGGTTTCAGCAGTGTACTCTCCAACCCAATCGCCCATATCACCATCTGTTACGATGGTAGCCCCAGCACGAGTGCGCCATGATGGGCTCACATATTCAGATCTTGAATGTGCAATTAGTGGTAATCCCAAAGAAGTATAATCCTCAGTAGAACGAATTACCAGACCTACATCAGATGCTGCTGACCCCATGTGAGTGACGTCAAGGTCCAACAGGTTACCTTCGTGGATAATTGAAGAAGTTGTTAGGGTCAATTTACTTGAATCTAGAACTCCGTTTCCAACGCTAGTAATAGTACTGAATGGACCTGCATTGATCTGAGTAGCTGTGTTAGGCCATGTCATGTTTTCGACAGAACCAGATGCAGCATTGAGTGTCTTCAGAGTTGTGTCTGAGGCACTTGTACCACCATTCCAACGGAACGACTTGTGTCCATCAGCTACAACACCAGTTCCACCATCAGTTGACAAATCAGTGATGTCAAGAACAGTTGTTCCACCAGTGCTAACAGCATCAACTGCGACACCAGTAGTGTCGTCAACTTCAATGGACGCACCGTTGATAGTAATATCCACATCCTCTGCTTGAATACCAGCACGGTCAGCTATGATTAGAGCACCGGAACCTGAACGAGCTTGAGGGGTTCCACCGAGGTATAACTCTCCGCCATTCATATCTATTCCAATTCCGAATCCACTAACTGAGGTGTTAGACAGTGAAATATCATCATCACTACCTGCTACGTTAATTCCAATAGATGCCAGAGAAGGCCCAGAAGAAGACGAGACTACTACTGTTCCATACATATTTGGATGGCTACTACAATGATAATTGTAAGTTCCAGCCTGTGTGAATGTATGAGCGAAGTATGTTCCGTTATTCATTAAACCACTATCCCACAATGGAGTACCGGTAGTATTCTCTGTTGTAGAATGCTGGTAGTTGTTAGGATCGGAGTTGTACTCAACGGCATGCCATCGGACAGTATCGCCTAGATTGATGCTAAGGTTCTGAGGAGTGAAGACCGATGCTCTGATTTCTACTCCATGAACACGTGGTGCTGCTCCGCCAAGACTGGAAAATGAGCTACCATCATCTATTACTGTACATCCGTCTACTACGAGTCCATTCGAAATTACCTCGACATCGTTTCCACTCATGATTATTTCAGAGTTACTTCCACAATTATCTAGTTGAATACCGATCGCACTTGTTGGGACACGGCCTGAAGTAAATTCAATGCTATTATCATCGATATGTACGTCATTAGTACCCAATACATTGTAGATAGAAATTCCTCCATCTGCGTCGATTAGAGTGTTATCAGACACGGTTCCCCAACCGGATTGAGCGTACACACCTGGATAGGATGCATCTCCTATACCACGGAAGGTGTTACCCTGAACATCCCATTGCTTTCCATTTCGTGAATAGAAACCAATTTCTGCCTTGATATCGTTATCCAATACATCAATTGAGTTCGTAGTTTGATCTTGGATGTATACACCATAGTTAGGTAGAGTGCTACCAGACATTTCATTGCCTTCAAAGACGATATCGTCAGCCTTGGTGTTTAGATACATCCACAGTCCAATTGAACCAGTATCGGTAAATACATTGTTTCTAATGACCATATCATCAGTTCCTTGTCCACTGTAATATGTACTGTATGCATAATAATTGTAAGGAATGTTAACCCCTGCATCACAATCAAAGAAGTGGTTATTCTCAATTAGTGCATTATTAATTCCAGCAGACTGTATACATCTCTGACTGATTGAGAACGAGGTTGTCTTCTCAGGCGCTGTGTAGTGAGCTAGTGTACTGTTTGTAACTGTGAAATCAGCAGGAGCACCGTAGTATCCACGGCCAGAACCGATAGATGCTAGGCCAATTAATTCTGAGTTGTTAACGTTCCAAGCACCATAGTTGGATGTCCCAGAATATCCAAGATAGAATCCTCCTGGGTTATCATTTCCTGTACCTCCAATTCCAATCACAGTCGTATCATCCATGTTGATCTTCTGAGTGTAAGGATACTGAACTCGTATTGATGCAAGGTTATCATTGTTGAAACCTGTTGTGAAGATAATCGAGTTATTGAAGTATGTCTGTGAACCTGCTGCCATATAGTTGTAGGAGTTATCCATCAAGATTGCCTTGTTGTTTTGCTCACCACTCATTGCATAGTAAGCATCGTATTGTACAAGACCGCTAGATAAAGTGGATGTTCCACTATATCCTACGCCGCTGCTACACTGTCCCAGACCATAGTTTCCATTGTATCGATAGCAAACATGTGCATCAATTGAATCTGCCATGTCTACAGTATCTGCGTTTCCAGGAGAATCGGTTAGAGTAACGGTCTCAAGAGCATAACGGAACTCGGTATTAGCTCCAGTCGCATGTCGATAAACAGATGCTACTCTCATTCCAGCTAGGTTCATGTTGTTCGTTCCGCTTGCATCGATTGTGTAAGTGTCGAACTCAAGGTTATCTACTAAACCAGTTGTATCAGATTTACCTTCATCAACAGCTCGACCATCGGCATCGATCAACTTCATTCTAGCACTTGATACACCTGAAGAATCAGCCTCTAGTGTTACATCATAGAAACGAGCTCGAGTGAATACACCGCCTCCGTTGACCAATACTCCAGACCCAGTTCCAATATCCCCTTCGACAAAGGTCACTGAACCATCATCAATAGTAATATCATTGGTATTTGTCTCTAGCGTAGAATCAACCATTCTTACGTTTCCATCACCATCATGCTCCAATCCGGTAGTTGAATTAGTAATTTCTAATCCACTAAAACTCCAATCTGTACTAGATGAGGAAGTCACATGAATAGCAGACGATGCAGATGAGTTGATTGCACCAGAGAAAGCAAGACCTACATCGCCAGTTAGAACAAGACCACTCTGAGTTTGAGAGTCAAAGTCAGCGTTTGTCATTGCCATCTTTCCAGTAGCAGAGGAAGTCATTCTAGCTCCATAGCGTCCATCAGTGACAGTGATGTCATCGAAATCAATGTTGCTGGACCCGTCTACTAAGACACCTTCATTGGCTGGGTCTACTATGGACAGATCAACATATGAACCTGCAGCGTTACCACCAGAGATCTTCACACCAGTATCACTACCAGAAATCTGACCATTGGTTAGACTTGCTACACCGAATTCACGTTGCCAGTCACCCATGGAAGTAACTGTTGAACCGCCTCGAGTTACGAAATCAATTCTGTCTTGGAAGTAGTTGTTTCTGTTGTGGAAAACATCCATCTTCAGAACTACTTCAGTGTATGCATCACCAGGTGTGCTGATTGGGGGGAATTCCAGCTTCCATCCAGATGGGTTAGGGGTACCGAAGCGGTACGCTAAATCCTGACAGACGCCGTAGTATCCCCACATTCCACCTGAACCGCCAGCTAGTTGCTCAGGAGTTCGAGGGTATGCAGAAGAAAAGATACTCGGCCAGTACCCTGCCCAGTAGTGCATAGGATAGTAATTCGTGCTCGTGGTGAGACCAGGAGTCGAAGTCATCCTGAAACCGAAATTCAGAGGATAGTTTCGGGTTGTACCGTTAGTTGCCAACTGACTTGGACCTTGGCTCACCATGTATGAATAAAACGGAGATCCGAACGAACCACCAGGGTTGTACGTGAATCCATATGCGTTACAGTCCCAGACAGGAGGTTCAGGCAAGGAAGTATCTGAATCAGTATTCATAGCCATCGGATGATTGTAGTCGATAAGCTGTAATCCATTACCGTCGCCGGTATCTGCGTAAATTCTCATTCTATCATAAATCATGTAATAATGGCTAGAGTAGTAATTGTATGGATGGGCATTCCCACCAGCATATACAGAATTGAAACCCATCTGTAGAACTTCATCTTGCTTGGCGAAGTTAGTGATATCTATTTCATGGGTCTGCCAACCTGATTGGCCCTGTAGAAGAGGAGATCTGTAGATGGTTGGCAATGCCATTCCACCGTAGTTCTCTACACCAACATCGTTGTTTGACAAAGTAAAGTCATTGACTGTTGGTGCACCATTTCTAATTACCATACCAGTAGCTGCATTCTCGATTGTGATGTCATCAAGCGTCGACGAAGATGTCTGCTCTAGATGAACACCTACACCAGTTTGCTGATTATTGCTGATCTTGGAGTCATCCATAACCAACTTACCACCATCGACCTTGATTGTAGCCATGGAAGGACTTGTCGCAAAGGAACCAACAGCATATGAACCATTCAACATTGTCAAAGTAGCACCAGAACCAAGTAAAAGACCACTATTAGAAGTAGGGTCTTGATGCATGTCACGGATGTAAGAATGATCCATCGAAAGTTCTCCACCCTCAATGTTCATGCGCCATCCGTACAAACTCGTTACACCCTTGATGTATCCATCTACACCACCAGAAGCTATTCCGCCAGTTAGGTGAATATTAGCACCATTTCTCAGAGTAATTGTTGGGCTGTTGGTAGCCGATGAATTTACGCTAAACTTGGTACCATTCAGATGTAAATCACAACCATCCAAGACCAAGTCAGTGGATAATGTGATGATCTGTAATGTGTATGTGTAGAACCCGTTGGTCAATGAAGCCGAATCGTTGGTGGATAACCATGAACAATCCTTTGCTGCACCATTCCAATCCATTGGATATGCTTCCAACTGGAAGTCAGCACGTTCACCAACACTCAACGGCAGGTCATGGCCTGCAGAGTTGTAATCGGCAGTGTACCATATGTCAGACGGAGAGGTTGTGTTCTGTCCTGCTCCACCACCAATATTGAATGAGTGGTCAGAGTAGGTGTTAGTTTCAACTGTACCTGATGTGGAGTATCCCAATCGAGTTGTGATGAGCCAAGCCTCTGTCAAACCACTACCATCAGTGGTAGCACTTCCAACAGTAGCAACGTCAGTAACGGTACAGGAACCAGAATTTGTTGCATCAGGACATGTACCAGATGTTTCGACAACAGTCGTGGTAACTCGGTGATCTGCAACATATGTTGGGACCTGATTGATTACACGGTATACTCCCACTGTCGCCGTACCTCCAACAAATGCTTCACCATTTGGATGAAGAACATCTACAGGACATGTCGTCAATGAGTATGCTGAAGACGAAGACACGCACTCTGTAGTACCGTAAGTGATACCAATCATTCGTGCAGAACCGTCTAGACCAGCAGAACCAATGTTCGCGAAGTCAGAATCAACAGTACCATCAGCTAATGTTAATCTTGAGTTTTGAGCATATAATGCGCCAATCGTCGAACTGCTTCCGGTGTAATCCATGTCGAATGAACTAACAGTTACAGTGTTTGAAGAGGACGAGGATGCACAATTCGAGATTATACCTGTGTTATCTGTATCGATAGCAACATCAGATGCAACAACATTCCATCCACATCCAACAACGCGCATGTGAGCTCCTTCGAAGTCAGTGACTGAAACCGAACCAGAGTCAGGTGAATTGCCCGCTAAGTACAATCCAGGACCACTTCCAGTTGTCGTGAAAGATACGTCATTGATAGTATCTGGACGAGTCCTTTCTAGGTATAACTGGCTGTCAGAACTACTAGAACCGCTCATATCGATGCCATCGAAGATTGCATCTTCACCAGTTGCTCCAGTTACTGAGGAAGAAGGACCTGCTGGAATAACAGAAATGAATCCTTCCAATCCTGTTCCCGATATCTCTTCCATGTGGACAGAATCAGTTGCCTGAGTATACACACCTCTGTAGTATCCTTCAACAGTTAAGCCATATCCGTAGAAGGTAGATCCAGATGTTGAATCCGCGTCATGATAGATACCTCCATCAGGACTCCAACTTGAACTTGGACGTCCTGCATCTCCTGTTAGGTCAGGGATAGTCAAAGAAACGTTACTGAGCCATACTTCGTCGTAATCTACACTAATTCCGTTGGAACGTGAATCAGTGATTGAAACATTTTCCATAATCAACGAACCACCGTTAGAACCAGGATAGTTGACGACTGCGCCGCCCCAATCATTCCAGTTTGTGTTACATTCGTCCATTGTTCCGAAACGAAGTTCGACAATCGCATCTTCTGGGAAGTCCATACATGCATCTGCTGCGTTGCTGATAGCGAAGTTCTCCATATTGAAACTCGTACCTTGGCCGCTGCCGTGACTGATTGCCTTGTCGACATTATCGAAGGTCATGTCCTCCATTACGAAATCACCAACGTTACCGTTGTAACGAGGAGTAGAGCCCCATGCACTACCAGCACTAATTGCAATAGACATGTTCTCAAAGTTCGTATGATAGAACTCGTGACGTTCATCAGTTCCACCGGAGGTCGTACATCCGTTGGTGAATGCCATACCCAACGCCTTAGCGGAAGTAGTACCCATGTCAGTGATATTCACTGGTAGGTCTTCGGTTCCATTGACAATGAGTTTGTTACAAGCTCCGTTAAACAGAATTCCTTTGCCTTCAGCGATCTCAACCGTTACACCTGACTCAATTGTTAGGTCCGCATTTACAGTGATGTAATCACCGCTTGACGGAGTAACTCGAATCGGGCTCATCTCAAGATCCCAGATGGTTGGAGTATTGATGTCTGCTGAGACGTCAGTACCTGCACCATTGAACGGAATGGTCTTGGTTCTGATTGAACATTCGTTATTGTTATTGTAGTAACAATAGTAAGATGCGTAGTATCCCCACCATGGTGCTAGATCTACGTTGTTCACGTAAGAACTAGTAGATGGGAGACCAGGCATGGTACTGCCCCAACCATAGTACATCATCTGTGCTGAATTGGTGGAAGAACTTGTAGAGAACTGCATAGCTCCATGCCTAATAGCATGGATCTTATGGCTGCTGTTTCCACTGTATGTGTTTCCGAAGTATTCGAAATCGAATCCAGCAGGTAGGTCGATTGTTGTGCTACACTGATTTCTGTAACTGCTCCAATAGCGAGTACAATAGTAAGTGTATGGTCGACCGTTAGATGTTCCAGTAAACTCTTCGTCATAGTTGAAGAGTTCAGTCATTCCAGCAGTAAACGATTCGTATGCGTGAGAACTACCATCAGTAGCGATACGGTAGTTGTTTGTCCATCGAGAGGGATTATATCCACTCTGATATCCATTTCCACGAGTTAGGATAGTTTCACCTTCTGCGCCGTTAGGAGCTTGGTATCCTACTGTCTCATAGTCGTAGTACATGTTACTTCCAGTATCATAGTGGAATTCGATCTCGTTAGAGACGTCATATAACTTGACTTGCCAACTACATGCATACTGTGCTCCAAAACCACAATTCTGGTCATGCCACTCGATTGTCATTACCTTAGTCGGAGTAACCAAGGCGTAAGAGTAAGCACTACTGTTGAGCATGTTTCCTTCATTATCACGTGCATGAATGGTGTATTCCACATTGTTTCCACGCTCTGTGCCTGGAATTGTTGCGGACCAATCACAAGTTCCCACCTCACAAGCAGGGAACCCACCATCAGGAGTTAATGCACGAACAGCCCATGAAGACCATCCAGTTCCATTGACGGCATCATTTACACGGTACTTTAGGAACGGACGGTATAGGTCGCCATTCGCATCGGTTCCTGAAGTGATGTTGATACCCGAAGGTGGGTCGCCAGCATCGGTCATCTCAAACTTGACAGTTCGATCATCATCTGTGTATGAATCCATTAATCCAGAATGTATCGGGGCTGGTGCCCATATGTCAGGTGTAGGACGGATGTTACTAGCCTTCGCAGTAATCGTGAATCCAGCACTGTTGAAACGAGTATCTGTGGCTCCAACATTGAATCCATTGAACTTGTAATTGGTTGAGTACCAAGTAGTACAGTAAGCAGGATTACCACGAACGAAGTAGAAGTAACCATTCGAACCTACGCAAGCCAAATTTCTAGCAGAGCTAGAGTAGTAGGGGCTAGTAGTACCGTTCAATGGAATTGCTCCAAATGTTCCAGTGTAATCAGCAGGAATTGGTACACGTACATATCCATCGTCAGTGTTACCAGAGGAAAGGCCAGTGTATGTTGCTCCACCACTGACTGGTTCCTCGATATCTGTTGCTGTTCCTAATCCCAAAACACCCATTTGGGCTGTGGTGGAATCCCAGTAATACATTAGGTTCATTCCAGGCCCATCATCGGCAGCAAAAGTCATGCCAGGAACACTAGCAACCTTTGCATTGATATTACCAGAGGTAGAGTAGGTATTTGCAGCAGTACCGATGTACTTGCCGTTCCATGTTAAACCAGAGGTCTTGAAACAGGAATTACTTCCAGTTCCGCAAGTACTTGTGTCGAGTTCAATCATGTATTCGAGGTTGTTCTCCCACATTGTAACTTGGTAGGAAAAGAACTGTCTTGCTTGGTAATAGAAATAGTTACTTTGACCATCAACCTTGATTTGAGACTTCTTCACACCTGCAGTTGCATCCTCGACATCTTGTACGAAGTAATTGTATGGTGTAATTGCACCTGAGTTGATCGATGCTGGAGTACCTGTCCCACCTGCTGGAGTGGTTCCAGTGTTCCCACCGGTTGCACCTGTTGTGGACAGATCGCGGTATGCCCAGAAATACTGAACATAGTCTCCAAGATTGACCGCTGGGATTTGTGCCTTGAAGTTACAAGTAGCACCTGCAACACAAGACCCAATTCCAGTAGCTGCAACTTGGCTGTAAGAACCATTGTTGACGCTGTAGTACAAGCGAGGTCCTTGACTACTAGTAGTGTCAACACCACTACCGTCTGTTAGACCTATGTAGAATGTTCTAGCATCTTCACGGTAACTAGTTATTCCAGTGTAAGGGGCAAAGTCCGCCACTGGAGGTGTAGTATCAGAACCACCAGTGTAAGTGATTGCCAACTTAGGCAATTCGCTATTAGAGTTACAATAAGAGTACGTAGTATGACCACACCAATACCAGTACGGTTCATTCTGAGTATTTCTTAGTGCTAGAGTCATGATGTGTCCGGAACTACCTGCTCCGTTTCCATCAACTGCGTCTTGAACATCAGATACACCATTGGTGTTGAGACTGATTGTTCGAGAGTTCATTCCGTACCAATAGTAACCCGGATCGCTAACTGTGGTTGTTGAACTGGATGCTGGGCTATTTCTAATGTATCGAGACAGCCAGAATCCTGAACTGTACAAATATGAATTCGCATCAATCATGTTGGAACCCTGGCTGGTACCAGACTTCACAACCGTAGCTTGGAAGCGTGCGGAACCTGAGCGATATCGTCCTACGTGGGAGACGAAATCAGCATCAGTTACTGTTGCTCCAGAAGGTAGAGCATTAGCCATATCGAAACGATACCAAGTGTATCTGTAGTACCAACTGTAAGAACTACTTGTAGTGCATGACTGACTGCTTGCACGACCTCGGCAAGTAATCATGCTGTTCCAATAATTCGTACCGTATGCACGCTCGTAAGTTGTGGAGCCCCACCAAGATGAGTATCTGTAGTAGTATGCGTATCCAGTCCGCTGATCTCGGACACTCAGAGAAGGATCTAATTGAACTGGGTAAACGCGCTCTTCTGAGAGAAGCCATTCAGTATCTACAACGGTTGCAATCTCAATTACTTCACCGAATGCACGAATTACATACAGACCAAGATATCCGTCTGGATTTTCACTGTCTGCAGTAGCCATATCGAACATCATTGGGCGTTCAAGTACAGCGATGCGCTCTCCAGTTTCGATGTTTCGAATATCAATAGTTTCGTTGGTTGTGACTAGCTTTGCATCTTCGACCATTGAGTCTCCGATGAACAGAGCATATCCGCTAGGAAGAATCATTGTCTCTAGAAGACCGAAATGCCCCTCAAATCCATCTGGAACAGTTGGCATATCCCTTAGGTTAAGGGTCTGCTTAACTCCGATCTGAGAAACTTGATAATCGACCTCTGCATTGTCAGTCAGAGGATATCGAATAACATTCGCACCAGTCTCAATTCCTTCTTGTGAAGGAGTGTCCACGTATGGCATCGGATTGAAATCCTCTCCCATGAAGAACATTGGAGTTGGGTTAACACCGAAGCGGATAGGATCTACATTCGGATGGACCTGAACTGATATTCCAGCGCCAGTATCGTCAGAGAATTGTGTCTCGAAAGTATTCTTCGTGACTTCCCAACCTTCGGCGGTGGAAACCATATTCAGGTCAATGTCTTCCCAGGCCCCATCTTCGAGATAATGGACAGGTCCAGCTGCTAGAAGCGTAACCCGTTCACCATCCTCGCCGAGATAGGTCTTGGCCGACTCGGTCCGGCTACCAATTAGTTCAGCGGAGGGATCCCACCCTTGCTGGCCAACTGGCACGTCATTCTCAGGTAGCGCTAATGGATCGATTGTCTCTTCAGCAATTCCGACCTCATCAGAATCCGCAGCCACATCGGCGGCTGGGGATACTGCGGCGCTCCAACTCATTCCTAGCATCAATAGCGTTAGTACTAGCCATCCAATGCTTGCAGTCATGTTTTTCTTCGTCATCATTTTACATACCCCACTGTATGCACTACATATGAGGCTCTATTTCTCCTATAACTATATGGGTACGATTAATTTGAAACACCCTTGAAAATCCCCGATTTAGACTCTAAAATAAAGATATCAAAAAATTGAATTTTTGAAATAGTACACATAATTTGTAACAAAAAAAAAACCTGCGAAAAATCTCGTCCATATTTCAAAAAAAAGCAATACTGCTCAGATGATGCATAGCAATTATTGATTTATTTACAAAATATAGAAAAAAAGACTAGGTGAAAAAATAACAAAGGAGTGGATCAGCCACACTGCGTGCGGCTGATCCGAACAAAGTTCAATCAGTAATCGAACTCGTCGTCGCCTTCGCCACCGCCTCGAGTCAGGATGACTGCTCCAGCGATAACAGCTATCACAACTACCGCTACAATTGCCATCATAGCGCCCTGTGGAATACCAGCTTCAACTTCTTCATTTGCCTCCCCAGGAGTTACACCTGGGTCAACTACTGTCTCAGAAAGATCTACCTTAGCTTGCGCAGCAGAACTGTCTGCGTTACCGTTTGCATCAACTCCTGCCGCTGCGAAGAAATACTCTCCAGCACATGTTCCCGAGCAAACAATTTCCTTCGAAAGTGTCAGAGAAGTTGCTGCATCTGTCATCTCTTGGCAAGTTAATCCATCAAAGTCAGAGGCTTCGAAATTATATCCAACAGACCAGCAGACTATCCAGTGATCAACATCACTAGTGTCAGTCGCATCCCAGTTCAATGAGATATCTGAGGCAGAGGTAGTAGCAGTCATTCCAGATACACTAGGAGATGGATCTACTGCTCCATCAGCGACAATAGCGTTGTGCGTACAAGATACACTGTTTGCACCGTTACCGTTCTCCAACTTGACCTCTACCTTGTATGAAGTCCCGTGAGTACCAGTAAGAGTTGTCTCTTTATCGGAAACAGAAGGCATAGTCTTGTCATATACATCGTTGACGTATACCTTGGGTCTGTCTTCTACCTCATTTAGCAATGATTCATCCTCATATGTCCACTTGACGGTCATTTGACCTGCGGCGCCTAATGTAACTCCATCACATTGCACACCAGTCGCTGGAGGAGTCCCGCTATCAGCTGATGCTTGGAATACTCCATAACTGGTCTTTCTCAAGTTTCCAATATCTCCTGGTTGTGACCAACTTAGAGTTACCCCACCGCCTTCGGCAGCAGACTTAGTTGCGCTCATTTCAAACCATCCAGTGGAGCCATAGCCCCATAGTGTGAAATCGTTAGCGACATCGCCAGCAAAAGTCACAGATAATGTTTCACCAGCAACATCAGCAGGACTGAAGTCAAGATAAGGAGTTACATTTCCATCAGGACCATTTCCTTCTGAAACATCGAAAGCGACAACTGAATCATATAGGCCACTCAAGGAACCTAGAGTTGCATCTTCAATCGCTGTTCCGGTTACAAATGTCAAATTATGACCCATTCCTCCGTTGAAGGTTAGACTGTAATCTACTGCCCAATCTGGGTTGGTATCTCCACCGGTTGCCATCAACTTGTTCCACATCATCATTACCTGAGTGTCCGTTGCACAAGCATTGAATTCATCACAAACTGTGACCTTTACGGTGTTAGTTCCAAGCCATAGAGTATCAGTGAACGGGAGTGTACACATACCCATTCCAGGACCACTCTGACAAGAATCTGCATCTGGTGCAGCACGTAGACCACCGCTTAATTCCCAATTATACATGAGCATGCCCGGATCGAGGGTTTCGGTATCAGAGGCACGTGCTTCAAATGAAAGGCCATCCCCGATAACTGGAGGATCGTTTAGCAGGTCACCCACACGAATATCTACATTAGGAATATCATTGATACCTTCAACCTGAGTTGCCTTCAGATTGTCAGTTGCAGTTAGTTCAGAAAGGCCTGACTCAAGGAAGTTCGCAGTAGCTCGGATTAACTGGTCTCCTGGCATAATCAATACTTGGACACATGCAACTCCTTCGATGTTAGCAAGGTTTTGACCTGTATCATCTTCACCTAGCAACTTGTGAGGGAATGAATCCTGACCTGGCATCTCTGTGCAACTATCTGCATAGTACACCTGAGTTGTACCATCTGGTGATTCTACTTCAAAAGTAATATTCCAATCATAGGTGTTTGTTCGGTCACTACCGTCATGAACGACTGTTGCCTTAACCCATTGCGTACCTACATTCACTATTCCGCCGAAAACACCGTCTTCGCCGATAGTTAGGGATTCCATACGGACGTTGTGGAATACACCGAACGTTCCGGTAATGGAATCAAAATTGTTACCCGCACGAGCATCGGTTAAAACTGTTGATTCGTAATTGATGCTGGTTTGCCCGCCTTCATTTCCACCTTGGTTTTGACCGTTTCCTCCTTGGCCTCCGCCGCTTTCATCTAATGATTCTCCAACGTATACCACGTGACTATCAAACTGGACAGAGACGCTGAATGCAGCAAAGCCAGAAGTTGTGGATGTATCGGGAGTCATGTATCCATCAATTGTATATGATGTGCCATTTGAAGAAATACTGCGTGACTGGAAGCAAGGATTATCTTCATTTACACATGGGTTTGGATATGCACCATTGTTTGATGTCTGCTCAGCATCTGAAGCGTTACGCCACACTTCAACGTCGTTTACTGTGTCACCCATGACATAGGTATTGGATGCGCCAGAAAGAGATGCAATCGTTACTTGGTTTCCTGTACCGTCATCGATTGTCGACATGGCACCATCATAAGCACCATCAAATCCAACGGTCACTGTCACAGAACGTGCTTCCCAATCGGATACACTACCACCTGGAGTCATGGTGATTCTGTATTGAGATGAAGAGCCTGCTTCTACAGCTTGACTACGTGCGGCAGCATCATCTGCATAGCAAGCATCACCATCTACCCAGCAAATGTCTACGGAAATATCGTTCCAATCAACAACAGAAACAGAGTATGTTAATTCGTTGTTTGTTAGATCTGTATCTTGGTCTCCAAATCCTTCTAGAGAAACCTTGACTTGATATGTACCTGCGATGCTGGGATTCCAGATAAGGTCAGCACCACTAGCCGCCTTCACAGTGTATGCTCCATTGTCCAAGTAATCTCCTGCAGCCAATGAGGCGAAAGGACAACCTAGAATCGCATTACAAACTACTTGGTCGCTAACGTCTAAGATTGTCTGTTGTGCTACACCAGTTCCAGATGTAACTGTAACTCTTACATTCAGGTTTAAGATGTCATTCGTGCCGTCATTCTTAACGACAACGACAAACGGCACGTCAGTTCCAGCATCAATCTGGTTCCTGACTTCTCCAGAGAAAGCGTCCGTGTAGGACTCTCTTGGAGAAGTTACATCGTGCAGTTTAATCTCATCTCCTGCAGCACGTCCTGCATCGGATGGTGCTATATCGGCGTTCAATTCTTCCGGCGTGATGTAAAGCATCACGCTGGTAATCATCAGTGCAATCATAATCAACGATAGCGTCTTCTTCATAGGTCATGACCTCCAGTCGGTCACTTACTTTACGGATATCATCTCTATATAAAAAATGGGGGAAGAATGTTAAAAAATGGGGTCGAAAAAATACACGTATGCCTGATTAGTGCATTTGGTTTGTTAACAAATTCATATTCTCACAAATATCTCATCGCGGAAACGGGAGAAATCGAAGCACTTTTTCTAACAGGAAGTAAAACAGAGACAAGTGTCATGAATATGGAAAAGAGGATTATCAACAAGAACTCTAACCACGGAATAAGGAATGGAGTACCAAAATCTCTCATATAAGTATTGAATAACAATCGATAGAAAACAATCCCAGCAATCAGACCATTAATTATGCCGAGACCACTAATCCAACCCACTTCCAACAGAATTGATGACACAATTTGATTTCTTTTCATTCCAATAGCTCTCATAACACCTATCTGTTGATTTCGTTCATTGATACTTCTTGCAGTGACCACTGCCAATCCAGTTACTCCAACGAATAGACCTAATGCCAAGAAGACGCGGAGTAATCCCAACAATGATACAAGAATTAGGCTAATCTGATTGAATAACTCATCAATCACTAGCACATTTGCCCCATCTGATCCCAACTCTAGTTGAAGATTTGAAGATACATCCACAATGTTAACATCATTTGACACATCAATCCACACCATATTCGTAGAGGATTCAATCATTGACGAAAATGTGGAATCAGATACAAAAATACCCGATAGCAAGAGTGAGGCATCCTCAGTCAAAACCCCTGCAACACGAAGATTAGATTGTAGTAACGGGCGGTTAGGATCTCTAACCTCAAACGAAGAGCCGGGAGATAAGCCTCCGCCTTCAAGGGGAAGGGCGCCTAAAACTGTGTAGCTATCCATGCCTATTGATGCATCAACAATAGCCAAATTAGGATTACTAATTACTGCATTCCAAATTTCTACAGGAGTTTCTCCCAATGAGTTATCCCATTGAGATAATGGCAAGGCACCAGATTCTATGAAAGATTGAGGGATATTACGTAGCGAGGAATATGTTGCATTCAAGTCTTCACCGCTTATTATGCAAAGACCTATGTCCATTACGGCCAAAGATTCTATTCCATTTCTATCTAAATCATCATCACTCCAAGCCTCTAATGAGGATATATCTAATTCTTGACCTGAACCAGTAATTAGAATGTCAAATTCACCTCGAGAATTTTTACCAATATCTGATACGTAATTCCCGAACATAGTACTGTAACCAGAGAGAACAATTAATGCAAAAATCACAATACTGTACATACTCATTGACACAGCAGAACGAAACGGTCGAGATTGAGGATAAGCGATGGAAAGGGAAATAATTGCAGAAATACTTGGTTTTAACCGACCAATCAACGACAACAATTGTCTAATGAAAATAGGTCCAGATGTAGACAAAATCAACACACATCCTATCAACGTGAATATTCCAGATATTATCAGAGAAGTATCCGTTACTTCATAACGAACACGAATAGGATCTTCAATCCAAGCAAAAAGTATGAGTGTAAATCCTATTATCGTACATGACCAAGTTCTAGGAGCATCATTTTTGGAGAGGCTAACGCCCATAAAATTCGAACGTGAAGAAACAAAACGAGAAATAATTGCACTTAGAGGGACTATTAGAGATAGGACAAGTAGGGAAGTGCCTGAAATCCATAGAGAATGTCCAGTTCCTGGAGAAAAATCCCCTAAGAAAAATGACATTATCGAAGAAACTAATGCGACAACTGCAAGGAAAATAGAACCAATAATTCCCCAGAAACCTAATGCAGACTTTTCAACACGTAATCCTCGAAGCACAGTAATCAGATTTCTTCTGGAAAGGAAGAATGATGAAATTCTTAGTGTGACCACTGAAACTATAAAACCGGTACAAGCACCTATTAGAATGGATTGAAAAGTCCAGTAGAAACTAAAACCTACTCCAAATGTTGCTTGGAAAAATGCACCTAGACCTCCCATTAGAAGACCTGCCAAAAACATTCCGAGAAACGATCCTAAGAAACATGCGGGAGTAGAAAGCATCACGCCCTCCATCCTTAATATCCATTCAATATCTTGACTCGAAGCACCTATCGAACGAAGTATTCCCCATTCTTTACTACGATCGTCGGCGGACATTATCCATAAATTGACAATCAACAATAGACCTGCAATTACGATGAAAACTCCAAAAATTAAGAATAATACAGAAAATGAGGAACCTGCGCCATCGATAGAAAGAACAGCATCTTCCTTCACAGAAAACAATGATGATGATGATGATTGTATGTTTGCCCGCCTATCAGCCCAATCCTGTAGCGCATCTTTCACAATTAATGAATCTGATTCATTCTCTGGTATCTGAACTAAAATCATACTTCTTTTTGGATTGCCACCCAATAGTTCAGTCGCAATACCCATAGACATAGTACCAATAATAGCAGAATCTAACAATCCTATATCTGGATTCAAAGCTATGAAATCATCGAGTGAAACTGATGAATTATCCACATCAATTTCTATGCGGAAATCGTCATCGAGATTCTTGCCTATTGAGAACGTTTCAATTTGATTAAAATCAGCGATGCCGTCTCTAAATCTAACAGTTTGATTCGAGCCAAGTAAATCATTCACTACATCTCCTTCTAAAGAAATGAGGAAGGGGGGGAGCTCAATTCCTAACCCTACGTCAAAAGAATTGAACAATTCAATAGACGTATGGCCAAATTGATCCATCATTACAATTCCGTAATCTGTGGAGGCAAGTATAGAGCCGTTTGATTCATCATAGGCAAATCCGTTAACAATAGATGGAATCGATCTCCCCTCAACAAATGAAAATAAATCGGACGCCCAAACCAGAATAGAATCATGGCCTTCAACAATCAACCCGTTACTATTGGCGCCTAGTATTGAAGAATTTACAACATGAACTAACTCAAAATCACTTCCATTCCACA
>Ga0160423_10000707_pt1 | contig 27700 bp, 24 predicted proteins | sample CRUFie14St8metaG_FD_108191 | JGI IMG/M metagenome (GOLD analysis project Ga0160423, IMG submission 108191) | Marine microbial communities from the Costa Rica Dome - CRUD Field 142mm St8 metaG | ecosystem: Environmental > Aquatic > Marine > Oceanic > Photic zone | place: Costa Rica: the Eastern...
ATGCCAGCACGGGTGAGGGCTCGAATGGCGGCTTGGGCACCCGGACCGGTGTTGTTTGACAGGTTTCCACCGGGGGCACGATATTTCACGATGAGTTCGCTGAATTCTTTGTCCTTCAGGGCGTCAGCCATTCGCTCGGCTGCACGGGTGGCGGCGAATTGCCCGCCTTTGTCCTTGCCGGCTTTGACAACCTCGCCACCGTTGCATGTGGTGATGGTTTCGGCCCCGGTCAAATCGGTAGCCGTCATGAGGATGTTGTTGTACGAACTGAAGATGTTGACAATGGCTTTCCTGGGCATCACTCATCGCCCCCTTCAATCGCAGCAGTGGAGGCTTCTCCGGCCTCGCGAACTTCTTCTGCGAATTCGGGCGTGGCCTCGGGATCGACAGCGTCTTCCTCGTAAGAGGCCGCTTCTCGGACCCCTTCAATCGCTTTGCGGATGGGGTGGTTTGGGTCGTTGAGTGGGGAAGCGGGATGGTAGCGAAGTTCGCCTTCTTCGTCCCGGCTCACGGCGTAGGAGGGGATGGTGATTTTTTGGTCCCCAATGCAGATTTGACCGTGCGTCACGAGTTGACGAGCCTGCTTCATGGTGCAAGCGAGCCCTTTGTAGTACACTTGCGCCTGCAGCCGGCGGTTGAGGACGTCCTCCGTGTTCAGCGAGAGAATGTCACCAAGTTCAGCATCGGATTCGATGAGGCCCTTGCTGTGAAGCGAACGGAGCAAGTCGTTTCGCTCTCGCTTTCCGTGTCCTTCGGTTGTGTCGACATTACCGATGAGGCGCATGGCTTGTCGACGATGCCGACGGAGTTGGGATTTTGCCTTCCAAATCTCCTTCATGTTCTTGAGACCGTGGTTGTTTTGGATGGCGTGTTCTTCTTCGATTCTGTCAGCCTTCTACGGGTGAGAGGGCGTGTCGTATTTTGGTCGTGAAAATTTTGGTTCTCCCATCTGAAATCCTCCTCATCACTTCTTCCGGCTTACGCCGAGGGTCAGGCCACCACGGCCGTTGGAGCGACCGCGTTGTCCACGGACTTTGTTTCCAGAAGCGTGCCGCACACCGCGATAACACTTCATGGTTCGAAGACGGTTGATATCGTCTTGGAGTGAGAATCGGACTTGTTGACCGGTGAGGTGGATTTCGTTCCCGGTCTCAAGGTCTCGCTGGCGGTTCAGCATCCACAGTGGCACGCTGTCGGCGTAGGATTCTATGGCGACCCGGAGTTGTTCTTGCTGGTCTGTATCGAGGAAACCGGCGAGTCGGTAAGGGTCAAAGCCGGTGTTTTTGCAGATTTGTATAGCGGTTCGTGCGCCTACACCTTTGACCGATGTAAGCGCCGTGGCCAGAGGCTTCAGGCCGTCCATGTCCGTGTCCGCCATTCGGAGGATGTATGAAAAATCATCACCAAGCTCCTCGTTTTTTGGTCTCGCCATTCCGTTCACCTTTACGTGTACACCGTGGTGTCACGCATCCTTCCGACCAACCTCCCATATATCAAGACCGCGATGACGACATTCGCGCCACTGAGCCGCAAAAACCTCCACAAACAGAGGGAGGTTTTCAGGGCGCTTCTTGACAAACGCAGAGCAGCAGGACATTTCGGTGGGGATGTTGCGCTACGAAACCGTTCTTGTTTCCGTTTCGTCGCCTGAGTTGACGGTCGAGGGAGCCCTGAAGTTTTGGTTGCATCGACGGGTCAAGGTCGTAGCGCAATTTGATGGATTTTAATTGATGGCTGATGGCGATTTCAACGAGCTGATCCACCGTGGCCTCGTCGAGTGTGAACTTCAACAGTTCAACCACCCTACCGGTTGCCTGCACCAAGAGTTGGTCGTTGTTTTCAAGTTGCAGAGGGCGGTCGTGATGCAATTGTGGGCGCCGGCCTTCGAGAAACGCCCATCTTCCTTCCTGCCCAGCAGCCGTGCTTTTCAGCCACTGGGCCATCAGACCGGATTCCAGAAGCGCCGCATCAAGAATGCTCACCCACTCCCCTCGTTTTGGAGGGGTTTGCTGAACGTTGATTGGTTCAACAACGGTGTTCGTACTCAACACAATCGGTGCATCGGCCGGCGAAGACGGCACACGGACGAAGCGTCGAGAGGCGTTGACGTCCGAAATCCCGCCAAGCCACAGCGCTAGGCGGTCAACGCGACCCCGACCTCTTGAGGTCCATTCCCAGGTCCTGGAAATACCGGGCCAGACCTCGTCGACTATGGCCTCAACTTCGGCTCGCTGCTGGTCAACAAGCCGCGGTGAGAGGTCGAGAAGAACGGCTGGCTCCTTGTCGCTTTCGTTAAAGTGGGGTTTCCACGCACCGAGAACCAAGTGCAGTGGCGGCATCATTTCCTCAAGCGAATGGGTTCGGCTGTTTCGCGGTCTCGCCGGGTCGAGATGGAGAAAAGCGATGCTTCGCTGGTCGTCGCTTAGCACCGAAAGAACGCCTTCCGGATCCGTCCCATCGCCTTCAACGATAAGGCTATTTTTGTACCATTCGGCATCGGTGGCCCGTGCGTACGAGGCGATGTTGTGCAGGTTGACCGCACTCGCTTTGGCTCGCTCTGTTGCGAGTTCAACGCCGAGGAGCGGTTGTTTTAGCACCGCCCCGTAAGCTGCGAGTTGTACACCGCTGCCGCATGCGCAGTCCAAAATGTAGCCTTTTGGTAGGGCATGCTTGGCGACGCGTTGAGCTCGCAAGGCGGCGATTTGCCAGGGCGTTGCCAACGGTTTGCCTTCGTTGGCGTGGTGAAATGACAAACCGTCGGGGGCCGTCGTGTCCCTGGCCAACTCAACAAGCCCTGTAGAAGGGGTATCAGAAGGTACCAAGACTCGATGCAAATCATCACCTCAAAGCGAGACGATGTCCGAGCGAGTGAGCAACGACTCAAACGGAACACCTGCTGCCGCAAAGGCGTCTTCCGCCCCCTCTTCCCTGTCAAGGATGCTGATAACGCCAACGACCCTGCATTCGGTGTTTTGGTGAATTCGTTCAATGGCAAGAAGCGATGAACCCCCCGTCGTGGTAACGTCTTCCAGAATCACGACATCGCCTCCGTCCTCCAGAGAGGTTCCCTCAATGCCTGGGGGATTGTTGGTTTTTCTGCCGCCTCTGCCCTTTGGAGATTTTCGTATCATGAAGCCACGCAGGCTTCTCTCTGCGTCGCTTGAGGCTATGACAATCGCAGTCAGTGGAACGGCACCCAATTCCAAGCCTCCCACGAGAGACCCTCCCATGGCTCGGATTCGTAGGTTGAGTAGCCTTCCCATGATGGCGGCGGCTTCAGGGTGCATCATCACCGGTTTCGTGTCGAAAAACCAGCGAGATTGTCGCCCGCTTGCAAGGGTGAAGGCGTCGTTGCGCCCTCCGTCGAGGAAAGCGAGTTCGTGCACGATGGCAGCAAAACGGGGCCACTCCGGGTGATTTCGAACGGTATCGTGAACGCCCATGGAAAGCAATTCAGGAGCCCATGAAATGAACTTTCCTTAGCCATGCCAACGAGTTCTTCATCAAACATCACCGAGTTGATGATAAAGGGTCGTGAAGAACGACCTTCGGGGAAACATGAGTACGGCCAACCAAATCGGCGAATTGGGGAAGAAAAACCCCCTTGTAGGCCTGGATTTGGAGCGTTTGGAAGAGGAGATGAACACCTACCATCTCTGGCTTGACGAACGCACGGATGACGCGTACCGTGTGGCCGAAGCCGCTCGAAAATTAGGACTTGATCACAAAGACGTGGTGGAAATACCTCGGGCTTCGGATTTAGCGGGTCGGACCGAGAAACTCCTTTTCGAGCATTTGGACGGCTACGAAGTGGCGGACGACATCCGCAAGTTGTTGGCCGAGCACGACAGAGAAACGACCTCAATCATCATCGCCCAATCCGTAGCGCGCGGGTTTCGCAATGCCGGTTACGATCTTGAAAAATCGATCGATGTCGGTCTGCGCGTCGGGCTCGCCGTGCTGACCGAGGCCGTCCTCGTGGCGCCATTGGAAGGCATCAGTGAAGTCCGGTTGCTCAACAACGTGGACGGCTCACAGTTTGTTTCCGTGCACTTCGCCGGCCCGATTCGTGCGGCGGGGGGTACGGCACAAGCTCTTGCCGTGCTGATTGCCGACATGATTCGTCGTGAACTGAACGTGAGCCACTACCAACCAACAGACCCTGAGGTTGAACGCGTCAAGGAAGAATTCGGCCTGTATCGCGGTAACCTGCAATACCGCCCCTCGCCGGAAGAAATTGACGAGATTGTTCGTGCCTGCCCCGTTATGATCAACGGTGAGTCCACCGAACGCATCGAGTGTGCTGGCTACGGCAACGTTCGCAACATTGACGAGGCGAGAATACGGGGTGGCGTGTTGCTGGTTATTGGAGAAGGGATGTGCCTCAAAGCCCCAAAGATTCAGAAGCACACGGAACGGCTGATGATGCCCGGCTGGGATTTCATCACGAAATTTGCAGCACGCGGCAAAGAAGCGGAGGCCGTTGGCGAAAACGTCTTCAAAAGTCAACAGATTCAACCCATAACGAAATTCATGAACGACATCATCGCTGGGCGTCCGGTCTTTGGGGGGCCGCTTCAACCCGGTGGTTTTCGATTGAGGTACGGCCGCGCTCGCCCCTCAGGATTGGCAGCGGCGTCCACCAACACCGCTTCGATGCTGGCGCTCGACGACTTCATTACCATCGGGACACAGATGAAAATTGAACGCCCCGGAAAAGCGTGTGCTATCACGCCATGCGACGAGGCAGAAGGGCCATGGGTGGTTCTAGATGACGGGCGTTTCCTGCGCGTTGACAATCCAGCTGATTTCGTGGCCATTCGTTCCCGCGTCAAACAGGTCTGGGACAACGGAGAGTTGGTTGTTGGGTACGGGGAATTCATGGAGAACAACAAGCGGTTGGTGCCTGCTGGCTACACCATGGATTGGTGGGCCAGCGATATCCTCGACAGCCTCACAACCGAAGAGGACGTGTCGTTTTTCCTCAATTGTCTCGGACAGCATCGAGGGGAGTGGCCATTGGGTTTGCCGGGACTGCCCCCCGAAGAGGCACCCGATGCCGATGAGCAATTTTGGGTCCGGTGCGACTGGCACGAACGGCTGCGGCAAACATCGCTGACATGGTCCCAAGCCGTGACATGCTCACGCCGGTTCGCAGCCTCGCTGCCGCCGCCGCACAACCCTTGGTTCAAGGACCTGCCCATCGAATGGCTTCCTGGCCTCCTGTCGTTGTTAGAGGAAGCCATCATTGAACAGGTCCACGCTGAACAATCGGTGGACGAAGCGGCGACAAACGTGGCTCCCGGGGGAAGATTGCGGATTCTCAACGGCGCGAAGGGTTGGTCGGCGGCCATGATGGACGAGTTGGAACCGGAATCCTTCCCACCTTTGGACGAAGCACCGATTCCCGGACCGACAAAAGCGGTTGAATCGCCCGTGATGGCAGCCACAAACCCGGAGCTGTGGGCGTTGCACCAGCACGGTCTGGCCAAGGGTTCGATGATGCTTCTCGGGCTCGAACACCACCACGACGGGGACGACCTTGTCATCACAACGGGCTGGGAAGCCTTGCTGGAGGGTTTGGGTTTCTCCATCGAAGGCGAAACGCCGATGCGGCGAATGAACGCCAAGAAGGTGACAGCCGAGCGAATCGATGCCTTGCGGCGCGCCAAGCAGGTCCTGGATGACGAGCGCCTACGGCGGGATTCGCTGGAAAAGGAACGCACGACCATTCGAATTGCTGCGGAGACCGGTGCCCGTCAGCGCGGTTTGGGAATCGCAGAAACCGATCGTGTCGGTAAGAATGCGGCTGCTTCCGTGTTTGATGGTGGCCCTGAGAACCCTGCTGGCTATCTCGCTGCGCAACGGCTGGAGGATGAGCACGCCGTTGAGGGGATCATGGTTATTGTTCGGCAACTTTCGGAGTTGAGATGGGAACACAGTGCTCCTGTTCGCATCGGCTGCCGTATGGGGCGTCCTGAAAAGGCCGCTCCCCGAGAAATGAATCCAAAAACACATTCGTTGTTCCCCATCGAACTGAACGGTGGAAACCAACGCCTCTTGAACAACGCTGTCCAAAAACGCACAATACGGGTTCAAGTCGGTCGTCGAACCTGCGAAACCTGCGGTAAAGAATCGCCATACCTTCGGTGTCACCATCGCGAGACGGACCTTCACGGACAGTCCAAGGCAGGCGAGACATGCAACGGTCGAACCGTTGCCAGCGGAACGAAATCAAACGCTTATCGACGCGGCGAAGTTCAATCCGTGCGGATAGATGAACTGGTGGAGGACGCCCGTATTCGCCTTGGCATTGACCGCTTGCCTGCGCAGGTCAAATGCCTGAAAAAACTCAACAGTCGAAACCAAACGCCAGAGGCCATTGAGAAGGGCATTTTGCGTGCCCGGCATCAATTACCGGTTTTCAGAGACGGGACGGTTCGATACGACATGAGCGACGTGCCGACGACACACTTCCGCCCTCGGGAGATTGGCGTACCGTGGAAAACCCTTCACGCTCTGGGCTACAAAACCGACTACAGGGGGCGCCCCTTGGAGGATGACGAGCAAATCTTGGAATTGTACCCTCAAGATTTTATCGTGGCTCGCGGCGCTGCTGACTTCCTTCTCAGGACAGCAAAATTTGTCGATGAATTACTCGTTCGTCACTACAAAATGGACCCGTATTACAACGCTGACAAAGCCGACGACCTCGTCGGGCATCTCATTTGCGCTCTTGCGCCTCACACGAGCGGTGGCGTCTTGTCTCGAATCATCGGGTGGGCCGATTGCTCCGGTGGCTACGCACACCCGCTGTTTCACGCAGCAAAGCGCCGGAACTGCGACGGTGATGAAGACGCCATCATGCTGCTCATGGACGGTTTGCTGAACTTCAGTCGAGAAATTCTTCCGGCGAACAGGGGCGGTCAGATGGATGCGCCGCTCGTCCTGACGACGCGCCTCAACCCGACCGAGGTCGACAAAGAGGCGTTGAACGTGGACTCGGGTTGGTTCTATGAACGAGATTTCTACGAAGCGACCCTCAACCAACCGCATCCAAAAGAAATTCAATCGCGCATGGATTTTGTTGAACGACGGCTGGGGAGCGTCGCCGCCGTGCGCGGTTACGGCTACACCCACGATTGTTTTGCGTTGGACCAGGGTCCGAAACTTTCGGCGTACAAAACTCTGGAAACCATGATTGACAAAATGAACGGGCAACTCGCTCTTGGGCACCGACTCCGAGCCGTCAATGTCCGACAGGTGGCCTCTAGCGTGGTTCGCTCCCACTTCCTTCCCGACCTCCGAGGTAACCTCAACGCCTACGGACGGCAGAAGGTACGCTGCCTCAAATGCGGGCATTCATACCGGCGGATGCCGCTATCAGGGAGTTGCATTCAGGCCAAGAAAGAAACGGGAAGAGGCCTTTCCAGGATGGGTGTTGAAAAATCCGAGGGCGGTCTTTGCAACGGCAACCTTGCGCTAACGGTGTCCGAAGGAGCGGTCAGGAAGTACATCGAGGTGATGCGATTCGTCATGGACCACTACGGCGTGGATCTTTACACTCGGCAGAACGCTGAATGGCTCGCCTCAAGCGCCGATTCCCTGTTCAACAACGACCGGGCAAAACAGCTGTCACTTTCTGATTTTTTGTGACTAGCGAAGCGGGTCACGCCAGGGTGAATCCGCATCATTCCACGACACCTGCTCGTCTTCATTGGCAAATTTTTTCGCTTTGAACGGGATTTTTTCACCAACCTCGCTGCGTTGAGAGGGAACTCGCCGAGACCACCACCCACGGACGCCTTTCTCAGCCAGTGCAAAGGCGATGAGCATCATCGAGAGACCGAAGTGACCGACCGTTTGAACGGCACGAAACGGTTGCAATTCGAGGGTTTGGGTGACGGTGACGCCTTCCTCAACCGCCGTTTGGACGGTGTACGTGCCAGGTGCGAGCTCTCCCGACCAAACGGGAACCACGTCGCCCAACTGCCCGGACCAGGCATGAACGGTTGTCGCGTTGTCCAACTTGATGGTGTAACTTACGTTGGCTTTGTCCACGCTCGTGCTTTGAAAGGCGGTGGCAAACGTCGCCGGAATGGCTGATGAAGAGCCAAAAACGGCTGAAACCTCGATCTCTCTGTACGCTTGAAATTGGTCTTCTGAATTGATTTCGTTGGGAGCGGTCTGGCCGGAGACCTGTACCCAGAGGCCGTTGATGAGCAGGAGGGCAAACAACCACAGCAACACCGTCTGCCATCGCTGCCGTTTCATCATGCCAAAACCGGTCCTTGTCTTCTTATGCTTGTGTTTGCAAACGGGGGCGCATCAGTCCACCTTTCGCTCTCTCCAATCCACATCAAGTAAATCGAGCACCGTGTCCATCCAAACCAACTTCTCTAGTTTCCGTGTTGGGTCGGTCGTGCCTGACCAAGGGCCGACACGGTCGGTGGCGAATCCGAGATAACGCACCTTCTGTGGCGGGACCCCGACCCATGAAAGGAAACAAGCGGCGCGGTCCCCATCGGTGAAGCCACCCACGTTGTGGATGTCTTCATGGTTTTCTTTTGATTGATGGGTCAGCACAATTGATGCGGTTTCCAACTTGCTCCACTTTTCAAGGCACTGCGCCCATGCCGGGAGATTATCGCCATGGGCGTGTACCACCACGGGTATGCCTTTTCCCACGGCCTGAGAAAGGTACGGCTCACCGTCAAGGTCGCTCACTACGCAAGCTACCTCGACGCGCCCGAAGCAGGCACCGACGGCACCGTCAGCCGCTACGAAAACCGTTCCATTCGTCCACGGGCGCTCAAGCGATGCGGCATCAATAGCCGCCCCAATAAGAACGATTTGTGTCGCCTCCAGGAGCGTCGTTTGGAGTCGATTTAATGTCCGCCTGCGTTGCTGTGACGACCAGCCCAATCGTTCCGCCTGCGGATGGTTGTTACAGGCGTCTCGTAGCATGGCAGCGCTCTTCACGTCCGCTGCATGCGTCCATTGGAAGTGTTCACGAACCGCATCTTGTACATCGATCAAAGCGGTGGAGGTTTGCGCTCTCACATCACGGGGGGTGGTGGCACAGGTCAAGAAGACCTCGCTAGGGTGGAACTTCTTAATCGGTGACCTTTTCCACCTACCATGCCCGTGCCAACCACCCCACCATCCATTGTGGATGAGGTTACGTTGGCTCGATACCCGTTTCTACCTCAGGCCTCGCTCTGGATTCGGGACATGGCGATTCGTCACAGCATTGACCTGAACGAGTTGTTGGAGGGTTCATGGATGGAACAAGCCCGCCAGAGGGCACGCATCCGACTCATCGATTCGATTCAATCGAAGGAGGGGGTCCAAGTGATGGGTGGAGACATCCACACGGAAGAAGGGCGTCTTGTTGAGGCGTTTTCGTTCTATTACGCTCGTCTTGTGATGTGCGCAAGCGAAGACGAACGCCTCATCGCACGCTGGGCGCAGGCCGAAGCCGCAAGGGCTGAGCAACTGCTCATCCAAGACGCCAACAACCTTCCAGCCGTCGCACGGACGTACATCTCGAAACTTGACCACCTTGAAACACAGGGCATGGCGTACGGGGGAGCCGCCGGCGTGTCCATCCAACAACGCCGGCAAAACACATCCGGTGAATGGCGCATCGGTTTGTCAGATTTCATTGAAATCTGTCCTAAAATCACGGGTCAGCGCTGGCGACTCCCAAACGTGGACGTGGAGAAGGGTTGGGTCAAACTTCACGAGGAACGGCAGTACGCGTCTTCCGCAAAATTGGCCCGTCTGTTGAGGGAGCGAATCAAAGCCGGCATCGAACAAGAGGCCTTGGAAAAAATGGCGGAAGTAAACACCGACCTTGCCGTGCGTCTTGCTGAACCCGTGGGGATGGTTCGGAACTTGATGGCCAACAAAGCAAGCGAGGCCATTGCACTGGTTGGTGCAGAGGAGAGCGACTGGCCGCCATGCATGCAGAAGATCATCGCTGATCTCTCAGCGGGCGTGAACGTGAATCACTTTGGACGTCTTTTTCTGGCGTCCATGTCCGCTACCCTTGCGTTGCCTCAGGAGGCTTGCGTTGGCTTCTTCCGAGGTGCCCCCGATTTCAGCGAGGGCACGACGACGTATCAGGTGCAGCACGTGTATCAGCACGAGTACACGCCTGCTGGGTGCGGCAAGCTCAAGGTCAATCACAACTGTCCGGTTCTTCCGGGCGACAACCGTACCTGCGACCAGCACTGGATGGACCATCCACTCAAGTATATTCGGGCCACTCAACGGTGGAAACGGTTGACAGAACGGGCCCCCTCATCCGAACCTCAGAAGGCCGCAGAGGGCGCTGAATTGGAAAGCTAGACCCGAAATGAAGGCATCTTCTCTAAATGAAAGAAGGGCATCTTGGACCCATGGGGCAGGTATTGAGGGAAGGCCATGCCTCCGAAAGCGTCCCTTTCTCGTACAGGGCTTCGCGTCGCTTTTACCAATTCTTGACCAACATCTGGTTTCGAGAAATTGACATTGTTGACCACGAAAACATGCCGCCTGAAGGCGGCTTGATGTACATCACTTGGCATCCAAGTGGCCTGATTGATCCGATGTTGATGACCTCGGTGCTTCCAGGTCAACTCTCCACCGTGGCCAAGCACACGCTGTTTCGCATTCCACTCCTTGGTCGGCTTCTCAAAGCCTCCGGATTTGTCCCTGTTGAACGCGCTCAAGAAACAAAAAACCCGGACCAATCACGGCAGAAAAACGCAGAAATTATTCACGGTCTTTCCGATAAACTCGCCCGCGGCGGGAGTGTGTTGATTTTCCCTGAGGGTGAAACGCACGGCGATTCAACCATCAGAAAAGTGCGTTCTGGTGCTGCCAGGATACTGCTCACCGCCACCCGACGAGCCAAGGAACTCGGCCTTCCACCACCAAGCGTCATTCCCGTCGGTCTCCATTATTCCGAATCGCAACGGTTTCGGGAACGGGCGGCTGTGGTCGTTGAGCGCGCCATGGAACTCCCCGACATTCCGCCTACCTCGGTGGATGGAGAAGGTGAAGACTGCGACCGAGCGTGGGTGAGTGAGGTGACCGAGATGTTCACCATTGAATTGCAGAGGGTCAACCATTCAAAGACAACATGGGCTGAACGCACCATGATTTGGAAGGGGCGCAGCCTTGTTTATGCTGAAAAACAACGTCAGGAGGGCGAAGATTTGCTCAAACCGTCCTACGCCTCATCGGTGCTGGCCGCCAGACGTTTGCGTGCAGGTTGGGAATTCATGGCGAGGGAACGGCCCGAAGACACCCAAGCGTTGGCCCAACGTTGCCAAGCACACTTTGACCGTTTGGACCAACGCGGTCTGACGCCTTACGATGTTGATTCAAGACCGACTCAACTCACCCTCTTCGGGTACGGGAAGTATTTTTTTCAGTGGATATGGGCCCTGGTCTGGATGTTCGGCTTGGTGACTTGGAGCGCTATTGCAGGAAATTACGTGCCGTACAAAATGAACGGGCTCTTGAGTTGGGGGATGAAACGAACCTCGGTCGATACGTCGGTGGTGGGTAGCGTCAAAGTCCTCTCCGCCGTGTTGATGTTCCCGATTTGGTGGATCGTTGCCTCGGCATTCATCACGTGGTCCTTGCTGAGTTCTGGCAGTCCAATCAACAATCTGCTCCTTTCGCATTGGCTTTTCATCGAAGTGACAAAGCTGCCAGCCATCGGCGTTTTTCTCGTGTTCGTCGTTTGGTGGCCGCTATCGGCGAAGCTTCACCTGAAGTTGTACGCGAGGCTTGTGCGAGGTTACCAAAATCTGCTGCGCTGGGAAGTTTGGAAAGACACTTCAAACGACTGGTCCTCCCTTGAGGAGGAGCAACGCCTTCTTTCCGCTAAACTGGTGAGTCTCGGCACTGAGTTGGTGCTGCCGGGTGATGTTGATTGGAAAGACCCTCTGCCCGGGCACGATGATGTCTCCTCCGTCCGTTTCCGACCAACCGCCTCAACTGGATGAAAAGAAAGCGGGCGGCGGGATTTCCGCAAAAGGGTTTGAATGAAAGGACCGAAGTGGCTGTATCACAGGGGGGGAGCGGGCATGACGAGAACGTTGGTACTGACCGTTGACCGGGACAACGATCTCGGTCTCAAGACCTCCATCCGCGGGCCGGTTGTGGGCCGTCGGCAAGTCCTGACCGCCGCACTCAAGCTCGGCATCGCAGACCCTGAGGAAAGCGATACGAACGCCATTCTGGGCGCGCTGTCGCAGCACGACAAAATCGCAGAGGGCAAGTCTGAGGACGACGAGGTAGAAATCGCGATTCTTACTGGCGATGAGAAGGTGGGCGTACGCTCTGACCGGGCGATTGCGGCTCAACTGGATGAAGTGGTCTCGACGTTCCAACCCGATCAAGCGATTTTGGTGACCGACGGTGCGGAAGACGAAAGCGTTCTACCGATCATCACGTCTCAGGTTCGAATAGACCATGTTGAGAAGGTCATCGTCAAGCAGTCGAAAGGCATTGAAGGCACCTACTACTACATCGTCAAGGCCCTAGAGGACCCAAAATGGCGTTCGAAAATCATGATTCCTTTTGGTGCTGTGCTGGCCATCCTCGGGTTTGGTATCATGCTCCCGAACGAAATCGGTGGCGTGGTCATCGGGGCGCTGCCTTTGGTGCTTGGTCTCTACATCTTCAGCAAGGGAGCTGGCATTGAATCGACCGTCAACCGAGTCATGCAGGAAATGCGAGAAAACGCCGATGCTGCGATGTTTTCGTCGTTGCTTTGGACGGCCACCCTCTTCAGCGCTATTTTCGCTGTTGCAGAAGGATGGCGAGCCTTTGGTGAGCAGGACCTTGCCGGTTCGCAGTCTGTTCTGTGGCTGAGCGTTATCCATTCGTCGCTTGCTTGGACCGTTATTGCGTTCCTCACATCAACGGCCGGGTTCATGCTGTTGCGGCTCAAGCGAGGCTCTTTCTCGGGCAGTCTGATCGTGCTTTCGGTGTTCGGCATGGTGGTGTATTCGTTCCTCAACGCTGCTCTCGACATCGCTATTCGTGTGCTTGAGGGGACGTCCTACGTGTTCAGTGTTGAAATGATTTTGAACGATTTGACCACCCCGTTGATTTGGGTGGCCGTTCTATGGATGGTGACGACCGTCGTTCGAACGCTGCAGACCAGGCAGGCACAGGCCGACAGGTACTGGGGTATTTGATCAAAGCAAAAATCGAGGCAAGGCCTTGGCCACGGTGCTGTGACCCACCACCCCAATGAGCGCACCGTCCTCGTCAACAACCCCGAGTTGATTCAGGTCGTGCGTGAGCATCAAGGCGCCTGCCTTCAGCAGCGGGGTGGTTTTCCTCACGGTGAGCGGAGGATGCGGGAGAATTTGCTTTGCAGGAATGGAGTGCATCCAAGCCACCCCCCTGTTCACGGTTTTTTTCGCCACCATTTTCAGCAGGTCAACGGCGTGGATGCGCCCCATTGGCACGCCCTCAGCGTCGACGATGAACACATGGTCCCAGTCGTTTTTCGTAAGCACTTCCAAAACGGTAGCGATGGAATCGTTGCCGTCCAAGGCGCGAGGGTGTTGCATCACGTGTTCACACAACAGGCCTCGCACGTTGTTGGCCTTCTTCGAGGCCCGAGAGGCCTTGCGAAAGGTGGGTCTTGATACCATAGCGCTCAACCTCAGCCGTCGGACCACTCTTTTTGAACATTACCGGAAAACACCTCGAAGTTTCAGGAATCCGGAAAAGTCTTCGGGTTGCGCTCAGCGTGGGTGCGACCTCCTAATCGGCAGCCTGCAGGTTAAGCGAGATATCAGAGGCAAAAGGATGGTTCATGTAGCGGATGCGCAGAGGTGAAACCATGCACGAGGATTCCCCGAAACGCTGGCCTTACGCCTCCAGCAATTCCCCTCTCCCTTTGCCCGAGCAAGCCATGCTGTTCACCGATGACGAGCTTGTCCTTCTTGATGGGTTTGCGGGGGAGCCTTCTGATGATCTTCTCGAAGGCGAGTCCCTGCGAGGTTATTTCGGTAAATTCGGGACACGCACGGCTTCCCTCGGCGAACTGCTTGAGGTCAGCGGTGCCCCTCCAATCGACGAACGGCGACCGATTCTTCTGCAGGGTGAACTCGCCAACCCGTACCGACTCCAGGAAATGAAGATGGGGGCCATCCCGTTGTTTCCAGTGCGTTTGGAAGGCATCTGCCGAACGTGGGCAGACGGTCTGGACCCGAGGGAAGCCTATCCGGGAATCCACCACGTCACGCTTGCTCGTACGGCGGGTTGGTGGGAGCGAAGCCATGTCGGTCTCGCTTCAAAGGAGCAGTTGAAGAAAATACGTGATTGGCTGGATGAAGGCAACCGCTCAGCATGGCGCGCTGGCAAACTCGGTGAAGGGATTGTGCGGTTTGAACACGATCCAAACATGCTGCCACCGAGTGAAACCGACATTGAATGGGACGGCACCAAAGAAACCGTCACGGCCGAGATGCCCGAAGCGACAGGGCCAAAACTTTCGCTTGATGAACTTCTCATCGTAGTGCACACGCGTGAAGGTTGCTACAATCATCGCGGGAGGCTCGCAAGGTGTGTCCATGTCCAACAGCGGGCGTTCCATGAGGGGTTGTTCCGGAGGGGCTCTTCCTTCCGGTGGAGCGATGTCCTCACGCTTCGATAGGTTCCTTGAGGTAGTGTTCCACGCGTTCCTCTCCCCAAACATACTCTTCGTCAAGCACCAAGCCTGCGAGGGCAAGTTTGGACGCGTCAAGGCCCGACGGTACCGGTGAGCGATGAACGACCGTGCTGTGCACAAGGAACATCTCGTCCACAAGTTGTTGATCAAGCAAGCGAGCGATGGTGTTTGGGCCGCCTTCAACAAGAAGGCGTTGGATGTCTCGATCAGCGAGCTGGTCCAGAAGAGACGGCATGCCCGTGAACGATTCCTGCATGAGAAGGGTTTCACCCTCGTCGTTCAGCAGGGTCGCCTTGGGATTGATACGCTGATTGGGGTCAATGACCACGCGCAACGGCTGTTTGGTTGACGGCACCATGCGAACGTTCAGTTGCGGGTCGTCCCGGTTGACGGTTTCAACCCCGACCAGAACAGCGTCGCAATCCCTTCGCAGTTCATGCACCTTCTCGAGGCATCCGGGCGATGTGAACCGCTTGGGGCCCTCTGAGGCGTCGTCGACAGAGCCGTTGGCATCAACGGCAATCTTGACGGTCACGAGGGGTCGACGATGCTCGCACCAGTGCATGAACGCGCGCATTTGTTCGTGCGCCTCCTCAACCATCAATCCCACCCGAGTGGGTATACCGGCCTGTTCGAGGACGCGACAACCGTCTCCGCGAACCGTCGGGTTGGGGTCGTGGTGCGCAATGATGACCTCTTTGACGCCCGCCCACATCAACGCCTCCGTGCACGGCGGGGTACGTCCGAAATGGTTGCACGGCTCCAGCGTGACGTAAGCCGTTGCCCCGTTCGGAGAGTGGCCTTTCTCCTCGGCATCGTGGATTGCCATTTGCTCGGCATGGAGGCCCCCCAGGTGGTCGTGCCAACCTTCGGCGATGATGTGGCCGTCTTTCACGAGGACACAACCAACCAACGGGTTGGGGCTGACCTTACCTCGGCCTCGCTCGGCGATGAGCAACGCACGCTCCATGAACGTGCGTTCGTCCTCGCTCCAATCCTCGCTCATCAACACAGCCCAGGTACATCTTCTTCATGACTGCTTGCATCCTTTCAGAACGGCCAAGATGCCGGAAAAACGCCAAAATAATCAGTCTGGGTGAATAAATATTCATTACGCATAATTGCATAAACGGTGTTTTGAGAAGCATTCAAAGCATCAACCGTGCTGTCACCAGCATGGCGAAGGAGATTCAAGAGGGCCTCGCTGAGCCATTGACCTTTTCAACCGATGAGTCGACAAAACGGAAGAAAGGCGCTCACAAACCGGTCTTCGCAAAGGTGTTTGTTGAAAACGACGTGCCCTACACGGAAACGAACCGAGTACACCTACTCGTCAACCCCTTTGCTGGGAAGAAGAAAGGACGAGAGGTGGCAAAAAAGGTCATTGAAGCCGCCAACAAAGCAGGTGTGGAAATCACCTGTTCGTACTCGTCTTACAGCGGCCATCTCATCACCATGGCTTCCGCCCTCGTCGTTGACGAGAACGATTTGATTGCGGTGGTTGGTGGTGATGGCTCGTTCTCTGAGGTGCTAACGGGCCGTATGTTGCTGGGGAAATCCGAAAAGGAGACCTTCGCTATCGTTCCAGCAGGCACCGGCAATTCACAGGCTCACGATCTCGGTATCAATTCGGTGCAAGAAGCAATCGAAACCATGCTAACGGGCAAAAAGCAAGCCCTTGACTTGGCACGAGTTGAACTGACCGAGGGTTTGCCAGGTGCGACCGGCGATCCGTGCGTTCGCTACTCGCACAACCTCGTGACATGGGGTTTGGGCGTTGATTCAACCATTCAGGCGGAGAAAATGCGATGGATGGGCCCCATCCGGTACGACGTCGGCATCCTCATGGCGATCCTCGCAGCTCGACGGCGTACGGCCACACTTCGACTTGACGACCGTGTCATCACCGACGACTTCACGCTTTTTTTGGTGCAGAACAGTCAGACGGGCGGCTCCATGCTCCCTCTTGCCCCAGGTGCGTCCTTGGATGACGGTTTGATGGACATTGGCATCCTCAAGAAGATGAGTCGTCGAAGCGTTCTCAGAGCGTTTGGCATGCTGAAAAAAGAAGGAAGGCACGTGTTTCATCCGAGCGTCGATTACCACCGCTTCTCCTCGTTGGCGATAGACACCGATGTTCCAACGGCGATCAACATTGACGGCGAGAACATCGGGTCAACGCCGTTGGAAATGGAAGTGCTGAAGCACGCTGTGTTCATCATGCGACCGGCCTAGAACGAGAAGTCTGAGAATTCTTCTTCCTCATCGTATTTCGGCGCCGCTGATTCTTCTTTTGGCGGAGAGGTCTTCTTGACAGCTCTTCGGCGCCGAACCGTTGGTTTCCGTTCCTCTTCTGCTGCAGGCGGCTGTTTTGTTCGTGGTGGTCCGCGTTGTTTAGCAACGGGCGGGCTTGACGGTGCTGATGCAGGGGAAGTGTTGGTGGAAGTTCGGCTCATTTCCTTGGCCGCTTCGGTGACGACCACCGAGCTCTTTCGTCCCGAAGGGCCGCTGCTGCCGCCTGAGGGGGTGGAAGTGGAGGCAAGAACGCTGTCGAGGTCAAACCCTCCCAAAGCATCCTCCGTTTTCTTTGGTGCTTTTTCGGGAACCGTTCGTTCTTGTTTCTTCTCGGCTTGCCGTCGCTCTTTGTCAACCCGCTTTTGACGCTGGTCTGGTGATTCCATACCTGCCTTTTTCGCTGCCTTTGCATCGCTTTTGACGCTGGCCGCTTTTTTCATGCCCTCGTCGCCAATGAGGGTGCGCATGGACTGTTTGGCAGAACGCATCATCATCTGTTTTGAGAGGATGAAAAGACCAACCGAACCGCCCACGCCTCCGACGAGGAAGAACAGAACAAACACGCCTCTGCCGAGGAACGGCACATCGCCATACACCCATTCATCGTCGGCGTTGCCGTTTGATGAAACGGTGGCGCCGTCGAGCGTGATCTTGCTGACGAACACGAGGGCATCGCTCCTTTCCCCGCCTTTGACCACCATGTTGCAGTCGTTGTCGGCTTTGTGCCAACTGGCCTGATAGCCGTACGGGCTGCTGCTGGCGTCGGAAGACGAAACAAGGTAGCCGTGGACGACGACGGGTTGGTGCCATTCGTTCAACGATTTGAGACCCGAAAGGACGTTTTCTGAGGTCGGAATCAAACCCAGGACGAACCAACCGGACGGTTCGTCGTCGTCGGGGAATTCATCCAAGTCAACCGTGCCGGTGCCGGTTTCAGGACGAAGGGGGTTTGACCACTCCGAGACATCAATTCTCGGCCCATCACCGCCTGCAACCGAAGCGGCTTGGCCAAACGACATCGATTGAATGGCGACGGCGGTCGTCACGCCGTGTTCAAGCCCTTGGACCCCCACGCTGTCGTGGCTTTCGTAGAATTGACTGGCTCCGAGATAGCCAGAAAAGGCGACGGCCTCGCCTTCACTTGCTGAAAGCTCACCGCCATTCGAACCGGGTGTGCACCCAACCGGTTCCAAACCGTCAAACGTCTGTTTGCTTCCTGAAAGGGTTGATTCCACCGTTGTTTCTTCCATTGAGAAATCAACGTTAACGGCACCGGCGCCGGTGCCCCAATCCGCTGAGGATGGACCGAGGCAACCCGCAATCACCATGCTGGCGATGAGACACAAGGCGAGCAGACCTCTGCGCATGGTTCGCTGAGGGAGGGTGGAGTTTGAGAAGTCTTCCCTGCTAAACTGCAGGGACGATGTTGGCGCAGTCGGAGAGATTTGAACTCCCGAGTCACGGGGACACCGGATTTCAAATCCGGCGCAATACCAGGCTATGCGACGACTGCTTGGGTTGCTCGTAGAGGCCTCTGTTTTTCTTTTTTCGCCCCTACTCGGTTTTCTTCGCCTCACGAAGTTTGCCAAAGCGAGCCGCTGCTGCGGCGAGGGCCACGGACGTGAGGACAAAGGAAAGCGAAGGAATCATGCCACCTTGATTGCCCCCTAACTGCTCTTTTTCCAAGAGTTCACGAACATCGCTGGTGAAGTCTTCAACGCGCCATCTGTCGCCGGTCCACGCCACGGTTGGCTCAAGGTCTTCGTTGAGGATGAGCGTGATGGTTGAGTGTCCGACGTTGTAGTTCTCGGTGGTTTCTGAGACGCAACTGAGTTTATCGTCTTCGGCCCATGTATAACCGTCGTCGCACATGCAGTGTTTTGAAGAGCCGCTGCCCATCTCCCAGCCGTGTCCGTTACAAGCAGCTCCCTCGCCGTTGGTTTGTTGCGAGGGGTGGGGAATGTTGCTGGCATCGGTGTACGAGGGCGCCCATGCCAGATGGGTCGGCTCGATCATGCTCTCCATGCCAACCGTTGCCAATTCCCATTGCGCCTCGGCCCCGTCCCATTCGAACAGGTTCCATGACCAGTTGCGGTCCTCCGGGGCCGATTGGTTGTCGATGCTTTTCACGTATCGCTCGTGGTCGGTTTTTTCAATTTCGGCTTGGATGCCCGCCTCTCTTAGCGCGCCGCGGGTGAGATGGTAGCCGTTGAACGCTGCGAACTCCTGAGATTGTTGGGTGCCGTTTGGCCACTGCACGGTCAGACTGGTAGCGCTGCTTTCGTTTGGAGAATTGAGCGCTGAACGATTGCCGTTGGACGGCATCAAAGCAAGATGAGGTGTTTCCAGCGCATCGATGTTGCGAGCGTCACCGGTCGTTGGCGACCAAGAGGTGTTGGTTTCGTGCCAGACATTGAGTTCCCAACGCCACGTCCCGTCCTGAGGAGCGTTCACACCGTTGATGCCGCTTAGGTACCGGATGTTGTCTGACCTTGAGACGTTCAGTTCCCACCCGGCCTCTTCCGCAAGCAGTTGGGTTGCCGTCCAACCGGACCAGCCGAACATGTTCTGTGTTGTGTTGTTTGACGTGTCGACGACGGTTATGGAGGCCTCACCTGGCTGATAATCCATCACGTGAACATCGATCACGTTCTGTTGCACCATCACCCCAAACATTTCCCAAACATGTTCCATTGTTTCGTTGGTGCCGGTAAGGTGCGGCCAAGAGGCACCCATTCGCTCGGTGTATTCCTTGAGCACTTCTGGCGTATCGTATTCGGGGTCAACGCTGATTGAAACAAATGTGACGTCAGCACGTTCCTCAGCGGTGAGTTCTGCTTCAACAGCGATCAGCAGTTGGGTCAAAATGGGGCACACGTCCGGGCAACGCGTGAAAATGAACGAAACGACAACAACGCCTTCCGCCTCGTCCTCAAAAGAATACACGTCACCGTTTTGGTCAGTGGCCGTAAAATTTTCCACGGGGCCTCTGGAAAGCAGGCTTCCTTTGTATGCTGCGACCGTGCTTGTCATGAGCAAGCACGTCAGCAACAAGGCCAGTACACGTCGTATTGCTGCCATAAGGCATCAGCGCTGCGAGGCGTATTGCCAATCGGGTGTGCACCATGATGGAAGACCTTGAACGGACCCGGGGTTGGAAAGGCCGATACCCCAAAGCATCAGAAGCACGAAGAGCACGGGAAACAGTGCGGTGCGCGTGTAGATTCTCGGGTCGCCCTTCAAGTGCATGAAGTAAGCCGCTATGCCGTAACCTTTCACGACACCGACGCCGATGAGGATGGCCCAAACCGCATACAGCGAGATGTGGATGTCCGTACCGGGTATGGTTTCAAAGAACACCGCAGCGACTTCAAACAGGGTAAAGAACATCAAGATGACGAAATTCCAGAAGTAAATATCGTAGTTTCCGGGCAGTTTTTCGACAAGCGATTCAAAAATTCCCGTTGTTTCATGCTCTCCCATAGTTTCACCTCAATACAAATAGAACGCCGGGAAGATAACCACCCAAGCCAAATCGACAAAGTGCCAGTACAGTCCAAAGTATTCAATCCCCTGGCCGTTTCTTTCGTCATAGCCGACGGTGTCGGCCTTGAAGATCAAATACAGCATGATCAACAACCCTGCGAACACGTGAACACCGTGTGCACCGGTTGAGATGTAGAAGATGGAGCCAGCCTGGGTGCCGATGGTGAACCCTTCAGCAACAAGGTGACTCCACTCAATGAGCTTGAGCACGATGAACATGGAACCCAGCAGGAACGTGACGATGAGGTAGTTGCGAACCGCCCTTTTCTGGTCGGGCAAGAACACGCTCATGAACCCTTCAGGCGCTTTCCAATCCTTCGCTTTGGCCGTCTTGAGGGCGAGGACAATGGTGTAAGAGGAAACGATGAGGGCGAAAGTGTTGACCGCACCAGGTAGCATTGTCATGAAGTCGCCATGACCTCCAAGGCCATCCAGCGACCCACCGTTCGGTCGAAGGAAATCAGAGGCCGTCAGCATGTTGATCTGGTACTCAAAGACACCGGGTGAGGTCTCAACCAAACAGTTCGGGTTCTCGTTGGCGACCTGCCATCCCGTGCACCATTCGGTCCGCATGCGCAGGTAGGCTGAGAAGAAGGTGGCGAAGACCATCACTTCCGACATGATGAACACCCATAGGCCGGCCTTTCGGATGTGCTGACCTTCGAACGGGTCTGAGGTGGCGATTTGTTCGTGGTTGCCAATAAACGGCAGGTCCTCTCGCCACCAGTTGGCCACACCGGCCGTGATGATGGTCAGCCCGAGCATGCTCAGGCCCAGATCTCCCAAATTAGCCTCCACGCCCGAAAGCAGGTTTCCAAGCGTGTTTTGGAAGGACGGGAAACCCATCAAAAAGAGGAGGATGCCCAACGAGAAGATGATCGGCGAGCCCGAGCCATGATGCTCATGGTCGTCGCCACCGTAGCCGTGGTCGTCGTGCTCGACCTCATCGGGATAGATGGTGTTGAGGAAGCCGCCCAAGCCAAGGAAGGCGGTGTACGTGATGCACATCAACAGGATTGTGATGCCCGCTGTCCTCCATGTTAGGTAAGAAAGATGAGCGTCCATTTCAGCGTAGTGGGCGGTCTTCTTTTCGCTCTTCGCCGTGGTGTAGGCATCGTAATCTTCGGTGTAGCTGGCGTTGACGCTGTTGTAGGCAGCGTACATCTCGCCAAACAAGGCAGAGGCGTTTTCGACGGCCAAGTCCGCCGCTTCCAGCGCTTCGCTGGTTGCTGAATCGTTGTCTTCTAGTTCAAATTTTGTGGCGTTCGCTTGCTCGTAGGTGAGGATGGCGGCATCAAGAGCGACGCTTGCACTATCCTTGGCAGCCTTCGATTCGGTGTAATCGGCGTTCGCTTCGTTGTAGACGGCTTTCTTTTCGTCGTAATCGTTCATGGCGTCTTCATACGCATGATGCCGTACGTTTGCGACGCCGACGCCCATCGTGAGGTAGGAAAAGATGCCGAAAGCGAGGAAAACACCGCTCAGCAGGACGGCTCGCATCCACACGCTGTTTTCAACGTGGGCTTCGCCTCCGCTCATTCCTCAACCCCCTTCGCTTCTGCCTTCCAGAGTTTCTCCTTCAGGCTTGGACCGTCGTGCTTGTGATGGCCGAATTCTTCGTTCTTGTCGTACTGCGTTGGAATGTCGTGGAAGGACGGGGTTGGTGGTGGCGAGGTGGTGGACCATTCAAGCGACCAACCGCCCCACGGGTCCTTGCCAACGGGTTCGCCGCGTCGAGAGGAGTAGATGATGTTCCACACCAGCAGCAACTGGCTGAGTCCAAAGATGAAGGCGAAGGTTGAGACGGCCATGTTGTATTCCGCAAAGCCCGACTCGATGGTGTAAGTGTGCGTTCTTCGAGGCATGCCCATGATACCGAGGGCGTGCATCGGCCAGAAGGCGGCGTTGTACGAGGCAAAGCCGATGAGGAAATGCCACAAGCCCAGCGTCTCGTTGAGTTTTCGTCCGGTGGCTTTGGGGTACCAGTAGTAGACGGCTGAGAACAGCGCAAACACGGTACCGCCGATAAACACGTAGTGGAAGTGAGCCACGACGAAGTAGGAATCGTGGAAGTGAACGTCAAGCCCGGCTACGGGGAAGAACATCCCAGAGATGCCACCGAGCGTGAAGGTCACCAAGAAGCCCAGCGACCACAAGGTGTGGGTCTTCATCACCAAGGAGCCGCCCCAGAGCGTCGCCAACCAGTTGAAAATTTTCGCACCGGTTGGAATCGCTACGAGCATGGTCATGATCATGAACAACGCTCGCCAAAACGGGTCCATTCCGGAAGTGAGCATGTGGTGGCCCCAAACGATGAACCCGACGATGCCGATGCCGGCCATGGCGAAGACCATCGATTTGTACCCGAAGATCGAGCGGCGAGCGGAGGTCGCCAGCACTTCCGAAACAATGCCAAACGCCGGCACGATAACGACGTACACTTCCGGATGTCCGAAGAACCAGAACAGGTGTTGGAACAGCAACGGGTCGCCTCCAGCCACGAAGAAGGTCGTGCCGATGGTGTGGTCGAACAAGAGGAAGGCGACACCGATGATGAGGGCGGGCAGGGACATGAAGAGCATGAACACGCTGATGAAGACCGACCAGGTGAACAAGGGCATTTTCATCCACGAAACACCGGGTGCTCGCATCGTGAACACGGTGGTGATGAAGTTCACGCCACCAAGGGTGGAAGAGGCGCCAAGCATGAGCATGCCCGATATGAAGGCGGTCGTTCCGGGGTTCGCACCGTAGTCGGCAAGTGTCGAGCCGAGGTTTGCTTCGTGTAACGAGGAATACGGCGGGTACATGACCCACGTGATGTCCGCACCCTCACCGGACCAAATTCCCGTAAAGATGAGGGGGGCAGAGAACACGAGCAGCCACAATCCAAACGCATTGATTCGGGGGAAGGCAAGGTCCTTGGCGCCGATTTGCAACGGCAGGACGTAATTCATGAAGCCAGCGATCATCGGCATGGCCCCGAGGAAAATCATGGTGGTCCCGTGGAGAGTGAAGAACGAGTTGTATTCGTCGTAGGTCAGGAAATCGTTTTCCGGCAGCGCCAATTGAATGCGGAACAGCAACGCCAGAAGCCCACCGACCAAGAAGAAGAAGAACCCGAACAGGAAGTACATGATGCCGACTTCTTTGTGGTCCGTGGTCGTTAGCCACGGCTTTAGGAAGCCCCAGAAGCGCTCCATGGTGAAGGTCTCAGGAGACCGTCGATAGAAGACCCAGAGGATGCCCATGAAGATGAGCCCGACCGCCAAGCCGATCGAGGTGAGGAAGATGATGAGTGCACTGGCGCTTGGTGCGAGCGCGCCGGCATTGATTCCAGCGATGGAAACGGCGGCGACGTTCCAGTGGTCGCCTCCGGCGCCGTTGCCGCCGTTGACGGCGTTGCCGTACACGGTCATCTCGACGTTGAGGTCGTCGGCCGCTGGGGCGGTCCACTCAAACGTCCAGGAGCGCTCGGTGTTCGCTTCGTCGGTGTGGGTTAAGCCACCGTCCATGCTTTGGCTCATGGATTCGGGGACACCGGTAACTTCACCGTGCGACACAAGGATGCGGTAGCCGCCCTTGCGACCGTTCCAGTCCGGCGTGTCCTCTGGATTGAAGAGGTTGTTTTCGACGGTGACGGTGAATGTGTAGGTCTCGCTGGCGTTGTAGAGTTCGGGTAGACCGTCGACGAGCACCGTGGTGTCGGGCGATGCACCACCGTGACACGTACAACCCTGGTCACCTGCCGTGCCAATACCTCCGGGCGCAGCCGTAAACTGCGGCGCGGCCATAAGGGCCAACAGTAACATTCCAAGGAGCAGCGTGACACGACTGCGCATCAATAGTCCCCTCCAGTGCTGCCATCCGAGGATTTGGCAACCCCTGTGTCCTCATCGCAGTTGACGAAAACACCGTCCACGATGGGCGCCACGACTTTCACTTGGCCGATCATCATGGAGTGTTGGTTTCCGCAATATTCTGCACAGCGAATGGGGAACGTGCCCGGGTCGTCGGGGACGACGGTCATGTAGGTCCCGCCTTCAAGCCCGGGAACGAGGTCTTCTTTGACACCCCATTCAGGGAGCCAGAACGAGTGTTGGACGCCGATGTAATTTGGATTGGAGTCGTCGGACGGGGCGGAGTGCATCTCAAAGACCACGCTCTTGTCGCACGGGATGATCATGTCTTCTCCGAGCGCTGACGAGAACGCAAACGTCTCTCTGTAGCCGTTGGGGTCTTCTCCGGGAATGTGCATCCACGTGTGGAGGACATTATCTTCGGCATCGGTGACTTCTACCTTGGCAAATTTGCCTTCATCGAAGGTCAGAAAAGCTTCGGCCTCACCGGTCATTTGGTCAATGGAAAGCGGAGCGATGTCTTCCGTGTTTGAGAAATCGTTGCCCCCTATCCTTGTGATGGAAACGTTGACTGCGTTAGGGTTGTCGGTACTGTTTACCGTGAGCATGATTCCCTCCCATGAGACCTGAATGTCCGTTTCTTCAGGGTCGTCTTGCCAGGTTAGGGCATCCGTGTATTCGTACTCCCAAAACCATTGCTTGCCAACGATTTTCATGTATTGAGCGTCTTCGTCGTTGTCGGGGATGGTCCACACGGCCGTGTTTGAGGCGAGAGCGAGGACGATGAGCCAAGCGACGATGAGGGTTGGAAGGACGTAGAAGAACACCTCGAGTGTCGTATGGTGCCGGTCAACAGGGAACGAACCCACTTCGATATGATCGATGTGCGTTGTGTCGGGTTCAACGCCTTCTCTGTAGCGCAACATGGCGAGGAAAAGCCACCCAAAAGTGAAGATCCCTACCAATATGCCCCAAAACATGAACTTATCATAGAGAACGGCAAACACCGTATCTTCGGCTACCACGCAACCACCCCATTTGACCGTCCACATACCCCCCCCTTAAGCGTTTGTCGTAGGTGGTTTCGAACCGACCTTCTTTGCCCTACCCCATTGGCGTGGAGTCCGCGGGTTTTTCGCGATTTTTTCGCCGTGAAATTGAACGATTTTTTCACGAGTTTCGGCCTCATTTTCTCCAAGGATGCGATGCTACTTGAACCTCCCGCGAAAAGGCTCGGCTGTGAGCGTCGCATCCTGCCTCACTTCAACCTTGGACGGTTCCGTGCTTGTCGACGTTGAAGTAACGCCGCAGTCGAAGCGTTCCGGCATCAAAGGCATCAACACGTGGCGCTCACGACTTTCTGTCGCCGTTCGCGCCGAGGCCAGGGACGGCAGGGCCAACCAAGCCGTCCTGCACGTCTTCTCTCGCCTCCTTGATATTGATGCAAACCGCGTGTCCATCGTGGCAGGTCAACGCTCAACATTGAAATCGGTGCGCATTGAACGAATGGACACTGAGGCGTTGTTACATCGCTTGGAACATCTGTTGGAGGGCTTGGCATGAGTTCACCGTCCTACCATGGTTTTGGGCGCGGTTCGTCCAATGCAGAGGTGCGCTGGCACCATGCCGCTCAGGCCATCGCTGAGGTGAGAAAACGGAATCGGGAAGCCAATGCCGTGGTGTTGGTGGAAGGAAGACGGGACCGAATCGCCCTGCAAAACCTTGGGTTTGAAGGTCCAATAGAAGTCCTCAACCGAGGTTGGTCTGTCGACGACGTGCTGGTGCACTTGCTGGAAACGTACGGTCGAAGAAGTGCGCAAGACCGTGGCCCCAGCGTGGTCGTCCTGATGGATTGGGACCGCACCGGTGGGCGCTTGCAAAACAACATCCGGCGCAACCTGGAATCGCTTGACGTTAAGTTTGACGAGCGGCTCCGCTCCACCCTTATGCGTTGTTTGAAACCGGAAACTCGCGTCGTGGAAGGCTTGTCGGGTCTTTGCGAGGTCTTGGGGCCGCTGGTCGACATGTACGACCAGTGAGTCATTCCGTCTTTTGCAGGGAAGGAAAGGCTTGCTCCTTGACGGTGTTGAGCACCACGTGCGTGTACGAACGGGAAACGCCATCCAACGTGAACACCGTTTTGGTGAGGTTGTCCAGGTCGGCCCTGTCCTGCACCCGAGCCAGCACGATGGAATCCCAATCGCCCGTCACATCGTAAACCGCAAACACCCTCGGGTCGGCAGAGATTTTCTGTTGCACGTCGATCATTCGACCTTTTTCGATGCGGAGGCCGGCCATGATGGTGAGTGACCACCCAAGTTGCACGGGGTCGAGCGTTACGCTGTAGCCCTGAATTACGCCTTGCTCTTCCATTCTGCGGATACGGTTCGTGACCGTCCCCTGGGCGATGCCGAGACTGCGAGCTAAGGAGCGGTGGCTTACCCGAGCATCGTTTGAAAGCATCACCAGCAGCGCACGGTCGGTGGCATCAAGTTCCATGCATGCTTGGGTGAACGACGAGGTCTTGAACTCTTCACTCCACCAACTTCTGGTCGTCGTTGGTCGGACCTCGGCTGTCCGCTCGCAACCAGAGCCGTTGATTCCATCCTCCAAATTCTTCGATGTTGATGGCGACATCAAGATGGCAATCAGCGGTTTGGTTTTCTTTGAACTGAATGTCCAATCTGCGCGTCTCACCGGCATTGAGGTGCAGGTTGGGAGGGCGGCCTTTGAACCGCCAAGGGAGCATTGCGCTCCATGAAGTCACGCGAAATGGGTGGGTGCCCGCAATCAAGGTTATGTGGACATCGGTTGGAGCCGATTCTTTCCAGCGCGCCTGAAGTTGCGGGATGGCCTTCTCGCGTCGCCGTATCGCCGTGATGATGGACCCAGCGATAACGGCCGTTATGGCCGTGAGCAAGAGCGGTGTCCATGCTTGGCTCGAGGTGATGTGCTGTGCTGGAGAAGGCAGACGGCCGTGCGCCATCCAAATCAGGTCGTCCGAGTTTTCGTCCTCCGCACCGCCTCCAAAAACCGCAACGGTGTAGGACCAGCCTGTAGGATATTCGTTCAGGTTAACACCGGCTGCATCAAGATGATCAGCAGGTATCATCGAACGAAAGGCGGTTGAATTGTTTCCTTTCAACGAAAACCCAACCTCCGGACGCATCTCTCGCACGAGGTTATTGAGTTGGCGCTTGTGCTCGTCAAAGGCGCTGTCCTCGGTCAGAACGACGTACAGGATGGTTTGGTCGCTGAGGTTTTCCATCGGCGTGAGTTCGAACTCAAAGGCCACCATGCTTGCACC
>Ga0160423_10000708_pt1 | contig 27642 bp, 32 predicted proteins | sample CRUFie14St8metaG_FD_108191 | JGI IMG/M metagenome (GOLD analysis project Ga0160423, IMG submission 108191) | Marine microbial communities from the Costa Rica Dome - CRUD Field 142mm St8 metaG | ecosystem: Environmental > Aquatic > Marine > Oceanic > Photic zone | place: Costa Rica: the Eastern...
ATAAATGCATTATATATACCAAAGATGGCTTATAGGCCAAGCGGTAAAGATGAATTACATGTCAGTTTCTTTCCAAGTGAAATGGAAAATGAACAAGATATATATACTGAGTTTGTAAGTATTGATTATGACTCAGAAGAACCTAAGAGAACTTTATATCTACATAAATACAATCCTGATTGGAAAGAAGACTATGAACTAGTAACTTCTAACTCTGGTTTTGTAAGACATATAATTCCTGTAAGTAAGCTTAAGATTATAAATGATGTGACAAGCAGAGGATCAGTAGAAGAACCTGCTATCATTGACTTTGCTAATCCAAGTTTGCCAAATCCAGATGATCAACTGATTGAAGATCCGCTGGTAGCTAAGCTAGAAGAAATCAATCAAACATTAAAATTATTAAATAAAACAATAAGTAAATTAATTAAGTAATGGCACAAAGCGTATTAGTAATTGCTGATTCAGGTACAGGAAAGTCAACCTCAATCAGAACATTAGACCCTAAAGAGACTTTCATTATAAATATTGCTAATAAACCTCTACCTTTTAAAGGTTATAAAAGCAAGTATACACAGATTAGTAAAGAAAACCCAAAAGGTAATCTTACTTCAGCTTCAAGTGCTGCAGGCATCATAAAAGCAATGAAGCATGTTAATGATAAAATGTCAGAAATAAAAACAATTGTTGTTGATGACTGGCAATATATGAGTTCTTTTGAGTATTTTGATAGAGCACAGGAAAAAGGTTATGATAAGTTTACTCAGATAGCATCCAACTTAGCCATGGTTGCAAAGCTTCCTAAAGATCTGAGAGATGACTTAACCGTAATCTTCTTAACTCATTCAGAAGATTCAACTGATATCAATGGGAACAGAAAGATAAAGGCAAAGACTATTGGTAAAATGATTGACAATGCTCTTACTTTAGAAGGTCTGTTTTCTATTGTACTTTTTGGTAAAGTAAATAAAAATGATGATGGTGAACTTGAATATGGTTTTGAAACACAAAACAATGGAGAGAACACATGTAAATCACCTATGGGTATGTTTGAGGAATTTTTTATTCCAAATGACTTACAGCTAGTAAAGGATTGTATTGAGGAATACAATAAGTAAAATTAATAATTAATAAAAAAGTAAATTATGTTAAGTACTAAAGACATGTCTGCCGGAACAGGCGGAACAAAACCAGTAATTGGAACCGGTAATCACAAAGTAAAGATTAATTCTATCACTTTTGATCAAACACCATATGATGCAGATGCATATAATATTACTCTACATATTGAGTCAGAGCCTGTAACAGGAGAGTTTAATGGTTTCTTAAAAGATATGAATAATCCTAATGGCCCACGTTATGAAGGTCAAGTAGGTAGAGTTAGATTCTCTCCATATCCATATAAAGATGCTACATTACAAAATGGAAATGAAATTAGCCGTGATACAGAAGTATTAAAAGCTATGGTATTTTTAGCTGAAGTTGTGGGTAAGAGAGCTGAGTTAGATGCCATAGAAGCTAATACAATTGAAGACTTTATGGCTAAAGCATCTAAAGTATGTTCTAACACTGGTTATATTAATGCATGCTTAGGTGCACGTGAGTGGGAAAATAAAGAAGGTTATGTAAATAATGATCTATTCCTACCAAAGAGAACTAGAAACGGTGTTCCATTAGAGGCACTAGATGTAGAGAATTCTAATCTTCTTACATTTGATAGAAATGATACTAATCACTTCCGTCCTATGGTTAAGAAAGAAGCTGCTGCTACAACTAGCTTTGAGCCGGTTGCAACATCAGGAGATGACTTTGATCTATAATATAAATCAAAAGATTGGGTCCAGTGTAATGCTGGGCCCATTTCTTTTTCTTACTTTTGGAATATGTTTAGCACTAAGAACTTTGTAATAGAAGGATCAGATGTACCAAGCACATGGGTATTCCAATACTATTTAAATTTACCAGAAAGACTTACGGGTCAGGATATAAAGATAAAATCTATCTTTAATCCTAATGAGAGAACTCCAAGCTTTTGTATATATGTGGACAAATCCATAATGCAATATAAGTTTAAGGACTTTTCTACTGGTAGGAGCGGTAATAAAGTTGACCTAGTTAAATTTATACTTAACCTTAGCTTCTCTGAAGCTATGAGAAGAATAGTAACAGACTACAATAATTTTGTAAAGTCATCTGACTATATAGAAGATAAAAACTTTACACCTCAAGCAAGGTGGGAAATTGATTTTATTAATCTTAGAGGTTGGAACACAGAAGATAGTAAGTATTGGTTACAATATAGAATAGGCAAAAGCTTATTAGATAAATATAATGTCAAGCCAATTGATTACTATAATTTGATTAAACAAGAATCAAATGAAGTAAAAAAACTAAAAATAGGCAGTAAGTTTTGCTATGGTTATTTTGATAGAAATGGTGAAGTATATAAAATATATCAGCCTCATAGTAAAAAACATAAGTTTTTCAAAGCAAAGCAATATCTACAGGGTATTGATCAGCTTGAGTATAATCAGCCTTATTTAGTTATATGTTCTTCTTTAAAAGATGCAATGTGTTTAAAGAGTATGGGTTATAATATAGAAGTTATAGCGCCTGACTCAGAGAATACTATGATTAAACCACATATCATGCAGCATCTAAAAAAGAAATATGATAAAGTAATCTGTCTCTTTGATAATGATGATGCAGGTAGACATGCCATAAATAAATATACAGAAGTATATAATATACATGGTGTATATCCAAGTCAATGTAAAGATGTATCTGATGCAATGCAAACTATTGGTTTTAATAATTTGCATAGTATGTTGAAACCTTTACTAAAAGAGGCTTTAAAAAAATAGTTATGAAATGGTTTATACCAGGGAATGTACCCTCAAGTAAAAACGGAAGACGGTGGACAGGTAAATACTTTATTGCTAGCAAAGCAGTAATGAATTATAGAAAAGCAACAAAGCAGTATTATGCAGACTATGCTAAAGAATTCAAAGCTGAAGTTGCAAAAAAAGGTTTACCCGTTAAAGTGTCTTTTGAATTTATAAGAGGAACACGTCATAAGTTTGATTATATAAATCCAGCACAGACAGTGCAAGATGATATGGTTAAACATGGATGGATTGAGGATGATAATGCAGAATTTATCATACCGGCATTTCAACAATATACCTATGATAAAAAGAACCCAGGAGTATGGATAGAATTAATTGAAAATGAAAAAAAAGATAATAACAGTTGAAGAATTTTTCAGGTTAAAGCTAATGTTTAGCGGTAGCCAAGAAGATAAAGAACTTGCATGGGAAATATATGATAATGCATATGAAGATAAAGTAATACTAAATCAGCTAATGGCCAAAGCCTTAATGTTTGAAGATAGACAGCAGTTTATTGATGGAGTTAAGTTTGAGTTTATTGCTAATAGTAAAAACTTATATGCATTTATATCAGCAGAATCTATTGAGGAAATATATAAAGACATCTTAAATAAATTATTATGACAAACATCCAAGATTTGGTTGCAAGAACAACCAAGAATTTAATTTTTACTGAGCCCTTTTACGGGCTCTTTTTGATTGGTATCAATAAACAATATATTACTACAATACCTACAGCAGGTGTTAGTAAACATAATGTTGGTATACAATTAGCAATTAACCCTGATTTCTATGAAGAGCTTTCAGAAGATCATAGATATGGATTAATAAAGCATGAGCTTTTGCATATAGCATTTGGTCATCTTATTATGAGGGACTTATATAATGATCATAAGCTATTTAATATAGCAGCAGATCTAGAGATAAATCAATATATAGCAGAGAGTAAACTTCCTGAAGGAGGATTATTACTAAGCAGTTTTCCTGAGCTTAACTTACCTACAAAAGCAGGTACAAAAGTATATTATGATTTATTACAACAGGCTAAAGAAGATGGATCATGTCCGGCTCTTGATAATCTAATGAATCAAATGGATGGTAGTACACCGTATTGTCATACTACATGGGATGAATTTGATGAATTACCTGAAGCAGATAAAAAGCTTATACAAAAACAAGTTGAGCATCAGCTAAAAGAATCTGCAGAACAAACTGTAAAAAAGTGTGGTAATATACCGGGGGAGTTAGCTGATCTTATTAGAAGACTTCTTAATGTAGAGCCAGCTAAGTTTGATTGGAAAGGATATCTAAGAAGGTTTGTAGGAAACTCTAGTGTAGTTTATACAAAGAAACTGAGACGTAAGTATAATAAAAGATACTCTGCAAATCCAGGTCTTAAGATAAAATTTAAAAATCATATACTTGTTGGTGTTGACACAAGCGGATCTGTAAATAATGATGAATTAAAAGAATTCTTTAGTGAGCTTGTGCATATGCATAAGACGGGTCATAAGATTACAGTAGCACAATGTGATACTAGACTGCAAAGCATCAAAGAGTTTAATCCAAATAAAGATTGGGAAATACATGGTCGTGGTGGAACAAGCTTCCAACCAGTAATTGACCACTATAATGAAAAGAAAGGCGCTTACACAGCCTTGATATACTTAACAGATGGTGAGGCTTATACTCCAGATAACTGTCCTAATAATACATTATGGGTGCACAGTTCAAACTGTAGAATAAATGAGGAATTACCAGGATTAAAAATACAATTAAATTAATAGAAAATGGCACAAGTAAATTTAAACATTGAAGAACTAAAAGGTTTTGTAAATCACATTATCACAAACAATAGATATTTACAGGATAATAGTAAGAGTCCTGTATCAGTAGAAGTTGTAGGTGAGTCAGGTATTGGTAAGACATCTACTATTGTAGAGCTTGCTAAAGAAAATAAACTGAACTTTGTAAAACTTAATTTAGCACAGATAGAAGAGTTGGGTGACTTAGTAGGATTTCCTGTACGTCAATTCCAAATGTATAAAGAAAAGAAGGTGACAGTACCTGGTACAAAAACAAATGATATATCTATGGTTACAGCTACACAGAGAGCAGCTGGATCTAGTTTAGCAAACTTAAATCAAACTATTACCAAAAAGATTGGACAATGGGTTGATGAACTTGCCGTTCAAGAGTATCTTAAAAATGGATACAAGATGACAGGTAAGAACAGAATGTCATATTGTGCACCTGAATGGATTGCAGATAAGAAAGAAGGTGGTATACTATTATTAGATGACTGGAACCGTGCAGATACTAGATTTATACAAGCGGTTATGGAGTTGATAGATAGACAAACATATATCTCATGGACTCTTCCAAAAGACTGGCATATTATATTAACAGCAAATCCAGATAATGGTGACTATATGGTTAATAGTGTTGACTCAGCACAAAAGACCAGATATGTCACGGCTAATCTAAAGTTTGATGTAAATGTATGGGCAAAGTGGGCAGAAGGCGCTAATATAGATACAAGATGTATTAACTTCTTATTACTACACCCAGAGTTAGTAACACAAGAAACAAATGCTAGATCTATAACTACTTTCTTTAACGCAATATCAAGCTTTGAATCTTTTGAAGATAACTTATCTATGATTCAAATGATTGGTGAAGGTAGTGTTGGTGATGCTTTTGCATCTATGTTTACCACCTTTATTAATAATAAGCTAGATAAGCTTGTTACACCTAAAGATTTATTAACTCATGATAATGAACAATATATTCTTAATGAGTTGAGATCTTGTATTGGTAAAGATGATACTTACCGTGCAGATATTGCATCTACATTAGCCACAAGACTTGGTAACTATGCTGTAGTATATTCTCAAGAGAATACAGTAACACAGAAGATTACTGATAGACTTAAAGCTTTGTGTACTCTAGACTATTTTACTAATGATCTTAAATATCTAGTTGTACGTACAATATTTAATGGTAATAAAAAGAAGTTTAACAAACTGATGATGATCCCAGAGATTGTCACAATGACAATGAAATAATGGCAAAGAAAACTATATTTCAAGAGTATAGTAAAGCTGCATTATCACACTATGATTTGGTTGATGACCCCATTTATGGGGTTGTCACCTCATCTGGTGTTGAAGATGTACTATGTACTCAAGATGAAAAAACATATAATGATATACTTGAAGTATTGACACGTCCTACTGAAACAGATCAGACGTTTATAAATAAGAAGAAAGCTTTTGTTCTACCAGGGAGCCCAGTATCTAATGATAAGATTAAGGCTGCGCTTAAAGAACATAAGATTACTGTAACAAATGATTATACTCAGGCAGATTTAATGGTAACGCATGATAATATCAATAGTAGTTATGAAAATAGTGCAAATCCTAGAGTAACTCACATGCTTTGGCAGCTTTGGAATTATGAAACTACTAGTGGTGGTGGTCAAACATCTTCGTTTGCTAATATGATTAAGGATCATGATAAGCATGTTATCATTACAAATAAAATAACTGATAGACTTAGATATTATGATTTAGATATAGAAGATTCTTTATTTGATGTATGGGCTATAACAGGTTTAGCACTTAATCTAGCACACCGTATTGAGATGGGTGATATGTCTACAGTTAGTATTGACACAGTATTACATACCTCTGCAACAAAACGTGAGTTAACTCATGATCTATGTGATCAAATAGTTAGTATGTGGAATGCAGGTGGTGATGATCGTACTATGTGTGAGAGTTTGCTGGTAAACTTAGATTATACTAAGAGTCTACATCTTATGTGGAATTTAGTGCAAGAGTTGGGTAGCATACATTATAATCACCACAATAAAGATCTAAAGTATTGGTTAGAAGCATCTAACTGGGAAAGATATTATAGCTTATCTGCTCAAGATATGATCAAATATTTAGAAGAAGAAGAAAAATTAAATAAAGAATCTTTTAGATATTTAGAACCTATTGTAAGAAAAGATATACAGATTCATAATAGAGATCTTTATGTATTTAAAGTTGCTGTAAAAAAGGAGTATCAACAATATTTAAAATAAAATTATGAGAAGAATATATAACGTATCTATAAAATTAAGTGAGGGAAATCACAAGATCAAAAAAGATAATGGCAAGTATAAAATTCATGAAAGTAATTGTGAATATAAACAAGGAGCATATTGGGTTGGTTCTATAGCAGGTTGGCAAATAGGAGATGAAGAACTAAAAAATATTGGCTTAGGTAATACACTATCTCTAGATAAGAGTACTATAAAAGATAAAAAGTTTTATAGGCATCCAGATTTAAATTTACCTAGAACTAAAGTAGACTTATTAAAAGATAAGTACAATATAAAAGTTACCAGAAAGAAAGAGAGTGCTGACTTTGAAATTATATCTAAGAAAGGTATTCAAAAAATGGTTACTAAAGTTTGGGACAAACACTATAACAAAAGGCTTTTGTATACATATCTAGTCAAGTTAAAGAATGATGATCTGTTATCTGACTGTGCTTTAAATTGGTTCAGAAAGTTATTACAAGATACAGAACAGGATGCTATGTTTTGTGTTGAAGTAAATAGATATTATTATGGTAGTAATCTAAGTAAAGCACAAGAAGATTTTGTGCAAGATATTGTTAATGAAACTAATGATATATTTAGCGGAAATGATAGTAGTTTAGTTGTTGGTATGTGTACTAGCAAAGCAAGAGCTAATGATCCAAAACTTTTTGTTGAAATGGTTGCAGCTAATAATTTAGTTTTAGATGAAACTATGATAGATATTATAGATGAGGGTCTTGCAGTTATAGGTAATGATAGATATGATGAGATAGAAACAATGATTCAGAGTGGCAATATAGATGACAGGTCTCTAGCTGTAGAGATGTTAGCTAATTGCAATGTAAACAAATCATTTGATGTTGTATCCGGCATATACTATTGGCATTATGACTGGTTTAAGAATTCTAATAATTGGAATACAGTTAATGTTAAAGCTTTTAGAACTCAGATGGAAAACTATCAAGGAGGACATTGTACAGGTCAGATATGGTCTTATAATAATTATATAAAAAAGCTAGCAGATGATGGAAAATTAACTAAATTTGCTGTAGATAAGACTAGACAATTAGTCTTAGATAAGCTCCTATGCAAAGAGGTTGGTCCCGCTAGTGAGTGCTTTAAAGTTGATTTAAGTAATCTAGTATTATCAGATAAATATAAAGACTATATGACAGATGAATAGAGACTATATAAAAGAGGAGGAGTTTTATGCAGATAAAGATTTCTGCTTTAGCTACTCCTCTTTAAATAAGTTATTATTTTCACCTTCCTTATTCTATAAGGACTATATACTAAAAGACCGTGAGGTCAGAACAGACAAACATTTGATAGAAGGTAAAGCTTTACATTGTCTTATGTTTGAGCCAGAACAATTTAAAAATAAATTTAATATAGTACCTGGTAAATTACCTAGTGATAATATTAGAAAAGTCTTAAAGGACATGTCTCTGCATACAGATGCAGAAACTCTTGTTGACTGTGAAGACTTTGTTATATTAGACTCTTTGAAAACTCTTAATCTATATCAATCTCTTAAAAAAGATGAAGCACGTATAGCTAAAATTAGAACTCAAGATAATGAACCTTATTGGGAGTTCTTACTTAAGCCAAACGTAGATGTTATAGATCAAGAAACAAATAAAAGATTAGGAGAAAGCCTTACATATCTAAAGAATAATGATGAGGTAATGAGCTTACTCACTAATGATACTACTGACTTTGATCTTGATCCAATTGAAACACATTGTGAGAAATATTTAAAATCAGATTTGAAAGACTGTAACTTTGGCCTACATGGATATATAGATTACTTAAAAATAGATACAGATAAAAAGACTGCAACTATATGTGATCTAAAAACATCAGGTAAGAGTGTCTCTGAGTTTAAAGAAACTGTAGAGTACTATAATTATTGGTTACAAGCTGCCATATATATGAAACTTGTCTATGATTTCTTAGGAGATGATAGAGATGAATATACTATGGAGTTTAAGTTTATTGTAATAGATAAATACAATCAAGTTTATGTCTTTGATGTTAGCCAAGAAACCATAAATACATGGTCTAATGGCTTGTTTGGTGTAATAAATGGTGCAAAATACCATTATGATAACAGAAATTACTCTTTACCTGTGGAATTCTTAACAAATAAGATTACCTTATAGTATGAGAGTATATACTGACTATTTTCAGAAGAGCAAGGTTTTTCTTTATCCTCTATTGAAGTTAAAGAAGGGCCTGCCTTTTGTCCCTAGACAAACATATATTTGTTGGGATAATGTGTATACACCTGAAGATTGCAGATTCTTTTGTGAATATAAAGTAAAGTATACAGATAAGTTTAGCAAATTTATTGCTGAGTATTTAAGTAGAAATATTTACTTTGAAGACTATATAAAACTTGATGATAGACAGCATTTGTTTATTTATGACTTAACTAAATTAAAAGCAGACTATAAAAGATTTATAGAGGGTAAATACTCTCAGTTCTCTTTAGATTCTAAGATCACTATACTAGATTTCTTTTCTGATGACACTAAAGTAGCAGATTATGTACAGGGATTTTTAACACCTGAAGATGTTCATGTTGATTACGCTGAATTCTTGGACGTAAGTTTAGAAACTTTAGAACGTGTGCATGAGATATGTACACCGCCTAATCTAGAAAAAGAAACTTTAATTAATAATAATTTAATTTTAGACCAGTTATTAAAAAGAAGTTCCATATCTTTGACAAAAACCAAATAAAATGGCAAACCAAATTGGACAAAACATGATGTTAGTAAACTCTAGTTTTAGAGGTGCTAAATCATTTACACTTATTCCTGTGAGCCAAGACTCACCATATGTAGAAGCTTTGTTTGACCCATCGTCAAGCATGTTAGCTATCATTAGTAAAGTAATGAAACAATCATATCATATGGTTCCTAAATTAGATGATGAGGGACAACCTATGAGATTAAAGAAGCCTAATATGCAAACAGGCAAAACAGTAAAAGAAGAAAGAAGACTTGTTGATACATTCTCTGAGTTTTATCTTAGTGATAAGAAAGACATTGAAACTTTTATTCATATGTTTGCAATTAATGCTGACACATTTGATTATAAAACACTTCTTGATGTTGATGTAAATAAAACTGAAACATCTAAGATTATATTACCAGGACAGTAAGATTTTTTATTTACTGACTTAAAAAGGAAAGCCTATTGATTTAGGCTTTTTTTGGCTATAAATAATAAATTAAAAAAATTAGATGAAGCATTGGGTAATGGACTATGAGACATTATCTAATTGTTTTGTAGGTGTGTTTGAACATTATAAAACACAAGAATCAAAAGTATTTATAATACATGATATACAGAATGATTTAGATAAGTTTATAGAATTCTTAAAACAAAATTATACAAACAGAGAGTGGCATATATCCTATAATGGATTAGCCTTTGATGGTCAAGTTACTCATTATATTATAGACAACTATAAAGACTGGGAAGATCTAGATGGTTGTGATATAGCTAGACAAATATTTATTTATGCTCAGACTTGCATACAAAAGTCAAGGAATAAAGAGTTCCAAGACTATCCGCAATGGAAGATGAAGATTAATCAAATAGATATTTTTAAAATGCATCATTGGGATAATCCTGCAAAACGTTCTAGTCTTAAATGGATTCAGTACAGTATGGATTGGCAGAATATATTAGATATGCCTATTCATCATGATACTGTTATTGAAGATAGAGATCAGATAGATACAATTGTAGAATATTGTGTCAATGATGTTAAGTCTACTAAAGAGATATACAATAGATCAAAGTCACAGATTGGCCTTAGAAAAGAGCTTACTAAGAAATATGGTATTAATCTTTTTAGTGCATCTGAACCAAGAATAAGTAAAGAGTTATTTGGTTATTATTTAACACAAAAACTAAATATACCCAAGAGAGATCTTAGAAATATGAGAACTCATAGAGATATCATAAAAGTAAAAGATATCTTGTTACCGTATATAGAGTTTAGTTCCCCTGAATTTAAATTACTATTCCAGCGCTTCTCTTCTTTAGAAGTAAACGCAGGTAGTTTGAAGGGTGCATTTAAATATAATCTTATATATAAAGATGTAAAGACTCATTTTGGTTTAGGCGGTGTTCATGGTGCAGCAAATAAAGGTGTATATGAAAGCAATGATAAGATGATTATCATGTCTTCAGATGTTACCTCTTTCTATCCTAACCTTGCAATAAAGAATAGATGGTCACCAGGACATTTTCCAAAGCAAGAGTTTTGTGATCAGTATGAGTGGTTCTTTGAAGAAAGAAAGAAGATACCTAAGAGTAATCCTATGAACTATGTTTATAAGATTATACTTAATAGTACCTTTGGCCTAAGCAATGATGAGAATAGTTTCTTTTATGATCCAGAATTATGTTTACGTATTACTCTTAATGGACAGTTGACACTAATGATGCTGTATGAACAGATCATGGAAAGAATCCCAGGTGCTGTAGCTTTATTACAAAACACAGATGGTATTGAGACAATGATTCCTAGAGAATATATGGATTTATATATGCAGATCTGTAAGGAGTGGGAAGATAAAACAAATCTTAACCTAGAACATGATGAGTACCAAAAGCTTGTACTAGCTGATGTCAACAATTATATTGGTGTGAATAACTTTATAGATGTGGATATCACTAAATGGAGGGAAATTAAACAGAGTCAGCCTCACTATCTATTTAAAGTAGATAATGACAAATTTAGTTTTGCTCCAGTCAAGCTTAAGGGTAGATTTGATTTTCATAATTTACAGTTGCATAAGAATAAGTCCAAATTAGTTATACCTAAAGCTATCTATCAGTACTTTGTACATGATGTATTACCAGAGCAGTATCTAGAACAGAATAAAAATATTCTAGATTATTGTATTGGTGGTAAATCAAAAGGAGATTGGAAACAGGTTGCAAGATCTATCGTAGATGGTGATTACACTGAAGAAAACTTACAGAAAATAAATAGATACTTTATTTCTAAGGGCGGTGTAAAGATTATCAAGGTCAACAAAAATGATGATAGAGAGATACAACTAGAAGCAGGACGTTGGTTGCAGACAGTATACAATAAAATGGAGGTTGAACCTAAATGGGAAAACTATAACATTGATAAAGCATACTATCTACAAGCAATTGAGTCTGAGATAAACTCAATTCTTTCTGTAGCATCAAATCAACTAAAATTATTTTAATGATTAAAAGGCAAAGAACTAAAACTCTTGTTACTAAGCCTAATAATAATAGTGCAAATTGCATAGCTCCTAATATTATCTACGGATGTATGGGGGGCTGTGTAAACACTTATTGTTATATGGCCAGATATAACGGTAAAAGAGTTTTTGTTAATAGTAATGTAGATCAAATTTTTAAGTCTGTTGTAGAGTGGGAAAAAACTTTTTATAAAGTCCCTGATCAACAAGACCCTATATATACAATGGTAGATATTGCTTGCAACTCTGATTTAGTTCTAATGCAGCGTCATATGCCGGAACCTTTGATAGATTATCTAAAGAGATATGATGATCACCCACAACTTAATAGTACTATGGCTACTAAGTATCCAGGATTATTAAAGTTAGATGTGAATCACTTTAATAAGAAACCTAGAGTTCGTGTAAGTCTCATGCCTCAAAAGTATTCTAGTATATTAGAGCCTAAGATGCAGTCTATTAGCTCTAGAATATTAGATGTAGAAAGACTTAAAGCGTTAGGATGGGAAGTTCATCTTAATTATAGTCCTTTAATATTCTATCCCGGTTGGAAAGAAGAGTATAATGATTTATTCTCTGAAGTAAATGCATATGCAGGCATAAATAAGTGTGAGGTAATAGCATTAACCAATCATAGAAATCAAATGGCTAAAGCATCAGTACGTGCACAAGATCTTATGAAGAGATCATATGAGATAAAAAACAAGTCTGGTGTTATGAGATATCCATTGATACATAAGACACGTCTTATAAAAGAATTCAAGCAGATATACTCAATATATTTTCCAATTGAGACAATAAGATATATATTTTAATTTGCTGAGTCAAATTAATTTATTATATTTACACTTTAAAAGTTTATAATTATGGGATATAAAAAACCAACAGAGACCACAAGGTCATTTTTAGAGAATGCACCCTTACCTAACCATGGTAAGAGTTATACAGTAGTATCACATAAATCCGTGATAGACAACACTTTAAATCTTCTTAATGCTAGCGGATTTAGAATAGATAGAGAAATATATAGAGCAAACGTGAATGCCAATGTAGCACAAGGCATATATCATATCTATCCAATAAACACAACTGATAAAGAAATTAGTAGTGAAAAGGAATTAGGGATGATGTTTGCCTGGACAAATTCATATGATAAGAGTACACGCTTTCAGTGTGCTGTAGGAGCATATGTTGCAGTTTGTTATAACGGTATGATTGCTGGAGATATGATGAATTTCAAAAGAAAACATACAGGATCTGCAGACTATGACGTTAAAGTGCATCTTACAGATCAAATAAAGAATGCTGAGAAGTATTATAAGCGTTTGATTAAAGACAAAGAACTTATGAAAACTATTAAGATGAACTGTAAAGAACAGTCTGAAATGATAGGTAGGCTCTTTGTAGAGGAAGATATGCTTGACTCACAACAAATGACATGCCTTAAGTCTGAAATGAACAAACCATCTTTTAACTATGGTGATTATGACAATACAGCCTGGGCCTTTTACAATCATGTTACGCATGCATTGAAGAAAGCTCACCCAAGAGATTGGTTAGTTGACCAACAAAATTTTCATGACTTCATTACTGCTGAGTGTTTTAATAATGGAAAGACTCTGCAGGATTTTGATTTAAATTTTGATAATACTGATTTAGGTATAACTATGGCTGACACAGAGTTAGCAGTAGAAATTGATGAGGATGTAACTCATTCTAGATTAGTACAGGATGTCTACATGGGAAGATGATAAGGCTAATCCTAATAATACTTGTAATAATATTTTGTTTCTGGATTTCTACCAAGAATGACATGAAGCATTTTTAAGAGGGGAAGAACCAACTAGGTCAAGTTTTTGCATTCTTGACCTATTCCCTTCCTCTTATAAAAGAATAACACATGGACGCAAAACAAAGAAAAGATAGGCCTGTATTTACAGGAGTTATAAAATACTTTCCAAAAGCTCTTATGGAAATTGCTAAAGTTTCTTTAGCAGGAAATCAGCAACACCATCCTGATAAACCGTTACACTGGGATCGTGAAAAGTCAACTGATGACTTTGATGCACTCGCTAGACATCTAATAGATGCTGGTAATATTGATACTGACGGAATTCGTCATACTGCAAAAGTAGCATGGCGTGCATTAGCTTGTCTAGAAAAAGAACTAGAAGCAGCTGATGAATTCGTTGAGCAATATAATAGGAATCGTGATGTAAAAGATCATATTCTAAGTCATGATGATATAATATCTGGAACTGAAACAGGCTATGTAGATGGAGGAATATGAATCTAAAAAATGCTCAGCGTGTAATGTTACCAATATAATTATAGACAAAGAGAAACAAACTCATTGTCTAAATTGTGGAGAAAAACTATAATATGAAAAGATATAATGTTTACTATATACCTTGGGATAAATTAATGGGTGAAGACCCCGCATATCATACACAATGGATGATTGTCTACGCAGACACACCAGGAGAAGCTAAAAAGTTTGGAAGATCAGATGGATTAGTTACTGAAGTATCTCTCAATAGGAGAGCTGACATATAAAAGATAAAGCATAGGGGGTTATACTCCTTATGCTTTTTTATCATTAAATTGTTTAGACATAATACTATTCATAGTACCCAGTACAGTTTTGTCTGGATTAGGTCTAAAACCACCTTTATTACCATTTTGAGCATAACTTACTACAGATCCACTCTCTCTTTTAATTTTAGGTTCATTTTTTGTCTTTGACATAATCTTTTAGTTTATTTAATAACCATTTATAATCAGGATGATTCTTTGTAGCTAATAGCCTAAAAGATATTTCATCCGCTAATTTTTCTAAATCCATAATTACAGACTAAATCCAATAGCATTCAACTCTGCTCTTACAAGATTAAAGTAATATGCATTAGTACCACCATTTGTTACATTACCACTATAGGTTATTCTTGTTGGTGCTCCATGTGATTCAGCACGTAAACTTTGTGTAGCCACACTATATGCTGTTGCTTCTGGTAAGAAGCTGTTATCATAACCATTAACTGTACGTCCTCCTGTTTGAGCAAAACCATTTGGACCCAGTATTTGTTCTAAGTCATTGGTTCCTGTAGCTAATACTCTAAAGAATATACCTCTATATATTGTATTGTTACCAGCCGCTGTTTCTAATGCACTAATAAATCCTTTTGTTGCTGTTACATCATTTAATATATTTAGGTTTGTAGTGTTTTGTCTGTCATTCCAAGTATTAGCTCCGGTTTCACCAGGACTTGCTTCATATGTATTATTACCATTACTTGATTCATCAGCCCATGCTGTTACAACAATTTGATCTGCATCTGGGAAATATCCTGCTGGACCTATTGTAGCTACAGCAGAACCACCTTGTGCTTGGAAACCTAAATAACCAATAGGTCTTTCAAAAGGCTGGTGGTACCAATATATATGACTATCATACATATCTTGACCATTAGTTGCTGGATCATTATTACCGCTTGAAGCTGTACCACCTGTTGCATAAAAGTCTTGGAGCAGTCCTCTAAAGTTAGTGACACTATTATAGTCTGCTGTTTTTTGAGCTTGAGTTAGTTCAAATGTTATAACATCACCATTGCTTGTATTTTGAGGTAGACTTAATGTAAGGTTGTTTGTTCCACCGCCTGAAACTACTGTAGTACCTGCTGTGATTCCATTACCTGAAACTGTCATTCCATTTACAATACATAATTGAGAATCATCTGTATTTCCACCAGCATCGTTAACTCTTCCTGGATTTCCACCAGCTACTGCAAATGTTAATGTTGTTGTTCCAGAATTATTACCATCAGATTGCTTTGTAACTTGAGGTACACTACTCATTTGTGCTGTTGCTTGAATTGTAGTAGCCATAGATCCTGAAGTATCACTAGTAAACACAAAGTATGTATCTTTTGTTACTGCTAGTCCACCAATAGTAAATGTTTGAGCATCTGAATTACCGTCTGGATCTGTAACTGTCATTATAACATCAAAGTTACCACCAGTAACAGGATAAGTTCCTGTCAATGTTCCTGTACAGTTATTATTATTTGTAAATGATAACCAGCTAGAACCTGCTGCAGGGAATATTTCTACAGGACCAGTACCATCATTTACTGTAATTACATAAGTTAAATCAGTACAAGGATGATCTGGATCAGCTGTGGTCCAGTTATAGTTCCAAGTATCTCCACCAGTTAAGTTTGGATATGTACCTGCAGTAACTGGATCAGTTGAAGTCCACACCGGAGGTTCAGCTACTGGTAAAATATTTAAAGTAACCGTAGCTGTATTACTTTCACAGTAACCATCATTATAAGAAAATGTAAATGTTACACTTCCGTGATAGTTTGCTGTAGGTGTGAATGTAAATGCACCTGTAAAAGTCTGAAAATTTAATGCTCCGGCTGAAGGGTCAGATAATCCACTTACTGTATATAAACCTGGATACCCACCATAACCATTATCTACTATAGTAACAGTGCCAACTATATCATTATCTTCATTAGCAGTAAAGCTTGAGTTACTAGCAACTGGACATACATTTTCAGAAAATAACTTACAACAAGATTGCCAGTATAACATGTTATTTGGTGTTCCTGGAATTTTATAGTTGTGATATGTAAACTTAAGTGACTCACCAAATAAAAGACCTGATGTTGGATAACCGTTATCTACTCCTGGTGTCCAACTAACTCTATTATCAAATAAATTTCCTACAACACCCCAGCCGTTAGGGAATCTTATTGCATTATCTGCTAGTAATGATCCTTGCTTTACATTTTCTGCTATAACAACTCCTGTTTGACCATCAGTCAAGTTAGTCATACCTTTAATTGGTTTGAATGCTACGGATGTATCATCAAGTGGCACATATGCATTTAAGAACGTCTGGTTCCAGTCATCTGTTGTACTCATAGTAAGAGTATCAAAACCTACTGGAGGTACAATTGTACTTACATCTCTGAATTTAACTTCATTAGCAGCACCTGTATCTCTTACTAATACTTCAGTAAGTGTGTCATCTTGTGCAACACTATCTAATTTAACTATACCAACATTCCTTAGCATACCATCATTCTTTACTTCAGTTGCTGGTGTAGAAGAGTTTCCATCTTGAATAAGTAAAGAACAACCTAATGATTGATTATCTGGTGACCATAGTGGAATTCTATATACATCACATACTTCACCTATAATAGCTGCAGGATTATCTTGCCATGAAAAAGTAGTACCATCAGAAATAAGAATCTGATCTGCAGTACCAATAGGCAATTCAACCTTAAGGTTATTAGAATCTCCTTGCCATAAAGCGCCATATGTAAGATATTCTACTACATCATCATCATGCCAAACAACTCTACCATCTGCAAGACCAACAAGAACTTGAGATACTTGACCTAAGTTACCTTGTGAATCATATACAGGTCCATTAAGAATTACGCTTGAGTTTATGGTTGTTGTCTCAGCTGGAACACCAGGGACATCAGTACCATGTACTACATTCACATTTGCTGTAAAAGTAGTTCCGTCCATTGTAAAGTTTGCATCATCCTCTAGCTCACCATTAGCACCTACTATAACTACACGGTCTTCTGTAAGGTCTAATATATTTGCTGAGCCTGCAGTAAGTTGTAAGTCTACTATAAGATTACCATTGTTAACTGTAATAGTATCACCAATAGCATTTTGTGTGATAATAGAATCCTTAAGAGTATCCCAAGAACATGATCCTTCAGGGTCAGTATATACTGGTATAAATCCAGGATTACCTGAACCAATTTGTGTTCTTGTTAAATGTTCTGTTGCTTCACAAACTAAATCTCCCCACTTAATAACAAAAGGTTCCATAGTAGGATTATAAGAAGCACCAGTATTTAACTTACTAGTATGATAAAGCTTACCAAACTCAAAATGATCTCTCATTTTGTCTAGCTTCTTTTTCTTTTTGTTTCTCTTTAATAGTCCTAAGACCTCTTGTATATAAACACTCATAGTTTTATTTTTTTTTTGTTTTATATTGTATCTAGTGATGTATCATATATAACCACATTAACTGTCTCACCATTTAAAGATGCACCAGTATTCATATGTTTTGTACCAATGGTACATGACGTTGTTGTTTTTCCTCTTACATTACACCATACGGGTGTATTAACATTTTCACTTGTAACTACAACAGCATAGTTAACACCTGATAAAGGCTTAGTCCATGATAATGAACAAGTACTACCACCACTACCACTAACTGTTAATGTACCTATAGCTGATCTTCCTGTATTTGCATCACCTGCAAAACCTGATTGACCTGTAATAACTCTACACCAAGCAACAGCTAATGGAGCTGTGCTTCTTTGAACATACTTGTCAAACATGTCTTTGATTTCTGTTCTGTATACATTACTATTATTTAAATGATTGTAGATTATCTCATCTTCTTGGATGTTAAGTACTTCTGTAGTTCCATTTGGAGCACATAATACTACGTTATCTGCACCGGCATAGTCTACTAATATATTATTACTAGAGTCAATATCAATACCACATCCTGCAGTATAACTTCCTCCTGAACCACCCGGTTGACTCCAGTTTCCTGTTGCGTCTAAGAAGAACTTTGGATTACCTGGATCAGAACCATATGATGGTACATGACCTACTTTAGTTCCTCCTGCAAATGCATTAGAAACAAAGTTAAGTGATCCTGCAGCAGACACAGTAGCTGATACTGGTGCACCTGTACTTACATTTAAACTAGGAGTAAAACTAACAACTGGTTGTGAGCCAGCAGTAATAGCAGTTATGTGTCCTGTTGAATTTACTGTTATTGACTTTGGGAAAGGTTTTACGCCTGCTCCAACGCCTGATGAATCATGTGTTACTGTTACAGTATCTGCAACTGATGTTGCTGTACTAATTGGTCCAACACCTAAGATTTTTACATTATCATTGTTAGATACTGTCTGTGCTCCTCCAGTATCACCTTCTAAACTAAACTGAGTCATACCTCCACCAGCAGTCCCAGATGAAGCTGCAGTTAACCTTCCTTGTTGATCTACAGTTATGTTTGCATTAGTGTAAGAACCCGGAGTTACAGCTGTGTTATCTAAATTAACAACAACTTTTGGCCCTCCAGTTCCTACTGTTGCTATACCTGTACCGCCTTCTATATCTACTTGAGATCCACTTGTAACTGATTGGAAAGACCCAGAGTCACCACCAATAGTAAATCCAGAAAAGTTTCCTGGTAAATTACCAATTGGCATATAAAATACTTCTTTACTACCTCCTGCTTCTGACCAAGGAATCATATCCTCAGTAGTTGCAGTTTTCTGGCTTCTTACTAATATATAGTTATCAGCTCCTTCATAATCAACATCAAATCTAACTCCCGCAGCTTGATTATTTGTAGTATTTATACCTGATCCTCCTACAAAGTCTATAACGTCCCCACTTACAACGGTAAAGTCTGCTCCTGTATCTGCTGACGTATCCCAACTATAAGCTGAACTACCATTTGATGCTGCAGTAATTCTACCTTGTGCATCAACTGTAATATTTGCAGCAGTATATGAACCAGGAGTAACTGATGTATTTGTAAGGTTTATTATTACTTCTCCGTTAAGACCTGGATTATTAGTTTCTATACCAGTACCACCGCTTATAGTAAGAGTTCCACCACTTTGAATAGTATTATTAGAACCTAAATCAGCAGCCATTATAAATGGTTCATAAAGACCAGGTAAATCACTAATTTTTGTTTTATAAACGTTATTGTCTGTTACATCATGGAATGCTATAAGGTCATCTTTTGTAATTCCTACAGCTGATCTAAGATTAATATAGTTATCTATTCCTAAATAATCTATATTGACACTTGGTTGTGGTCCACCACTATTGATTACTGTTATACCGTCTCCTCCTAAAACATCTGTTACATCTCCTTGAGGTATTGATGGGAAATTTTGTAAATGACCAGTACCATCTATATATTGTGATGCTGATCCAATTGCTGATATAGTTATTGTACCCGAACTAGTAATAGGTGAGTTTGCAACAGAGAAAGCAGAAGGAACTGCTATGTCAATACTAGTTACTGTTCCTGACCCAGCTGGTACTGCCCATTGCCCATCTCCTCTATAGAAGGTTGTTGCATCTGGAGTACCGCCTGCATTTATTAGTCCTATTGACATCTGACCTGCACTTACTGCTGAGTCAGTTTCAATACCTGCACCACCTGATGTAACAATTCCTGTAAATTTTAGGTTGGTTCCTGAACCTACTGTTATATCTGTACCTTCATCAGAATCTGCAATCCAGTTTCCATAGTATCCTGTTGGTGTAAAAGTAATTAGACCACCAACATCTGCTATTGTCATTCCTGCTCCTGGAGCTAAGGTTACTGTATCTGTACTACCATCAGATCCTACAAGGTTTAAGTTAACATTGCTTCCACTAGTTACTGCAGTGAAATCATATGTAGTACCAGGTATAGTTGAAACAGGTGCCCACTTATTAGTTTTTGTTAAATATCTTTCTCCTACAGCCGCTGTACCATCTACAGCACTTAAGTCTGCAGCTAATGTTCCTGCACTTGTTATTGTTCCGCCAGTAAGATTTACATATGTACCACTGTTTGTTGCAATAGATGTAACTGTACCTTGAAACTGATCTGTTGAGTTTATGATTACATTTCCTGTACCGCCTGATGGGTTAATTGTTATGTTTGTTCCTGCAATAATTTGATCTACTGCACCGCCTCCACTTCCTCCAGGGAGAGAAGATATCAAGGCTTTCTTTATGTCTCCATTATCACTAGTATCAGAGAACCAAATAAAGTCATTATCTTGAGGGTCCGCCACTGGTGCAATCAATATAGCATTATCTGGTCCAGCATAATCAATATTTATTACAGGTGCTATTCCTGTACCTGTTATGTCAATACCATTACCACCACTAACTCCACCTGAAGGAATTCCTGTACTGGCTATTTGTATAGCGTTTCCGGTATCTGATATAGTAATATTATTACCAGGCTGAATTTTAACAATATCAGTAGTTCCATCACTACCTGAAAGCTTAATATCAGCATTAATTCCGTTTTGTACTGATGTTAAATCATATGTTGTATCATCATCAGCAGGATTTGGTAATGTTACAGTCTTAACATTCACGGCTGTTGGGTGACCTGTTGCATCTTGAGTTACAGAATCTATAACTGTAAAGCTTGCACCTGCAGCAGGTGATACTGCTGAAGTTGTATCAGTTCTTGTTGTATTATCATGAGTTACAGCTATATCTAGATTATTAATGTTTGTAGTTATTTTAGTACCACCAAGTATTGAAACTTGATCTCCATCTGTAACATCTGTAACTACACCATTATCTGCTGTTAGATCCCATGAAGACATTGAGCCAGAACCATTTGAAGTCCACTCTAATCCACCGCCAGCAGATACTGTAAGAACTTGACCTGTTGTTCCAGTACCATTACTTAATTCTATTTTACTGTTACCGGCTGCTAACACCAAGTAATTAACTTTTAATTTTTTAGTGCCAGCTAAAGTATACATATCTACTCCATCATAGACTATATGACTTTCACCTAATGAACACGTACCACCATCCCAAATTGGAATAGTATTTTGAGTATTAGCACCAGTACATTCTACAAAAACGCCTGCTGTTACATCTAATTCAATTGTTGCATTAGCTACGTCTACTGTTTGAGTTATACCTGCTCCAGTTTCTATTGTTATAATATCTGAAGTACCATCAGAACCTTGTAAAGTTAATTCTGCTTTTCCTGCATTATTTGCAAGGACATAGTCATAAGTTGTATTTCCGGCACCATTAATTGCATCTGCCAATTGTTGTACAGAGATTAGTGTTTGTTCTACCTTTGGTAGGTAAGCCATTACATTTAGCTCACTAGACCCTCTAGTTGATAAAACTAAAAAGTCATCCTTATTTACTGTATAAGGATTCTCTGCATATTTTTTCTTGGAAAATAATCCAATTACATCTTGTAATAATGATCCCATCTTTTTTAATTTTTATAAGAACAGCGCTGCTAGTTTTACATTAGTTTGTGCTGAACATGTTATTGTTATATTACCATTAGCATCATTAAAAGCATCAACTTCAAAAGGGCCTAAAAACCCTTCTTCTCCTGCAGCTAAACTTAGAACTGCGTTTTCTTTCTTTAATACACCTAATAAAGGATCTACTACTGTTGATATTTCTGGTATTACAGTAGCTGTGATTGCTGATCCACTATCATTTTGTACGTGAAAGAATTGTTTAGCAGTATTCTTGAGTGTATCTCCACCTGCTGAAGGTGTAGCATACGTAGGCTCAAGACCTGCTTGTGATATTTGTTGTGCTGTTATTTGTGCCATGTTTAATTTTTTTAACTATTTCTATATCCTCTTTTAAAAGCTGCTGACTGAACAGGTTCTTTTGCTCTTGTATCTTTCATTTCACAAACAATACCTGCTTTAGCTAGCCTCTGTTTTTTAGCTACTTTTTTTCTATTCCTTTTTTGCTGTATAGCTTGAGGAATTGAGGTAGGGTTATAATAGCCATTCTCTACCTTGCCGTTTCCCATTGGGAATGAAATTTTCTTACTCATAATTAGCTTCTTCTTCTGCCCATGTTACCATAGCCTGCTTTTTTAACTTTAGACTGACCCATCATTCCATCCATAACTCCTCCACCGTTCATGAATCCTTTTAGTCCACCGCCTTTAGCCATGCTTTCCATGTTCATTTCACGTGCAGTCATACCCATTCCTCCGTCTCCCATAGACATTTTTGGGTCTCTATCTCCACCAATGTTATACTTTCTCATTGATCTTTTTTTCATCTTTTTTTTAGAGCCTCCTTTTTTGTAGGACATATTTGCTCTTCTCATATTATCTGGCATAATTTCTAATTTTTAATTGTTAATATTACTTTTTAATTGTTTGAAACTTTTCAAATCCTCTTGAACCAAAATATGCCACATATATTGTAACAAGAAGTGTTTTTAATAATTCTACCCAGCTCTCGTCTATATCAAATGCAATATTTAGTGAGTCAAGTATTATATAAAGAGATGTTATAACTGTTAAATAAATAAGAGTCATAGGTCTTGTATTCTTGCTAAGCCATGAATCTGATTTCATATCTGATTCCCAACGCTTAGATACTTCAGCCATTTCTATCATATCTAATTCAAGAAGCTTCATTGCTTTCTCTTTATCTTCTGCTGGTAATGGTTCTTTATCTATAAGATTTTTAACCACACCCAAGACACCGGCATCAGGTAATACATCACCAACAACACCCAAAATAGATGGTGCTTTCTCTAATAAGAAATTACCAACTTTTGTGTCTCTAAATTTTTTTCTAGGTTTTTTATCACTCATAATTTTTTATTTTAAGGATATATTCTAATCTCTAAAGGAGTTCTAAATAATATATCATCTGCTTCTAAATTATTACTTGTTGCTCCATGAAGAAATGTTTGTACTGTAAAATTCATATTACCAGCAGATACAACATTAACTCCACCCGGACCACTCTTTATAGTATCATGAAACATAACCATAGTTTTATCTGGGTCAACAGCCGTATTATATGTAAATCTATATCTTCCTGGACTAGTACGTACACCAGTTACACTATTACCTGTATCATTAGCTAATTGTGTAACGGCTGGATCATTAGTGCCAGATTGTGATACTAAAGCACAATAACTTGTATATCCTAATTCAGTACCTCCTGATCCATTAGAAGCAGCTGTTATCCTACCCTGCTGATCTACAGTAATATTAGCGTTTGTATATGACCCCGGTGTTACTGCTGTATCTTGTAAAAATATTTTTACAGTATCATTTGTACCATCACCTTCTGTTTCTATTCCTTGTGAGCCTGTTAAAGTTATATCATCTCCATCTACTACAACAGCACTACCACTATCAGAAAGAAGTTTAAATATTCCTAGACCTCCAGAAGCCGCACTTATTGTTATTTCATTTGGGCTTTGAGCAATAGTAATATTAGGACCTTCCACTAAAGTTCTAAAGTTTAGTGTCTCACCAACTTTATCTTTCCATACTTTTGCACCAGCTCCTACATTTGCTGCAGTATTAGGCTCTCCTTCTGTTGTGATTTCTATAAAGTCATCATCCGCAGAAGTTGCAAGAGTTAGATTGCTGCTCATTGATTTCAAGGATCTGTAGAATACGGTACAAGTTTCTGTAACTTCATCAGATACTGTTTTCTGATATACTTGTCCTGTGCCAGCAGGGGGAACAACTGGAGAGTTTGCATGATCACAATGTTCTGCAGCAATCTTTAAGTCTCTTACTTTTATAACCTTTACACTCTTATATGGTATAGGAGATGCAACACCAGTCATTTCTGGTGCCTCGTGAAACTTACCAAGAACCAAAACGTCATCAAGTTCTGCCTTCTCAGCGTAGACCCCTCTCTTTATTAAACTTAATACGTCAGTTAAGATGTTCATCTCTTTTTATTTTTTTTGCTTCTTCCACTGTATGTGTTATGAGTGCCACCGCCTAACTTATAAGCTTGTTTCTTTTCTATTCCTGTTTCAACTTCTCTTACTATTCTTTCAGCGTTGCCACCCTTACGCATCTTCTCTATTGTAGAAGACATCATAATTTCATCAAGCTCACCTCCAGATCTCATCAAGAGCTTTGTTTTTTGTCTTGACATTTTTTGCTTTGGTAACCTAAACTTTTTCATAATAATATATTAAAAATCTAAAGTAAATGTTGCTATGAACATATATACTTTAAGGGTTCTATACTCATATACATCATCCTCATCAATAAACTCCCATCCTAATGCAAATCTATTATGAGGCCAATGAAATGCTATCTCTAAGCTCCAATCCATTTTTACTTTTTGCAAGATGGTTTTTTACACTCTTCACGGCAACTGCCTAAACAAACATAACCAAATGTAATCCATCTGATAAATAAACATAAATTTTTCATTTTCCTTGTCCTTTATATTTTTTAAAATAGTTTTTACTTCCTTTTAAATTAGAAGACTTTGTTTTTGAATGTATACCTGGACGTTTTCTTTTAGCAGGTTTTACATAATTTGCTGTTATTGATCTTCTAGCCATTTTTCTTTCTACCTTTTCTGGCTTTACCTTTAACAGCACCGCCTATATCACCAAGTTGATTACCAACTTCTTTTATAGCACGTCCTACATCAGCAAGCTCCTCTGCAGTTAGTTTATATCTCTTAACTATCTCAACAAGAGTCTTTTCAGCTTTTTCATCAATAGATGTTTTAGACCAAAGACCTTTCCAATAATCTTGAGGACTATAAGTCCATAAAATATTTATTATTTTTTTAAACATAATAAAGTGTTTTGTTGTACTATATAAATAATATACAAATTTTGTATCACTTAACCAACTGAATAACATATATAAATGTTATATTTGTGATCCACAGCTAAGTATAATATACAAAAAATAACCAACATAATTAAAGTTTAACCTATAAGAAAACCATATGAAAAAAATCAATCATTTACAATTTAAGCATAAATTTAGCTTAGAACTTCTGCCTACAGAAACATTACTTGGAATTAAAATTCTCAATTGTGAAGTACTCTGTGAGGACAATGAATACCGTCCTGTTGGTGGAATAGAAATTGGATTTATATTTTTTACTATTTCATTTGTAAAATTGTTTGTTTAGACTTTTTAGTCTACATAAATTTTCTTACATTATATATACCAAGTAGCTGCACCCTTCTCAATAGATCGTGCAGCTTTTTTAACCCTATAAATTATTATTATGAAAGATATCTTTAAACCTAGAGTAAATATACTGCCTTATGAATACCCACAATTATTAGAATATAAAGATGCAATTAGACATTCATATTGGATTGATACAGAATTTAACTTCACAGAAGATATACAAGATTTTAAGATTAATATTAGCTCCCAAGAAAAAGATGTAATTAAAAAGACAATGCTTGCAATTGCACAGATAGAGGTTAATGTAAAAACTTTTTGGGGTGATTTATATAAACGCATGCCTATTACAGAAATAGGAGATGTAGGTTTTACTTTTGCTGAATCAGAAGTTAGACACAAAGATGCTTATGCTAGGCTATTAAGAATACTTGGGTTAGAAGAAGAGTTTAAAAATGTTATTGAGGTACCAGCTATAGCAAATAGAATTAAGTACCTAAAAAAATACTTGGATGGTACAAGATCTAGAGATGATAAAATGTATACTAAATCAGTTTTATTATTCTCACTCTTTATAGAACATGTTAGTTTATTTAGCCAGTTCTTAATTATGATGAGCTTTAATAAAGAAAGAAACGTGCTTAAAGGTATATCTAATGTTGTTGAAGCTACTAGTAAAGAAGAAGAAATACACGGCAACTTTGGTGCTGAAATTATAAATATAATTAAAAAAGAAAACCCAGAGTGGTTTGATGCAGAGTTTGAAGCTCTTATTTACTCAGCATGTAATAAAGCATATATAGCAGAATGTGGTATTCTTGATTGGATATTTGAGAAAGGAGAACTAGACTTTCTACCAAAAGAAACCATATGTCACTTTATAAGAAACAGATTTAATAACTCTCTTGAGAAAATAGGGATGGAACCAATCTTTGATGTAGACAAAGATATGATAAAGTCTGTTGAGTGGTTTGATATAGAAATCACTGGCACAAAAGAAGGAGACTTCTTTTACAAAAAAAGTATAGACTACAATAAGAAAAGTAAAAGCATCACATTAGATGACTTATTTTAAAACTAAACCAACATGGAATACAAAAGATATTATTGGCTAAATGAAGATAGCCGTACATTTTTATCAAGAGGATATATATCAGAATCACCAGAACAAAGAATAAAAGACATAGCAATAAAAGCAGAGAAGTACTTAAATATTAAAGGCTTTGCTGAAAAGTTTGAGGATTATATGGCAAGAGGATTTTACTCTTTGTCTACTCCTGTATGGATAAACTTTGGTAAACAAAAAGGTTTACCTATAAGTTGTTATGGATCTAACATAGATGATAATCTAGATAGCATACTTAATGCTGGTCGTGAAATAGGAATGATGTCTAAATATGGTGGAGGTACAAGCGCCTATTTAGGAAACATTAGACCAAGAGGTAGTGTAATATCTACAGGAGGACATGCTGATGGGCCCATTCATTATGCCAGAATGTATGATACTGTAGTAGATGTATGTAAACAATCTGAAGCAAGACGTGGAGCATGTGCAGTATACTTACCTGTAGAGCATCCAGATATAGAAGAGTTCTTGGATATAGGTACTGAGGGAAACCCAATACAAAACTTACAGTATGGTGTTAC
>Ga0160423_10000709_pt1 | contig 27641 bp, 17 predicted proteins | sample CRUFie14St8metaG_FD_108191 | JGI IMG/M metagenome (GOLD analysis project Ga0160423, IMG submission 108191) | Marine microbial communities from the Costa Rica Dome - CRUD Field 142mm St8 metaG | ecosystem: Environmental > Aquatic > Marine > Oceanic > Photic zone | place: Costa Rica: the Eastern...
CAGCCAAGCACTGTCCACTTTCGCAGAGTGGCCTGTCCGCTGGGCAGTCTGCGTTGGTGCCGCATTCAGCCAAGCACTGTCCACTTTCGCAGAGTGGCCTGTCCGCTGGACAGTTTGCGTTGGTGCCGCATTCAGCCAAGCACTGTCCACTTTCGCAGAGTGGCCTATCGGCTGGGCATTCTGCGCTGGTGGCGCACGCGTAGAAGCCAAAGCAGCCGCGTTGACAATTCGCTATATCAACCGCGGTATGACCTGGGACCCCCAATCTCTCACAGTCTGCCGCTGTAGTAATGCCAAGTTCTTGCTCATATCGAGCGCACTCTATACACACACTCGTCACTCCTCCCTGAACGCAGAACTCAGGTCCTGCAAAAAGTTGTCCCGCAGGAATGTCTGGGCACGACCCGGCGGCACCTGGCAACGCGTTGACTTCGCATTCCCTTCGGCATTGTCCTATAATGATGCAGGTTGGCTCATTAGATGGGCAATCTGCGTTGGATGTGCACTCGTAGTGAGCAAAGCACTCGCGTTGACAGTTTGCTATTTGATCCGCCTCCCCGTCAAATTGATTCGCACAGTCACCCAGTACCGCAATACCTGCACTCTCGCATGTCTGACACTGGCCAGATACGCACAACAGAGGGTTTCCCTGGACATCAAGGGCTGGGCACGACCCGGTTTCACCCGGAAACGCGGTGATTACGCAATCCTCCCCCTGCCCCTCCACGGGGGAGACGAAGAGCAGCGTCACGGTCGACACCGCCAAGAGAAACGCGGCCAGACTCGCGCCTCCGTTGTGTTCGGAGCGCATCTCGCCTCTGCTGTATCGTTGGTTTTTCCTTCTCTTCGAAGGACGACCGGAGGGCGGAGTCGACGTCGGCTTTTGGCTTGCCTCAAGCGTCGGAGTTCAAACCCTTTCGGAGGGGACCGCCGCGCATCGCCCTGGCTTGGCTCCCGCTGCCTCCACCCATTCTCTCCGCTATTCGATGCCACCACCATCGCACATAACGCCCCCCGATCTAGCGATATGTTCGAGACGGTCATTTCTTTCATTTTCCCCTTTTTTATCCAACAGACCTGGAGGGTGGAGCTGCCCGCGGCCAGGAGGAGAGCCGGTGGGATGTTTCGTCGGTTACCGAGGTCGAGGCGGATACCCGCCATCGCGTGCGCGCCCTCGCCGCGACACAGAAGCGATTCGTCGCCGTCGACGTCGTCGTCGTCATCGTGCGCCCCGCTGGCCGACGTCTTCGCCGCGTCCGTTGCGGAGACGTCCAGAGTTCCCATCACCAGGGTGGCCCATGAGATCTGGCGCAGACAGCGAAGGGAGCCCGGGGATGACTACGTGGACCTGACCGTCGGCCATGCCAAGGACACGGTTGTGCTGGCTCGGATGGCGAACGAGGGGGAAGGGGGCGGGCGAGTGTTTGGGTTCGACATACAAAACATCCATCAGGCTTCTGCCAACCTCAAGTCCGAGCTAAGCCCGTCCGAGTACGGTTCGGTGGAGCTGCACGAGATGTGTCACAGCCTGATTCAGGACGTCCTGCCCCCGACCCCAGAGTCGCGCGTCGCGATCGTTGTGGGCAACCTGGGCTACCTGCCCGGCGCGGAGAGCGACAAGACGGTGAAGACCCAGCCGGAGACCACCATCGTTGCCCTGCGGCAGGCTGCCGCTCTGCTGAGGCCAGGGGGAATGTGAGTCGCCCCTTTAGCGGCCTCTCGCTCTTTTTTCGTTTCTCGCCTGACCAGATCTCGCACCTTCCCGCGCCCCAGCATCTCCCTCCTTTGCTACGTAGGCCACGAGGGCGGCGCGCTGGAGCACCAGTCTGTCTTGAAGGAAGCCGAGCGGCTGCAAGATTCGGGATCCTACTCGTTCTACCACTTCGACCGGAGCCCGCTCTGTCCCAAGCTCGTCATCGTGCAGAAGAATTGCGTGAATTGATATGATTGTAACTGCGCTGGGTTTTTGTAGTGTCCTCCCCTCTTCCGTCCCGGACCGACCCACGTGGATTACATGATGCCGCGACCATCTTTTTCTTTGATCACCGCCCCGCTCCGAGCAAACGTAGCTAAAAGAGGCTAGAAGGTTTTAATGGTTTTACAGTGATTAAATGATTATGACTCTACCTCGACCTCCTCCTGGGCGTCCTCCTGGGCGCCCCAGTCGTACGAGTCGTACAGATCTAAAAACATCTGCCTGCAGGGCACCTTGGCCTTGAGCTTGATGCACGCCAAGAACGCGCCGGAAAGCTTTCTGTGGAGGGAGTAGGCCTCTTCAGGCGGCGGAGTGAGCCTGTGCTTCACCAGAGTGGGCGCCTTCTCGGAAACCTTGGTCGTCAGCCTGCCCTTCGCCTGGCCAAAGTCGAAGTCGCCCTCCTGTGCGAAGGGGATTCCCACAGCAAACCCCGCCTCGCAGTGCGCGTCCAGCATCACCCTGGTCTCGTCGCCGGTCAGAAATCCAAGCCTCTTTCCTTGCTCAATCACGCCCTCCCTGTCGCGATGGGCGCAAGCGTGGACATTGGCCAGGTAGTTGTCCACGAAGCGCTTGGGGTACTCCTTGGCGGCGCCAAAGTCGATCAAGTTCAGCCTCCTCTTCTGAGGGTCATACAGGAAGTTGCTCCAGTTGGGGTCCGTCTGCATGAATCTCCAGACGAAGAGCTCCTTGAGGGTGACCTCCAGGATCAGCCGGCCCAGGTGGTCCCTGTGGTCCTGGGACAGCGAGCTCACCTCGTCCAGCGGGATTCCCTCCACGAAGTGAGTGCACAGCACCCTCCTGCCGCACAGGGGCAGGTGGACGTCGGGAACAAACAGGCTATCCTCTCCAGCGACGAGATCCCTGTACCTGAGCTGGGCCTTGGCCTCGTAGTTGTAGTCGCACTCCAGGGCGAGCTCCTTCTTTGCGACTTCTACCGCGTTCTCCACGTACAGCCCCTTGGGCAGCAAGCTCGTCGTTCTCACCAGCCTCATCAGGTTGTCCACGTCAGACGAGATGGAGTCCGCGACCCCAGGGTACTGAACCTTCAGGCAGACCGGGGTGCCGCACTCGCGCAGCTTCGCCTTGTGGACCTGGCCGATGCTCGCGGCGGCCATCGGCTCCCACTCGAAGTCCTCCAGCCGGTCCATCCAGCCGTCGTCCAGGTTGGCGGAGAGCTGCTCCTCCAGCTGAGACCTCGGCATGGCGTCCGCGCCGTGCCTCACCCTTTCCAGGACCTGCTGTATTTGGGGCGGGATGAGGTTCTCGTCCTGGATGCTGAGCATCTGTCCGATCTTGAGCGCGGCGCCCCGCATGCGGCACAGGGCGACCGCAAGCCTCTCCGCGTTGCCGGGGGTGAGCACCGCGCTGTAGGACTTGTCGCCATCGCCGGACCCGCCGGCCCAAGCCCGCCGGGCGGACTCCCACGCCGTTCCCGCCGCGAGGCTCAGTCCGAGGGTCCCGAAACCAAACACCCTCGAGATCTGGCTGGACGGCACCGTCCTCTCCCTCAACTCGTACTTCCGCGGGCCTTTGACTCCCTCAACGGCCGGCGCGGCCCGAAAAGTCGGACGCTCCGCCTCCATCTTTTCCGGCTGCGAAGCACCCGCTCCCGCCTCCTCGCTCGTCGTCGTCGTCGTCGTCGTCGTCTCGTTCGGCTTAGGCACCTCCTGCTCCACCACTTCCTGCCCTGGTGGGGAGGTCGCCTCGGGGTCCTCCTCTTTCTGCCCGCGCGGGCGAGCTCTCCCCGGCGCGACCCACTGCGCGGCCCTCTCCACGTCCGCGGACGCGTGGCGGGCCACCATGGCGACCCCCCGCGCCACCCGCGCTAGGTCCCTCAGCCTCACGTCGCTCACCGACATGGTCGCCTGGCCTGCTGCTGCTGCTGCCGGGACGCTCGTGGCCGGGAATTCAGATCGAGATCGCGTTCTGGCGAAAGAGGATGACGGGGGGAACGAAGGGCGTTTCGTCGAGGCCTTGGCGCGGGGCGGGGCCGTAGACCCCGGGGGTCTCGGGTAGGAGGGTGCTCTCCCTCGGCGGCCTCGGCGTCGCCCTCGGGCCCATCTTCGGTTTGCCTCGGCCTCGCACCGCGGACGCCGCGGAGAGCTTACGCTTGTACGTCGACGCCCAGACTTCAACCTCCCGCACCAACCAGGAGGTGTCCGCCAGGCTCCTCGTGTCCCTGCGCGACGAGGAGACCGATCGTGTGATCGTTTGGTCCGATCTCAAGCCCTACGCCCAGCCGGGGGTCTCCAAGCACGCACTTCACGTGCACATCTACGACAACGAAGACCCTGACCTGCCTGGGATAGAAGTCGGTCACCTCCACCCGGAGGAGTTCGCGGACCCCTCGAGGGCTCAAGATGGGCGGTACTTCGTAGACTTTGACTTTCCGCACGGCGGGTTGTACACCGTGGAGGTCGGGTATCTGCTGAAGGAGGGCAAGGCGCCCGCCACCGCGAGCCAAACCATTCTGGTGGGCACCTGACACACACAAACACACAAACACACACAGAGAGAGAGAGAGAGAGAGAGAGAAGTGTGGCGTCTTGCTGTCGACCTTCGGACGGGTGGAGGAGCTGAAGGGAAGTCGCGTCGCCGGTTGGGGCATTGTCTCCGTGTATTCTATATCATCGCCCACCTTCAAAGATGACGGTCGGGTTTTCGCGTACTAGGTAGTCCACTCTCACGCATGTCGCGTCGCGTCGGCGGTGGACCGAGCCCTTCCTCTCGGACCCAATTCCAACCTTGAACCCTTTGCTTGGGCTGTGGGGTCGCTGGTCGCCGCCTTGGTTCCCATCGTAACGCACCTTCTTCCTCGGGCGATGATCGCGAAGCCCGATTCGATCGATCGCCCTCTTCCCGCCATGAAAAATTGAAATGTTGTTTTTTCAAATTTGAAGTGTAATTTTCATTTTTTTTTTCAAGCAGCATGGCGTTTTCTACTCTCACGGTCACAGAAAAATGAAGACACAAATTAAGCGGTGCTGACGAGAGCACGCGCGGGCACCAGAGAGCACCAGGAGCGGCGAGAACACTCTAGCGAAAGGGGGTGGGGGGGGTGTCGGAGATCGAACCCGCGACCTCCCGCGGAAGGGTCAACCAGTCGGCCCTGCGGGTTGTCCGCCGGCGGCGGGCATAGCCCCAACCGAGCCCAGCGCCAACCGCAAAGCCCCGAGCGGTTCGCCATGGAGCTCAGGTTGAGGAACGGGAAGGGACAGGTCCCGGCCTCGACGTCGTATCACGCGGCGATGGTGGCGGCGAACGAGGATAGCGGGTCCGAGTCGACGGAGCCCGCGACGCGTGCTCTGCAAGGCCGGGGGAAGCGCCGGAAGCGAGGCAGGCAGCTCGTGAAGTTTAGGGAGGGCGGGAAGAGGTCGAGATATAACTTGCGGTCTCCCTTCGAGCCGGGGAGCAAGCCCTCGTCGTCAGTCGTATTCCATCGAAGGAACTCGTCGCTCGACTCGGACCGATCCTACCTCGTTCTCGAGAAGGCCACCGCGGCGACGGCAGAGCTCTGCCAGAGCCCAGCTCCCGGGCCCAGCAGGCGGGTGCTTCGGTCCAACTCCTCGTCCGGGGCGACGACGGCCTTCGCTCGCAAAGTCTCGCGGCACAATCTGCAAGCGCATTCCGGCAGCATTGTGGTCACCGCCCAGGACCTGCTGGAGCTTGGACCGTTTGACGACCGGGTGGTGGAGGTTCGAGACGGCCACGGCGCGATTTTGATGACGGGCACGATAAGACGTGGCGGGCTCATCGAGGTCCACGGCACGGGCAAGAAGCGCCCCAAAATGCTGAGGTGCACGGAGTTCGAGGACAAGGCGGCGGGGAGGGGGACGGACGGTTGCTGCTGCGACGGCGTTAGGCCAAGGGGGGAGGCCGTGTACTTTGCGAACGGCCAGACCTTGAGGGATTTCGTTTACGCAGCCAACAGCGGCTTTGCGTTGGGTTTCTCGACCGAGGACCTCCACAGGTTCACGGGCGCAACGCAGAGGGGCGACGGGTCGGACTCGGGGGCCAGCACGCTCGCCAAGGCCGTGATCAGCTACTGCCAGAAGAACCCCGCCGCTGTGGGAGCGAGCTTCAGGGTCAGGGGCGGATCCAAGAGCCACAAGAGGGGAGGTGGAGGGTCGACGTCGCCGCTGTCCTTCTCGGGAAACGGCAAGCTTGCAGCCGATGGGGACGCTTGTTTGTGCGACGCTTGCCCGCAGGCCATCGACCTGTGCGGTGCGCTCAACAGGCTCGGCGTGAGGACCCTGCGGAACGGACAGCACGGCCGGCTGACCGGCGTGGACCTGCTTTGCCCCGAGTGCGAGGGGGCGAGGCGGGACGCGCCGTCGGGAGGCGCGACCATGGACGCCATGGACGCCCTTACCAGGGGGTGCGGGGCCCTCCTTTCCGAGCTGGACAGGATCACCGGAGGGTGCTGCCTGTGCCACGTCCCAGACTTTCACCGCGGCGCCGAGTGCGAGTCCAACACGGCGATCATGTGCGACCAGTGCGAGCGGGAGTTCCACGTGGGCTGCCTGAGAAGGCAGAAGATCTGCGACTTGAGACAGATCCCAAAGGGAAAGTGGTTCTGCTCGCGCGAGTGCAAGAGCGTGAACCAGGCCCTCCAGAGGCAGAGGCAGCTGGGGCTGCAGAGGTGCCGCAAGGGCGCGAGGGACCAGGGCAGGGCGGCGAGGTACACCTACGAGGTGCTGTGCGGCGAGGGGAAGGAGGCCAGGACGAGGGCCTCCCTCGCCGACGCCCTCGACATCCTTCAGCAGAGCTTTGACCCCCTCCCCCACGCGATCACGGGGGACGACCTCCTTCCCATCATGGCCAAGGCCCAGACCTGCGCTGACCACGACTACACCACGGTGCACACCATCCTGCTGAGGTGCGAGGGGGAGGCCGTGTGCGCTTGCGTCATCAGGATCTGCGGCCGGTTCTTGGCGGAGATCCCTTTTGTGGCCACCGCAGAGCGCGAGAGGGGGAAGGGCCACTGCCGCCAGATGTTCTCCGTCATCGACTCACTGCTGTCGCAGCTCGAGGTGGGGCGGTACTGCCTGCCCGCGGCGGCTGGGCAGGCCATGAACACCTGGATCAAGCACTTCAACTTTCGCGTCATGCCAGATGGTGAGTTCCGAAACGCCAAGGCGGACTTTAGGATTCTGCTGTTCCCGGGGACCTCACTACTGGTCAAGGACGTCGTGCGATCCCAAGGGGGCAGAAGGTGAGAATCTCTCTCATGTGCAGGCTGTGCTCAGCCAGTGGTTATATAAACCTGAAAAAAAATAAAGTCACATCCCAATTACAATCACATCCACCGCTTCTTCGTGTTCAGGTGGAACGTCTTCTTGTCCACACGCCCGGGGTTGTACTTGCACGGCCCGTGCGCCACGCCCAGCTGGTAAAGCCCACTGCTCGCGCTCCTATCCGTGGAGCTGATGAACGCGCTGTTCGCCCCCTTGGCGCCGGCCATTTGGTCCGAATGCGAGTACTGCCCCGGCCCTGGCGACACGCTCCGATCGACCTTGGGCTTCACCGGGTTGCCGAACCGGTCCGTCGTCGTCTTGCCGAAGATCGAGCTGTACTTGCCAAACTTCAGCCTAACGCTGTCATCCCCAACCTGGTACGTCCCCGGCCCAGGCCCTGGCCCGGTGGCGAGATTCTGCTCGTTGGCGACCTTGAGGACGGCCTTCTGGGGGTCCTTGTCTAATTTCGCGGGGGCCTGCTTGCCCTGCTGCTTCCTGTCAGACCTTCCCGTGCTTGACTTGAATGTAGTGTACTTTCTCTCCTTCACCTTGAAGGTATCCGGCAGGGTGTACTGACCTACGGACGCGCCATTGTGGGACTTGGTCTCGAACCGCTTCGTGGAGCTCTTGAACGCCGAGATCGAGCTCTTCGTGGCCAGGGAAGACTGGGGCGAGAGGCCCTGCAGGAAGTCGTAGGCCCCCGGCCCCGGCGTGTGCTTGGTCGCGGGGTCCTTCTTCTTGTGTGGTACCAGGTTCTCCACCGACTTGGAAAAAGCCGCCGTAGTGGCCGACCGGTTGAAGTACTTGTCGTCCTTCATGTGGATGCCCGAGCGCTGGTTGTACTCGCCAGGCCCAGGGACGTACCGCGAGGGTTGAGCGAGCTTGCTGCCAAACCTGCTATCCTTGGACAGGAATCCAGAGCAGTATCCCTTGCAAGACATGGAGCCAGCGTTGTTGACGAGCGAGGTAGGGTTGTGGTAGTAACCAGGTCCAGGCAAGTCATTGTTCCGCTTGTTGAACCTCGTCGTCCTGCTGTTGAACCCGTCCTTCTCCCGATACGGCAGCAAGATCGTCACGTACGAGGAGGGAATGGAGGACTTTGGGTGCTCGCCCTCGACCCTCTCCCACGCGTTCCCACGCTTCAAGTTGCCCACGAAGGTCCCCCCCTTTCTGCTAGAGGGCTTTGCCATCGTGTGTGGGACCCGCGCTCCCAAGGGCGCGCGATGTGTCCCCGTCCGCTCACTCCACGACGACGACGACGACGACGACGACGAGAGTGAAGCCTCAAGTGCTGGGCGCGTCTATCAAAACATAACGTGGGGCGGGAGACGCGAAACCAGCTTCTGTTTGAAACAAAGGTGTCCAAAGTTTTCCAAGGTGGTACCTTTCGGGTGCGCGCCGGCGATTACGGACGAGCGTCGAGCGTCGAGGAGGACGCAACTTTTCACAGGCTCGTGAGGACGCAAGAGAAGCTTGCGAAGAGCTTTCCCGCTAGGAACTCCACCCCTTGCACCAAGCTCAGGCCAGGCCCCAGATCGAAGGAAAGTCAACAGGCGAGTTTCGAAATGTTGGGTAAGATTTCCACAAATCTAGGGGAGGGGGAGGGTCGAGAAAAAATAACGTCATGTACCGAATTGCGTCTTCCGGTCAAAGACCCGTTGGGAAAACCAAAGGTTTCGCGAAAGATGGCAACTTTTCCAACTTTTCGTTTCGGTGTAAGACCGGAATAGCACGGGGCACCGCGCCCCGAAGGAAAGAAGGCCGCGTGGATCGATCCATCGCACTGCGATCGCACTCGGTGCCAGACTGACAGACACAAACGAAGCGAGCGAGTCGAGCTCGACCTCCGGAGCGGCGCGATGAAGGCATCATCATGTCAACGCCATGCCTTGCTGGGTTGCTTGGTACTCGCGGCGGCGCTCCTTCAGCAGGTCGCGTGGGCGGCCAAAGACTGTGCGGTCACCAACCGAGGGTAGCTCACCAGCGGGGCAGACAGGGGAGTGCACCCCACGGGGCTCTTCGGTCCGCTAGGCCTGCACGGCGAGCACAAGATGAACAACGACTTCAGCAACAGTGGGATCCAGATTCGGGTGGCGGAGGTCTTTAAGGCCGGGGACGCGAAGTACGACGCGGAGGGAGGGATGACGCAGACTGGCAGCAGCAGCTACGACCCCTTTAAGGTCGGGGGGAACGGGGACCTGACCCCGATCCGCTGGTACCCGGGAAGGCTGTACAGGATCGAGGTGACTTGTTCGAAGCTGTGCGCGTTTTTGGCGAGCGTGGAGCGTGGGACGAGGGGGGACTCCTTCGGCGAGGCTGATGTGGATAAGCGGGCTGGCCTTCAGGTGGGAGTGAACGACGGGTTCGACTTTGCCACGCCAGGCGTGAAGGCCTACAAGGGGATCGCCGAGTACACGTCCACGATGAATGAGATGCCTCTCGCGACCTCTTACACGTACTACTGGGAGTCCCCTAACGAGACCCTCAAGTACGAGGACTTGAGCCTGCGGGCCACGATCGTGCAGGACGACACCACCACCTGCGAGGGCAAGTTCTACAGGTACGAGCTTCAGTCCCTGCTGACTTGCGGGGACGGGATCAAGGACGACCTGGAGGAGTGCGACGACGGCACAAGCACCGGAGGTGCGGGGTGCAGCAGCGAGTGCAAGGTCGAGGTGGGCTACACGTGCGAGGAGAAGGTTGACGCGTTGGGGGCAGGCGGCCGTGACACTCTCAACAGGGAGTACAAGAGGTCCTACTGCACCAAGGCCGAGATGCTCGTGGACGTTCTCGGTGGTAACGGTGTGTACAACCAGACCGCGGAGCTCGCCCTGAACGAGGGTGGGGAGGCGAGCTTCACCATCGTCCTGTCCACCACCGTGAAGGCGGGTAAAGAGGTCTTCATCTCGCTGCTGCCGGACCTCTCGGACCAGATCTCGCTCTCCAAGAGCTCTCTTCGGTTCGACGAGTCCAACGCCCAGATCGCCCAGTCCATCATCGTCACCTCGACGGGAAACTTCCTCAGGGACGAGGACAGGGTTGTCAAGATTAAGTACCTCGTCTCCTCGACGGACGAGAACTACCAGGCCGTGACCCACCCGGATACCACCGTGAAGATTTTGGATGATGACGTGGCGACCCTGTCCTTATCGACCACGGATCTCACGGCGGTGGAGGACGGCGCCGCGGTCGAGTTCGACCTCAAGCTCACCACGCAGCCCTACGGCTCGGTCATCGTCTCCTTTGCCAGCGTCCCCTCGAGCCAGCTCATGCTGAACCCGAGCCAGCTCGTTTTCGTGCCCTCAGACTGGAACACGGCGAAGAAGGTCTCGGTCGTCGCCATCGACAACAAGGTCGTGGAGGGCAAGACTACGGTCAAGATCACTCCGACGATCACCGCCGCTCAGGACACCGCCTACGAGGCCCTCAACGCAAAGGCGGCCAACGGCGACTTTGATGTTACGGTCCAGGTCGAGGACAACGACATCCCGGGACTTGTTGTGACCCCGAACTCGATGGCGATCAAGGAGGGCGCTTCCACTACCACCTACAACTACCTGCTTTCTCTGCGGTCCATGCCCGAGGAAGGCACAAGCGTTGAGGTCGCCTTTGAGTCGCCAGAGTGTAGCGAAATGGATGGCCTTAGTACGGTTAGCTGCCCCATGAACGCCCTCGTGTACGACGAGGAGGTTGGGGCCACCTTCGTGACGGCCACCTTCACCACCGCGAACTGGAACATTCCCCAGAAAGTTGTGGTCTGGTACACCAACAACGATAACGTTGAGTGGAGGTTGGATGGCAGCGGCAACGTGTTGGACGGCCCCGGGTCCAAAATTTACAACATTGAGCACGTCATCAACAGCGCGGACCAGATGTACCAGGACCTACGAACGACCTCGGTGCTCTACCCGTACAGGGTGGTCGTCAACGTGACGGACGATGACATTCCTGGGGTGAATCATCCCGAGGACATCACCATAAGGGAGGGCCTGGACCACAGCATGCCGGACGGGTTCCGGTTCGCCATGACCTTGCTGTCCAAGCCGACCTCTGCCGTGACGATCGGATTGTCGCTCTCCACAGGGACGACGGAGCCCCTTGCCCTGGTGGACAGCGCGGATGGCAAGCCCAGCGAGGGGGTGCCCTCCACCGCCTTCAAGGCCGGGCTCCAGGTCTACATCCCTCCCGAGTACTGGAACGTCCCGCGGGTGGTCTACATCGTGTCTAACTTGGACGACAATGTCAAGATGGCCGACAGGACGGTCGAGCTCACGGTCCAATCCTATAGCCAGGACCCCCTGTACAATGGAGTGTTAAACAAGAAGATCGCCATCAGCATCGTGGATGACGACGAGGCCAGCGTGAAAATGACGACGCCGGACGGCAAGAGCGCCCAGGGCCTCACCCTGCGGGAGGGCGACCAAGGGTCGGTCTTCGAGGTCTACCTGAGCTCCCAGCCCACCGCCGACATGACGCTGAAGCTCAGCCCGAGCTCACAGGTCACCGTGGAGCCAGCGCAGCTCGTTTTCACGGCCAGCAATTGGAGCACCAAGCAGCAGGTCACGGTCAAGGCCGTGGATGACATCCTGGTCGAGCAGGTGAGCCACCAGGGGGTCGTCAAGTTCGAGCTCTTGGGCGGCGATTCGATCTACACGGCTGTCAAGGTCCCCGACCTGAGCGTCACCATCGAGGAGAATGACTTTTCTACACTTGTCAAGGAGGTTGGTCCCTTTGGTGGCGTCATCAGCCCCACAGAGCCCGTTGGCGCCGTCTCGCTCAATGTTCCGGGGGGCGTGCTGTCGGATTCGGTCAGCGTGAGGCTCAAGGAAATCGAGATGCCGCTGGGCGGTGCCACTTTGGGTTCCAAGGAGACCCTGTCCGGATCCACCAACACGTACGAGAGGGTCAGCGGTACCTACTCCTTTGAGCCGCATGGGCAGACCTTTGACCTTCCGGTGTACATCACCATCCAGTACGAGCAGGGTCTGTGGGACCAGGAGAGGGCAAAGACAGAGGCCCAGACCCGCCTGGTCTTCCTTAAGAAGGAATCTGAGAGCGACTTGGAGTGGAAGCCCCTAGCAGGAGGCAAGTTTGCCAACGGCGTGGCCACCCTTGCCACCACCAGCTTTAGCTTGTACAAGGTCGCCATCGAGAAGGACGAGACGAAGCCTGCGGAGGACGCCACCACCGCGGAGGCGAGGCTGACGCCCGGGATGCCAGGCGCGGACATTGCGAAGTGCATCAATGGCTACGACCTCACGAACGTTGGATCGCAGTGTGGGTTCAAGTACGACGACCAGGTCGAGGCCACCTCCAACAACATTCAGGTGGTGGTGAAGGAGGACAGTGACGAGTACAGGATCTCCATCCTCGTCATCATCCTTCTGGCTGTCGCTGGCTTCGAGGCCATTGTTATCTTGGGGCTCGTCATCTCCCTTAACTCCAAAAAGGCAGCGGGGGGAACCTACGGCGCCCCGGGCAACGCAATCGTCCCGGTCGCCAACCCCGCGAACGGGGCCCTCGTCCCGGCGAAGGTACCGTGACCTAGCTCGCCTCGATAACAAAAAAACAAAATTCATTATGTTGTAGTTCTAGACTTGTATCCTTATAACGCTCCAGAGAACGATCCATCTCTCTCTCGATTTTCATTTTTAATTTCGCGCCATCTTGGGCCTCGTTTGATATCATAGTGTAGATTTCGCGTCAAAGTTCGCAAGTGTACGATTCGCAAGCACGAAGCAGAAAAAACGCTTCACGCTTCACTGTGAGAGGAGAGGCCTTCTACCAAGACTCCATCTTTGCGGGGTCTGCAGGGCGACCAGGGGGGCGGGGGGGACGTCGGAGCGCGCGCAAAGATGGCTTCCCGATCGTGGCATCACCACCAGAACGCCGGGTCGGGGCCGGTGAAGTCCAAGTCGTCAGGCCAACAGCAGAATGGACACCCCTCGCAGCAAGCGAGCGAGTTCCCGGTCGACATCCCGCTGGACATCTCGTTCTTGGACACCCCAGTGCACGAGAGGAGCGCGAACGGCGCCAGCCACGCGGGCCGCAGAGGCAGAGGCGGCAACGGCGGCGGCGGAGGGGCGGGAGGACACGGCCCCAAGGGGGGCAGCAGCCTGGACGAGAAGAACCTCTTTAGCATCGTGGGGGAGATCGGAAGGCTGCAGGCGATCGAGCAGGAAGTGAGGGCGAGGTCGAGGGCATCGCAGGACCTTGACCAGCTCAGGCACGAGCTCCGCAAGGAGAAGGCCGAGAACGCCACGCTTAAGCAGACCCTCCACGCTCAGACGGCGGAACTGGCCAAGTCGGTGAAGGCGGCGGAGGCTGGTATGAAGCGGGTCGAAGAGCTCGAGGGATTGGTGCGCGACCAGCAGAAGCAGGACGACGGGTTCGCGGTGGCGATGGAGGAACTGATCCAGAAGCAGAGGCAGCTCGAGGTGAGGGAGAGGGAGGTCGCGGAGAGGGCGAAGCAGGCCGAAATCAAGGAAGGCCAGATGAGAACGCAGGCCGGGCACCAGGAGCGAAGCCTGAAGGAGATCCAGTCTTTGGTCTGGGCCCGGGAGCAGCAGATGTGGGAAATGGAGCAGATGCACCGGATCGCCCAGGAGAACTTCCAGAAGCAGATCGCGGCCCTGCAGGCCGAGATCAGAAAGCACGAGGAGGCCAGAGCTCAAACTGCACAGGCCACTCCGCCCGTGATGGGGCCCGTTGCCACCCCCCAGCACCAGCAGCAGGCCGCGACGCCCCCACCGCCGCAGCACGTCAGCCAGATCGACGCGTGGAACGCCAACCTCCCCCTGTTGGACCAGGACACCTTGAAGCAGCTGATCAGGCAGTTTTTGCCTGCGGGGGTTGACCTCTCCAAGCCCTGGACGGCTGACGACAGGGCCAAGCTGGACACCTTCTTGCTGCCGCACTCGTGGGCCGCTGACTACGAGCCGATCTACGGAAGGATCGAGGACTTTGTGTCGAGCAACAGGAGCGAGATGGCAATCCCTGTGCAGACGAGCGGTCCCATGGGGGTGGTGGTGACTCCGATGCCGGCGGCCGCCGCTCCGGGAGGATTCGCGGGGACCGGAATGGCGGGGGGAGCGCCGGCGCCCGGGGCGAAGAAGGGCAGGCAGCAGGGCCAGCAGCAGGCCAAGAGCGGAGGGAAGAGGAAGAACGGCGGGCAGAACAGGCGCAACAGGAAGAACGTAGCGCAGGGCAACATCAACAACAATACGGAGGCAAAGTAAATCGGATGTGAAGTGCTGACCACTTTTCTTTAATGCACAGTGACGAGGAGGTCGCTCCGCTGGACGTGGGTGTCCGCCGTGGTCATCAAGTTGTCGTCGTTGAACTCACACACCCTCCGGAACACAGTGACGGCGTGGTACACCAGAGCTGGTGTGTCGCGTGAACGGGCAGAGGGACAAAGGGCAGAGAGGAGAGGAGGGAAGTGAGAAGGGAAGACCGAAAAAAAAAGTTGTGGGTTCAGGGTTTGATGATGGGACCGGAAGCCATGGCCGATAGTGTGGCCACGCCGGTCAAGACGACGTTAAAACGTCCGAATCTCGTCAATCATGTTAAGGATGGCTCCGTTCAGCGAAGCCAAGTATATCTACGACTTCCCCTTAGCCGACGGTGGAAAGAAAAATCAGAAACACGGAACACAAGTTACTCGTCCCCTTCCTCAAGAAGACTCTTCGATGGTTTTCATACCGTATAAATATGGCCATTCGTGTTCGGAAAGCGAGTTGCGGGTCGGTTTTGTTCCCCCGGGCGAGGGGGATTTTGAATTTCGTTCCCCCCCTTCGTTTTTGTGTGCGATCTCTACTCGTAACGCCTCTCTCGTCTTTTTTTTCTGTCCCGATCGGAAAGATCGATTGATAAAAAAAACAGCAGAGCCCGGCGCAAGGGGGAAGCGGGACGAACGAGCGGAACAACGTCCCCGCTCCCAGGCGCCTGGGGCGACTCTCCGGCGGTGACCACGATGCTCGCGTGGATGGGCGGCGTCAAGCGCAGGATCGAGAAGAGTCGGAAGGTAAACTAGCGAGCGTCTCGTCGTAACGGAACCGGTCACTGAAGCCCCCATCGCGCGCGCTGCGATCGGATCGCAGCTGCCCCACCCCTCCGCGCTGAAGCAGGTCAAGGCGATCGAGGCGGCCCCCAAGCCGGACGCCGCGAGAGGCGCGAAGCAGGACGCGTCCGAGGCGATCGCGAGCCTGAGGAGCCTGGACACCAGCTTTCTGGTCGCGCTGATCGCGGAGAAGACGGCCGAGCCAGCGACCGAGAAGGGAGAGGAGGCGGGGGGTGAGGAAGAGGGCGGAGTCCAGGCCGACGATCGCAGAGCTTAGTGGTACAATGATTAAATAACAATCGAGACCCAAACTCCATCAGGGCCTGGCCATCTTATCGTACGTGGTCCTCATGTCCTGCCGGTGCTGCACGTTTGACTTGATGTCCGTCAGAACGCTGCGCCCGTAGTCCGTGGTGTGGAGCCCCGCCGCCCTGAGGGCCTCCCCAATCCTGAAGCGCTGGTCCTGGAAGAGCCGGTCGTCAAAGTAGCCGTGGACGTCGTTGAAGGCACGGCCCTCCTCGCCGTCCAATGCGAGCGCCGACGAGGAGGCGAGGGTGTGCGCCCTCGCCCTGGCCGGGTCGGCCTCCACCTCCGGAGCCACCGACGACGCGAGCCTCTCAAGCCTCAGCTGCCTCGCCATTGACTCCTCCTTGAGGAGCTCCTCCCTCGCTTGCCTCTCCTCCATTCTCGCGTTGTCCAGCTGCTGCCTGTACCTCACCCTCTTCTCCGTCACCGCCAGGTTCGCTTGCCGGTCTTGCTCCTCGCGCAGCCTCCTCATCTCCTCGGCCTCCTGCTCCGCCGCCCTCCTCCTGTGCACCTCGTCGTGGTACGCCGCCAGCATCTCCTTCTGCTCCGCCCTCTCCCTCTGCATCGCCTCCTCCCTCCGCTGGCGCTCCGCGGCCGCCAACCTCTCGTCTTCCATTGCCATGAAGGACCTGATCTCCTCGTTGATCGCCTTCTCCTTCCGGCAGTGCCTCAGGTGCCTGTCGTACACCCCGGCGTGGACCTCCCACTGGAGGGTCTCCACCGCCGTGGTGGCCTTTCTCCGGGCTTCCTCACACGATTTTGCCAACTTTTCCTCGCATGATTTCGCCAAGCGCCTCACCTCCCGCTGGTGCAGCTCCACGGCCTCCTTGCCCCGAATCTTTTGCTGCTGGTTCTGCTTGAACTGCTCGTTCTGCCTCTCCAGAGTAGAGTACTTGACGTGCGGCAAGATTTCAGATATTTCCTTCAGCAGGGCCCTCCTGCCCTTCCCCTGAGCGGTCCTTGCCGCCTCGTTTCGCGCCCTCATGAAGCTCGAGCTCACCGCGCACGCGCCCCCCGCGCGCTTGGACTGCGGCAGCCTCGGCAGCGACGTCTCCCTCCCGTGAATCTGGCTCGTCTTCCTCTGGATCGTCCTCTCCAGCTTGGAGAATTCTTGCCTCACCGCCTCCTTCACGTGGGCCTCTGCCAGCACGTGGCGGTCCAAGAGCTCCCTGAGTACCGACTGGCAGTCCTGCGGCCCCTCGACTTGCTTGGACGCCGATCCCTCCGCCATCGCCATCGGGTTGTGCCTTCTGATGCACTGGTCGAGCTCCTGCTCTTCCCTGGCCAGGGCCTCCAACTCCTCCCCAACGCCAAGGTAGGTGGAGCGAATATCCCTGAAGAAGACCTCGATCGGAGCCGGGCCGTCCGCGGTGCCCTGGAGCCCGTCAAGCGTCTTGAAGATGTAGTGCTTGGCCGACAAGAAGGCAATGACGATTCCGTTGACCTTGTGGGCAAGAACGCTGTTCTCTCCCTCCTGGGCCTCGTAGGTCGAAAGTGTCTCCATGAACTCCTCCGCGAAGGAAGGGTCCTTGCCGTCCGCAAGCAGCCGGCACTTGGCCAGCAGCTCGTTCTCGGCGTCCTCCCTGCGGCGAGCGTGGCGGTCGTTCAGTGGCTGGACGTCGTCCGGAAGACCGGAAGAGAGGGAAGGGTGGGTAGGGTGTAGGCGCGGGCGGCCGTCCTCTCTCGTTTTTTTTTTCATTCATTCACTCACGCATCCTGCTGAAGCCTGCTCTTCCTCTGCGTCCACTCGTGCTTCTTAGAGACCTTCTTCGTCCTCTTCTTCTGGTCCTTGACGAACTTCTTGAGCTTGGCGTACTGTAAAAAAAATGGAGGACGCGTCAGCTCCTCTCTCTCTCTCTCTCTCTCTCACACACGCGCGAGCCCGCGGGGTCGGGGCGGCGACGGCTCCCGGAGCCGTCGTCGAACATCGACCGCGTGGTCGCGGCGGTTCGCGCGGACTCACCTTCTGAAAGATGGCGTCGTTCTCGGACCTGAGCTTGTCACTGTACGCCTTCAACCCCCTCTCTCGCTCCGCTTTCAAGGCGTTCAGGCTCGCCATATTTGATCGGACGGAGAAGCCGCGACGAACAGAGGTTCCACCCGACCCGCAGCCTCGGTCTTCGCCGACCGCCGACGACCGTCCCTCCTCGACGACCGGGCGCCCCCTGCCTGGCAGTTGGTTGCCTCTCCCTTCTCTGGCTGTTCCAGCTCGCCTTTGAATCCGGGATTCAACGTCTCTCATCGAAAACCAGGTTCCGAGGGGGACGAGTGAGAAAGAGTACCGAGCGGCATGGAGGCCTCGAAGGAGGAGAAGGGCTCGCTCCTGTCGCCAGCGATCCTTGACGTGATCTACGGCAGGAGGGAGACCGTCGAGGACAACCTCACCAAGGCCCAGGCCTACGAACGGTCGCTCCGCAGCTGGTGGAAGGAATACAGTGACAGGAAGAACGCCGACGAGGAGGAGCACCCCTGTGACTCGTTGTATTATGATAGAAACACTTTGCCGAGGACGGTGCCGCCGCCGGACGTCTGCGAGGACCTCGTGAAGAGGGACGACGCGTGAGGGCGGGGCGGGCTGGGGAGCGAGGGGGGGGGAGAGGTCGCTGGGGTACCTCCACAGAAACGTCCCCGCCTTCGAGGGGTGCCGAGTGCTGAGTGCCGAGCCGAGCCACGCGTGTGAACTATCATATCTACCTACTGTACATACACTTTCGTTTCGTTTTATCTTCGCTCTGGGTCACGACTTGGCCCTAGCTCCAGTTCTGGATGCACGTCTCCAGCCTGCGCTCGTGCGGTGGCGTGGCTGGCACCTCGCTGTCGTTGTCCTCCTCTCCATCCCTGCCAGCTTCGTCGCCGCCATTGCCACCGTCGCCCTTGTCGTTGCAGCTCATAGACAGAGTCATCGTCTCAGTGTCTTGACTCTGCCCCACCTTGAGCCGCTTGGCCACTGACCCCTCGGCACCAGGACGGCCCAAGACCGACTTTGCGTTGCTGTTGCTGTTGTTGCCGTTCAAGGCCACCAGGTGGCTTGCCACGTCGGCGGTGTTCATGCTCTGGTGGCTGCCCCTCTCGGCCACCCGTTGTTGCTGTTGCTGTTGTTGCTGCTGCTGCGTCTTATTCAGAGCCGACAGGTGCTGCCCAAACTCGTCCACGCAAGAGTCCACCATTGTCGCTAGCACGAACTCGGACGTGAACCCAGCGTTCATGTGCTCGTTCATGGGAGCGGGGAGGATCGCCAGGGGTTCTCCCGCCCTGGAGACCAGAACTGTCAAGTTGTTCCTTGTGGATGCGCAGTAACCCAAAACTACCTTGAAGTCCCTCAGGTTGAAGGTCACGTCCACCGTCTCCCTCCCCGTGTGCTGGTACCTGAACACGCACACACACACGCACAGGGAGAGAGAGAGAGAGAGAGAGAGAGGGAGAGAGAGAGAGGCGCGTCAGTGTTTACAACAAACACAAAAGTGAAAGAGGATAGGGAGGGGCTTTGGGACTCACTCCAGGAAGTGCTGCTGGGCGTTCAGGCTGAGCTGCGTATGCAGGAGCTTGCTCAGGTTGCCCTCCATGTCGATCTTCTGAGGGTCGTAGAAGCTGTGAAGCTGGCAGGACTTGCTGGGCGTGGCGGGCCCCCCCTGCGTCGGCCCAGCGTCGGGGTTAGCGATCAGGGTCATCTCCTCCAGGCTCTGCTGGAAGCTCGAGAGGAGGCGGGAGAGCTCCTGGGCCTCCGCGGTGATCCGGACGGGGTACAAGTCGAAGTTGATCTGGGCCTGCAGGGCATCCGTGTCGATCAGGTCGAACTCGAAGCGCTTCTGCAAACCGTTCTCGCAGTCCACGAAGACGACCATCCTGTTCTGCTGGGTGAAGACCTCGAAGATGGCACGGCAGATCCTCTGGGTCTTCAGGGAGGCCACGAGCGACTTGGAAAGGATGCTCGCCGAGAGCACGGGCTGCTCGAAGAGCTCGTACACATCGAAGAAGGTGCTCTTGAAAGTCATGCGAACGTACGCGGACTTGGACTGGTTTACACTGCGAAAGTGTATGAGCCCGGGCCGGGCTTCCAGCACGGTCTCGCCCCCGAACTTGCTCAGCGTCTGCACGCTATGCTTCAGCGTCCTTAGCTGCTCCTCCGCGGCGATGATCCGCAGGTTCATCGTGGCCCGCTAGTGTGCGCCGAGGCGCGCGAGGCCTCGCGCGGGCCGCACCTCCCGCCCGACGATCTCCGCCCGATCGATCGCCCGATGCCGGTCTCGACGATCTGAGCTGCCCCGGGCAGCCGGGGGAATGGCGGGGAAAGCGATGATCGATCGAAGTGATCATCGGCAAGGGAGGGCAGGGGCGGCGTGGGTGAGAGAAGGAATCTTGTCCTACTGTCCCGAGGCACTCAAGGTCTCAAAGAATGAGTTTCTTTTAGCTTTCGTTGCGTTCACAATTCATTACAAAGGTTTTTTTTTTTTGGGCTTTTCCACTAAAACGGTCCTGCCCTCGCATGGCCTCCCAAGGCGGGCAAGACAGCACTACTCGTCTCCGAGCTTCAAGCTATCGTCGATCTTCTTGGAAACGGTATCGAGCTTCTTCTGGAAGAGCATCGAGGCCGTAGAGAGCCTCCTGATCGAGGTCTTCCTTGCCAGTTTGGCGTCTTGGGCTGCCTGTGCCCTCGCCGCCTCCGTCTCAGGGCTGAGCGCCATGACAGATTTGGCACCAGTCGTGGTCAGCTTCTTCTTCATCTTCGAGTTCTCGAGCTGCTTCATGATCCTCTCCTCCTCCCTAGCCTTGACCTTGGCGGCGTGGGCCTCTTTTCGGGCCTTTTCCATTTCCGGCGTTAGGGACATGATGGACTTGGCTCCGATGCTTGCCAAGCTGGCCCTCCTGGCCTTGTTGGTCTTCGCCATCTCCTCCTTCTTTTTCTGGGCGTCGAGCTTCCTCTGTTCCATCTTCGCCCTCCTCGCCTTCTCGACCTCGGGCGAAAGGCACTTCTCGTCCCTACCCTGGACAAGCTGGAGGTCCAGCCTCTCAATCTTGTTTCGCTCGGCAATCAGGCGCTGGTGCTCAAGAGACTTCTTCTCGCGCATCAGCTTGGACTCCCTGCGGGCCTTCTCGACGTCCTTGCTCAGTGACTTGGCGTCGCGGCCCTTGACGGTTGACAGCTTCTTCTTCATCTCCTTTTCCCTCTTGGCCCACTCGGCCTTCATGTCCTCCTGCATTTGCTTGTTCTCTTCCATCTTCTTCCTCCTGGCCTTCTCCATATCATCACTCAGGCCCTTCTTGTCGAGGCCCTGCTTGATGGCAGCCAGCCTGGCCTTCTCGCGCCTCTGCCTCTCCGCCAGCTGCATCTTGTGCTCCATCTGGTCTCTCTCCCTCTCCTCCTTGAGTTTAGCCCTCGCGGACTCTACATCCTTGCTGAGGGCCTTGGCGTCACGGCCCGAGATCGCGGACAGGCGCCTCTTCTGCTTCCTGCGCGCGTCGGCAAGGGCCTTCTCCTTCTCTGCAGCCTTCCTGGCCCTCTCGGCGGCCAGGGCGGCTCTGGCGGCCTCAACGTCGGCGTCCAAAGCCTTGGCGTCCCTACCCTTCTGCACAGAGGCAATCCTCTCCTTCTGCTTTTTGATGGCCTCGTTTCTCTCCCTCTTCATGTCGGCGTCCCTCTTGGCTCTCTCGGCGGCGAGGGCGGCTCTGGCGGCCTCAACGTCCTCGTCCAAAGCCTTGGCGTCGCGGCCAGTGGCGATGGCGGCCATCTTGGCCTTCTGCGCCTTCACCGCCTCCTTCATCTCCCTCTCCCTCTGGGCCTCGGTGGCGGCCCTCTGGGCGGCGAGGGCGGCTCTGGCGGCCTCCACGTCCTCGTCCAAAGCCTTGGCGTCGCGGCCAGTGGCGATGGAGGCCATCTTGGCCTTCTGGGCCTTCACCGCCTCCTTCATCTCCCTCTCCCTCTGGGCCTCGGTGGCGGCCCTCTGGGCGGCGAGGGCAGCCCTCTTCGCCTCCACGTCGTCATCCAAAGCCTTGGCGTCGCGGCCAGTGGCAGCGTTGTTCTTCGCCTGCTGCTCCTTCCACCTTGCCTTCCTCTCCATCTCCTCCTCCTCCTTCTTGCGCGAGCGCTCCTCGGCAAGCTTCGCTCTCGCAGCCTCCGTCACCGCGTCCAACGCGACCTGGGTCTTCGGGGCGGTCGTGGTGAGCTTGTCCGACAGCGCAGAGTTCATCTGCGCTATCTCTTCCTCCTTAGCCATCTTGGAGGCTCGGCGAACCTGCGTGGCAGGCACGGGGAGGGAGGGAGGAAAACGTACGATTTCAAGACATGGTCAGAACATGCGGTGGACCAAGGTGACAATCTTGCGAGCGCGGGACGAAGCCGAGGTGCACTCGGCCCTCCGCGCGCGACCGCTTCTTACCTTCGCGATCAGGTTTGGGTTCACCATGGTCGTCTATCGACTGCTGTGCTTGCACTGGTGCTTGAAACGTTTCCTTGAATGCTGTTCAAGGCCAAGACCGGAAGAAAAAAAAAGACCGAAAATGTCACCAGACCTCCTCGACGCGACGGCTGTTGAAGTCAATGGGCGCTCGTGCGGCTCTTCCAAAGGCACTACCCCCCTCGCTAGTCTCCCTAGTCTCCCACCCCGCACTTGGGACCTTGTGGGCAAGCTCCGCCTTGCTCGTTGCGAGACCTCCCACAAAAAGGAGATTATCTTGAGGAGGAGCGCGTCACGGGGGAGGGGGAAGAAAGAAGAATGAGGTAGAAGGGGAAAGAAGTGGGCTCGGAAAAGTCTGGGCGCCAGAACACGCCACAACAGTGTTTCGTACTCGACAAGGATTCGGAAAAGTCTCTCAAACCAACCAGTCCAGTGAAAATCTTTGCCTCCATTTCCATCCTAAATCATTTCGTGTAGTGGAACTACCTGTGTGCGGTCAAACATAGGAAACATCGGAGGGGCTCCTGGGACGCATATTCCTCTCAACGGTCATGTTTTACTTCCACACACGAGTGGGTCGCCTAAACAGTGTACGGCAACCTTGGACACCCAAAAAACGGACTCAATTGAGGCTCGATTCACGTAGGGGGGGCGCACACTCGGGCACGCGACACCAAGTCCAGCCTGGAAGAACCAGGTGCCATTAGGTGCGGAAAGAGAGAATCTTTGATCGCGCAGCGGGGAGCTTCACGATGAGCATGGGCGGGTCCGCGGCGCACAGGGCTGCGCCATTCATCACAGGAATCCTGGCCCTGTGCCTCGTTGGCGCGGCACAGGCCTCGGGCCAGGGTCTGAAGCCTTCCCGTGTCCATTTCGTCGACAGAGTGGGGAACAACGCGCTGTTCAGGGGTAACGAGCCCCTTGGGAACGGGTCCTCCGAGACCTTTGCGTACGACGCGCTCATCGAGGAGATCACGAAGAAGGTGAGTCCTAGAGCCGTTTTACGAAACTGTGTCCCCCCCTCCCTCCCTACTTCGCTCTGAGGCTGACACACCCGCCTCTCCCCGTCCCCGCAGGCCTACCTTGAGGCCAACTGGAGCATGGAGGGTCCCATCTACCTGGTGGACATGAGCTTCGAGTACATCGAGCACAGCGACATCAAGGCGGAGGAGAACTTCTTCAACGAGAACACTCATCTTGGCCGGTACATCAAGTACCCCATCTTCGGAGCGCCCTTCCCGCCGTGGGTCGTGGGCGAGAAGGTGGTGAAGTACCTCGCCAACGGACCCATCTGGGTCGCAGGTGCGTCTTTTCTCTCCCTACCCCCGAACCCGGAGGCACACACAAGCGTGCACCCGCAGGGTGCAAAGTGCTGACTTTCTCTGTTATATCGCTTTGCCTTTTTCTTGCCTGGCCTTTCAGACGAGCTCCCTAAGCGGATTGGGGCGCTAAGGAGCCTGCTTTAGACTGCTGACAACGGCGGGGGGAACGTCGTTGTTTATGGGCACTGCGAGGCCGGTTGCGACAGGACAGGAGAGTTCATGGCAGCCTACTATATGCAGTACAAGAACATGACCGTCCAGGAGGCCTGGGAGCACGACACTAGCGACTGCGGCAGGGAGCCCTACCACCTCAATGAGTTCGCTATCGGGTGGTACTGCGAGTATCTCAAGCTGAACGGATTGGGAGACCACCTCGAGGAGTGTACCATCACCCGCGAAGTGCAAAGGTAAAAGGCTATTTTTTGCAAAATTGAATTATTATTTTGATTCCCTTGTTTTCTGGGCCTTATCGCAAATTAGCTCCAGCTGGGACACCTCCAGCTCGGACCCGCGGGCGCGCCCAGGCCTCGGCGTCTTCGTGGAGGCTTGGACGAGCCATTGGTGGTGCCGAGGACGGAGGACCTCTGAGTTTCGGAAAGCACTTGGCGCCGCCCACACGGATCCGTTGTCACAATATGCCGCTCTCCCCTGGAGGCGACCCCGACGTGTCAATATATTACGAGTGCGTCACCTTTGGCAGGGATAGGTAAGGTTTGGACGTGGTCGTCCGTCAAACCGCTCGAGCGCTGCCCTGCTCGGCCCCTTGACCCCTCCAAGGTACCATCTTGCTGACTGTTTTGTCCCGAATTCTCGCAGAGCCTCCGGTGGTGACTGCGGTGTGAGCCATAGGGTGCTCTGGATCGCGGGCGTTGGCTGCGCGCTAGACGTCTGGGAGAACGAAATCGAGTTCATGAGAAAGCACTCCAAGCTGAAGGGGTCCGTGACCGTGTGCTCCTTCGATAATCGGGGAATCGGCCGGAGCTCGTCCCCCGAAAGCAAGTGGGAATACTCGATAGAAAAGGTGAGTGGTTCTCCCCGTCCTCGCGTCTCGAGGCAAGGCCGAGGCGTCCTACGAGGCCGTCGATGCGGCGCGCCAGAGGGATCCAGTGGGCTGACAACTCCCGACCCGTCATACCCCGCCAAATTCGCAGATGGTTGGCGACGTTCTTGCCCTACTCGGCCACCTCGAATGGCCCTCCGCACACGTCATCGGGCACAGCATGGGCTCCATGATCGCGACGCGGCTGGCGGTCGTTACTCCGGATATGGTGGACTCGCTCACCCTCATCGCGACCTGCAGGAGGTTCGTGGACCTCTGGCCTCGCAGCTTCAAGTCCGTCTCGCTCTTCCTCAACATGTTCCTATCGCCTCTGGACGCGGAGGGCAGGGCACTTTTGGATTTGAAGTGTCACTTCACTCAAGATTATCTGGAGGAGGAGGTTCCCGCGGGCGAGGTCAGGGGCGGGGGCGAGCTCTCCTCGCACTCGGTCAGCGTGGACGTCCTAGGGGCGGACGACGAGAGGACCAGCGCTCCTGCCCTGACCAGGAGAGAGTCCCTCAAGCAGGAGTACATGAGAAAGGCCAGCATCAAGCACAACCACCAGCCCGACCACGGCTTCAAGGGCCAAATGAATGCGGTGAGTCCTACTCGCTTCGGCGAACGCCTCCGCCTGCGTTTGCTGACCGGGTCGCCGCTGTCTCTCTTCAAACGTTTCGTTTCTCTCCATCTTTTTGACTTCGCGCAGTGTCGGTGTCACTTTGTGAGCAGGGAGGAGATAGACACGCTTCGGAAGACAACCTTCCCCTTCCTCATGATCCATGGCACCGAGGATTACATCATCCCGTGGCAGGCGGGCCAGAAGTTTTTCTTGATGCTGAAGAACAGGAGCAAGTTCATGTTGCTGCACGGGGCCCACTTTCTATCGCGCGAGAGGGCTGGGGAGGTCGTCAACGCGATCCTGCAGCAAATCTTCGAGGGGTGGATAAAAAAAACTGAGGAAACGAGAATAGCGCAGGGAGCGAAGTAGTGAAAAGGAACGTTTTGTTTGTATAAAATTCGTTTCAGGTGCTGCTGCTGTCGCTGTTCTGCGTTACATCACAATTTTGTCCAGCAGGATGGTGTTGTAGATGGCCTGGAAGTGTGACCTGGCGTCCTCGGGCAGAGTCCTCTCCACGGCTTTCTGGAGCTGGCCTGCCTTGTGGAACGGGTGGATGACAAAGACCCCCGCCGTGATCGTCAGAAGCACGACCCCGGGGCTGACCTGGGTGTAAACACACCTCCTCTCCACTCGCCACTGGAGGCCGTTGGGGAAGTCAGGCGTCATGGTCCTGTTCTCCACCACGAGGGTCTTCTTGTCCTTGCCCCACACCATCCTCTGCGTGTCAAGCGTCTGCAGCTTGCCGAGCTTGGGGTGAGTGGTGACGAGCTTGATCGTTCGGATGTACCCGCCATGCACAAAGCTCTTACACCACTTGGAGATGTCCATGGACATGCCCGAGGAAGAGCTCAGGTGCAAAAAGTCGCTGCCGTCGGCGTAGATCTTGGAGAAGACCTCCTTGAGCACCGCTGGGAGCTCTCCGCGGGCCATCAGCTTCATCTCCCCGCCCGCCGACCCCAAGAAAGTCTGCATCCTGGAGTCTGCTGCCTCCTCCTCCTCCCCCCCTTGCCTTGGCCTGGCTGACGTCAAACCCAACCTCGATTCGGGCGGGCTGCCGTCTTGCTGGACTTCCCTTGGGACCGCAAGCCCGCCCGCCACGCCACCCGCGTCGTCGTCGTCGTCGTCGTCCTGCAGGCTCACCCGAAGCAGGGCATCCCCAAGCATCAAGCTCGATCTCCTCCTCGCTTTGTTCAGCGGAGTAACGCGTTCTTGGCACCGGCGGTGGCTACCCCGCGGTGGCTCCTCCGGGCTGGAGGGCAGCGCGGCGGCGTCCTCGGCGTCCGGAGCCGCCGGCCTGGGCGCCCCCCAGGCGTTGGTCTCGAAGCTTGACTGGGAGTATGACGATACCTTGCTGTTCGTCTGCGCGCAGCTCCCTGACTTTGAGAAGTCGCTCGAGTGGATTGTGGCCACGGAGGTGTGCACCGCGGAGGGCCAGCCCCTAATGGCTTTGCCCGACCCCATCGGGCTGGTCTGCGCCCCGATGAGGACGCAGATGCGCTTGATGTCCTGGTAAGTCACCCGTCCTGCTGGATTTCCAAAGGAGACCAGGTTCTCGATCAGGTAGCACCGCTCTTGGACAGACAGGGAGGGGATGAGCTGCCGTATCATCAGCAGGAGGTCCTCGCGGTCCAAAACGCCGTCCTTGTCGCGGTCGAAGTGGTCGAAGACGTCGCGCATGGCGGCCCTCGAATGGGCGGCAAGGTCGGCCATCGCCCTTATGACGTCGATGGCTTCAAAGTGAGGCCCGGCGCCCTCAGCGGAGGTGATGACCGCCCTCTTCATGGCGGCCAGCCCGAACCTCTCCGCCTCGGCCTCGCAGTCCTCGCTGCCCGACGGAGGCGCCCTCGGGGCCTGGTGGTGGTCGACGGAGCTCTGCGACGCGAAGCTTGAGTTGGACTCCTCTCCCGAAAGCAAGCCCGCCCTGCCGTTGGCCCTCTCCTGGAGCTCCTTGCGGCTGATCTGCATCTTGATCCTGGACTCGTCCGACAGTGAGGTCGTCTGCACCAGCGGCGGGGCCACCGCGGGGTCGTCCTCGCGCACGCAGCTCGTGCGCGTCGTGCTCGTGCTGATGCCGCTCGAATACGAGAGCTGCCTCGAATCCCGCTCGGCCTTCTCGCGCCTCGACAGAATGTGCCACTCGATCAGGGCGCTCCTGCACAGCGGGGAGTCGGGCCTGCTCTCCCACACACCCTCACTCTGCGCGGCGGTCCTTCCGGCGTCCTCCCAGACCATGCCTTCGAGACCCCAACCAAACAAAAGCACACCCGCCCTTCCCGTCTCCCGTTTCTTTTTGTTGTTCGCCCCCCGGTCCCGTTCCCTTGGTGGGGTTCAATGCTGCGCTAGCGGAGACGCAGGCCCGCCATTGCACCCAGCTTCCTCACTCTCTCACTCACTCTCTCTCTCTCTCTCTCTCCGCCGCCTCGCACCTCCCACGAGCGCACTCCGCTGCCACCAGCGACCATGCCTTTCCCGAAGTTCTACCTCTCCCCCTCTCCAAAAATTCGTAACGGTCGGATCGCCCCTCCCGGAAATGTCTGGAAAAATCGTGTCGAGAAGGAAGGAGACAAGGGCGACGTGGGCGATGAGGGCGACGTAACGCAGGAGAGCGAACCGAAGAGAGGGGTGAGGGTGTCGGGGGGTGGGAGCCGGGGGCGGCGTGTTTGGTGAGAACGCGCTCGAGGCGGGGGCC